>ERZ761602.2137-NODE-2137-length-32338-cov-49.004739_pt1 | contig 32338 bp, 31 predicted proteins | sample MGYA00512165_ERZ761602 | MGnify/ENA primary metagenome ERZ761602 (study PRJEB28899, sample SAMN02445085) | bioreactor sludge metagenome | biome: EBPR sludge; isolation source: Thorneside wastewater treatment plant | place: Australia: Brisbane, Thorneside...
AAATCATCCTGATTGCAATGAAATTATCCAAAAACACCATAACATAAAAAAATTCTTATCGAAAATCATCGCTACCCTAAAACCTCAATCATTAAATCGTTAAAATCAAAAATAATGTATAAAGAAATAAGTAAGTGTATTGAACAGTTTTCTTCTGTAAATATTTCAGGGAATAGAAAACAAGCCTTGCAGTCTCTGGTTGATTACATTCAAAACAAATCAAATTTAAAAAAAGTTATTCGTTTAAATTTTATTTGCACCCACAATTCTCGTAGAAGCCATTTATCACAAATTTGGGCACAAACGATGGCTTTTCATTTCGGAATTAAAAATGTGTTTTGTTATTCAGGCGGAACGGAAGCCACAGCTATGTTCCCAAAAGTTGCAGAAACATTAGCCGATCAAGGATTTCAAATAAAGAAATTAAGCGAAACAGATAACCCTGTGTACGCTGTAAAATATGATGAAAATGAAAATTCAATTATTTGTTTTTCTAAAGCCTACAACAATGCATTTAATCCCAAAGATAATTTTGGAGCGATAATAACCTGCAACAATGCAGATGAAGGTTGCCCAATAGTTTTTGGAGCAGAAGCTCGTTTTTCTATCAAATATGACGATCCCAAAGCTTTTGACAACATAGACTTACAAACTGAAAAATATGCCGAACGAAGTTTAGAAATAGCACAAGAAATGTGGTGGGTTTTTTTGTAAATAAAATAAAAATATGTTTGACTGGATACAACATTTTACCGATTAGCTAATATATAATATCTTTCATATAACACAAAGTAATGAATTAGGTAATGTCTTGATTTTTTTGTCTATAATACATTAAAAACATTGCTTCTACTTTTCTTAATTACTTCGCTAATGGGTGTTGTAAATTTTTATTTTACTATAGGTAAAGTTGGAAATTTTTTATCTCGAAATAAACTTTTTGATTCAGAATATTTACTTGCTTCCACATTCGAAGCGATAACACCATTTTGTTCTTGCTCGTCGGTTTCTTTATTTATTGGCTTTGTAAAAGGTGATATTCCGTTAAGTATAACATTTGCTTTTCTAGTTACTTCACCATTGGTTAATGAAGTAGCTATTGCCATGTTTGTGGAGATTTTAGATTAAAAGTCGCCATAATTTATGTAAGTAGCGGTATCCTTTTAGAAATGCTGGGTGACTATGTATTGGAAAAATTGAAAAGCTCCGTAGGGGCGTTATCATAATAGAAAACCAAGCAAAACAACCCTATACAAACCAGCCCCGTAAGGGCGACATCATTCGATAACCTGTCCGGTCGGCATAAAAGGTGAAAGAGGTGTTCACGAGGTACTTTGGATAGTTTTGAAATATACCCCCGTAAAAAGCGTGGTAGCATTTTTGAGATGCATCAGGGGAGGCATCCGATATAAAGAGGGCGTTTTTACCCATTAATTGTATCGCTAAAACATTCGATTTGCCAAAACATCGCATAGGGTCGCCCGGTATAGGTGCTAAAAGGATATAGAAGGGATGAAAAACTGAAACCAAACCCCTGTGGAAGGCGTTCCTCAAGCAATACATATTGTCCCAAATCTAAACCCCTAAACTGTATGTCTATCAAAAGAACCGCTCTTGCACATTGGGAAGGCTCCGGTGCCGAGGGTACGGGCACCCTTACCACGCCGATGAGTCGTTTTATGGATAATCATCCCTATTCCTTTAAAGCCCGTTTCAAAAATGAAGATGGCTCACTTGGCACCAATCCGGAAGAACTGATTGTGGCCGCTCATGCAGGTTGTTATGCCATGAAACTCAGTTTTGTGCTGGGTGGATTGGGCTTTACACCAGAGGCATTGGATGTAAAAGGCACATTGCACATGAACGAAGGCGTGATAGAAACCATTCATCTGGCTGTAGAAGCCAAAGTTCCGGGTATCTCAGATGAGCAATTCTTGGCTGCCACCACCGACGCAAAGGAGAATTGCCCGGTTTCTAAGGTACTCAATGCGGCTATTTCTTTAGAGGCACGCTTGGTCTAAAACGGTGTCTAAAAGCACAAGACAACGGGTACACCTAATAACAGATGTATCCGTTTTTGTAATAAAAGAAGTGTCCGAAAATCTCATACTTCCAGATAGCGGAGAAACGCTTGGGCGCGGTATTGCAAGTCTTCATCGGTCTCGCCTTCACCAAAATCGGCTAAAACTTGATAGCCATGATGCTCCAATACATGCCGGATTCTGCTCGCGTGGCTCGTGTTGAGCTTAAGGGTTACGCGCAGCCGTCCTTCCCAATCCAACGGTGAGTCGGTGGTGAGAGATAGGATTTTACCATTGTTTTCTTCTACCAGATAGGCGATGCGGGCGGGGGAAAAATCGCGGGATTCTTTTGCCTCTAATTCCAAGACCACGCCATCGGCCTGTACATTCAGGATCGTACAAAACCAGTCATAGAGTTGTTTACGCTCCACAAGGCCAGCATAGTTTCCGTCCTTGTCTTCTACTGGAATGGTTGTGAGGTCGTGCAAAGACATCAGACGGGCCACTTCGTAGGCATGTTCGGTTTCCTGTACTTTGATGGGAGGCGGGAGGTACTGTGCTTCGAGGGTTTCATCCCAATCACTAAGGCTAAGTAGTTGTTCTTCCGAGACAATACCCAAAAGCACCGTCTGATTTTGTACCACAGGTAAATGCCTTACCCGATACTCGGAGAGTAACTCTAAGGCCACCTCTATTGTGTCGTCTGGTTTGAGTGCTGGGGTTATGGGGCTTAACAATTGGGAGGCTATCATGCACGTGGCCTTTTGTGGGTTAACGATTTTTGTGGCCTATCCTTTAGATTTACAAAAAAACGGTGATGAATGCAAAATTATTTTGGTCTTTTTTTAGGTTTTATTTACACCAAAGCGGGTGCATCGGTCGGAATGTATTCTGGCAAGGTGTCCAGAAGACCATCTATTTCTTTTGTCAACTTGGGCGAGAGACGAAAATGCACCCTTGTTACCAATTCTGATTCCTCGGCATAACGGGCTTGGGCCATCACGTAGGACTCATCCAATACCTCGGCAGACTTATGGATATAGGCCACGGCACGGGTCATGTTCATCGGGAAGTAGGCAATGCGTTCCACATAATCGCGTTCAATAAAGGCTTGTAGGCGACGTTTTAGCTCCTCGATGCCTATTCCCCGCAAACCAGAGACCATCACCGCATCCGGAAATTGTTCGCGCAAGGCCATTAACAGACCGCGTTCCTCCAAGGCATCAATTTTATTAAATACCATGAGGGTAGGTTTGTCGGTCACGCCCAGTTCACGGAGGGTTTCATTTACGACAGCAATGTGTTGTTCAAAATTGGGATGGTTTACATCTACCACATGCAATAGGACATCGCTTTCGCGCACTTCGTCGAGGGTACTTTTGAAACTTTCGACCAGTTTGTGGGGCAATTTTCGGATAAAACCGACAGTATCGGAAAGGAGGGTCTTCCACTCTGGGCTGAGGTACACCGTCCGGGTGGTCGAGTCTAAGGTTGCAAACAAGCGGTTCTCCGCAAGTACCGTAGCATTTGCCAAGGTGTTCATCAGTGTGGACTTTCCGGCATTGGTATAACCTACCAACGAGACGCGCCATTCTTGTTCGCGGTTTTTGCGTTGCGTAGCCCGTTGGCGGTCTATCTCGGCCAATTTCCGGCGGAGAACAGCAATCCGGTCACCAATGAGGCGACGGTCTGTCTCGATCTGAGTTTCGCCCGGACCTTTTGTTCCAATTCCCCCTTTTTGACGGGAAAGGTGAGTCCATTGCCGCGTAAGGCGGGTGCGCATGTATTCCAATTGGGCCAGTTCCACCTGTGTTTTTGCGGTTGCAGATTGGGCCCTACTGGCAAAAATATCAAGGATCAACCCTGTTCTATCCACCAATTTACATTTCAGGGTACGTTCAATATTCCGAATTTGCATGGGGGAGAGGTCGTCATCGAAGATGACCATATCGGTTTTTTCGCGCTCCACCCACTCGGCCAATTCGGCAATTTTGCCGGAACCAAGGTAGGTGGCGGAGTTGATTTTGGGCAGGTTTTGGACAAGGCGTCCTGTCACCTTTGCGCCAGCAGTATCGGCCAAAAGTTCCAATTCATTTAGGGCGTCTTCTACATACCACTTAGAAACTTCGGGTGTAATTAAACCTACCACAATCGCTGTTTCCGGCTTTTTTTGACTGGGGTTCAGTTCATTCAGAAAAGATTCGGCGTTCAAATGGGTAATTGAGTCTGGTTGATGAAATGAAGGACTGTTTTTTTATTGAGCGATGTTTAAAATCATATTAAAAACATCTTTCAAACGTCCTTTACACGCTTTAGGTTTCAATGAATCCGTCAATAGCATGTAGAATTCCGGTTTGTATATGTTGATGGCGTACCCAGTTTTCTTTGCGATGGGTAGAGACCTCAATCATGCCGGATTTTCCCGAAACCGTCATGTTTTGATAAACGGATTCAAATTCTTCGGTGGTTTGGGGCGAGGCATAGGATAGGTCAAAGAAACGGGCGGCATAAGAAAACGTTCGGCCATGTGGCGTACCAAAGTATGGCTCAAAAACATCTGCCTCGGCGGAAATGGGCAAGAAGGAAAAAATACCGCCCCCATCGTTATTCACCACCACCACCGTTATGGGAATGGGGCTTTGGCGCACCATAAGCAAGCTATTCAGATCGTGCAGCAACGAAACATCACCAATCAAGAGGGTAACAGGTTGTTGCCGTCCGATGGCAAATCCTACCGTCGAGGCCACCAAACCATCTATGCCGCTTGCTCCACGATTGGTTCCGATAGCCACCGAAGCGGAGGCAGGAAGGGCATACATATCGGCATCGCGGATAGGCATGGAGTTCCCCAAAAACCATGCATGACCTTCGGGCAGTAAGCGCGAAAGGGTACGTGCCACAAATGGCTCTGAAAGGTTTTCGGGTTTGTTGTCTAAATACTGTTCGAGGAACGTTCCAACTTTTCGGTTGGCTGCTTGCCAAGAGGTGAGCCAATTGTGAGGAGAAGTGTATTTTTCTCCGCAAAATGCAGACAATTCATGAATAAAGGTATTGGGGTCTGCCTCCACATTCTGTGTTACCAAGTGCGCCGGATCGCTCCGGAAAGGATGGTTTTTGACAACAACATAGGTTTGCGGACGAATCGTTTCGATCCATTTTTGGAGTCGTTTAGACGTAAACCGACTTCCGATCTGTAAAATCACTTCTGGTTTGTGCGCTTCCGAAAAAGCCGAAGAAAGCAAGAGTTGGTCGTAGTAATGGATTAGATGTGGGTGTTCGGTCAAACGAAATTGAGATCCGATATCGGGCAAGATGGGCCAGTTGAGCATGGAAAGGCGGTCTAACCACGTTGGGACGTCCACTGTGTGTGGGCCTAATTGTCCCAAAATCACGAGACCTTTCTTGGAAGTACCGCAAAACGAAACGGAACCAAGTTGCATCTTGGATTCGATCGGAGCCACTGGATTGGTTGGTCTTTCTGCAAGGGGGGCCAAGTATCTTGCATGATCGAAGGGAACCGACTGGGGTGCAAGTGGTTCGCGAAACATACAATTCAGATGAACGGGGCCTTTTTGTTGGGTACTCTGGGACACAGCGTACCCAACCGTAGAACGTACCATTTGTGCTGGAATGGACATATCGGGACAGGGCATATCGAATGCCCAGCGGATAAACGTGCCGAAAATACCCGTTTGCCGAATGGTTTGGTTGGCATCGGTCTCGCGAAGTTCCGGCGGACGATCGGCGGTGAGGAGGAGTATGGGCACCCGGTCGTTCGAGGCTTCCACCACCGCAGGCAAACCATTGGCGACGGCGGTTCCGGAGGTTGTTACCCAAACGGCAGGATTTCCGGTGGCACGTGCAAAGCCCAGTGCGGCAAAAGCCGTCCCGCGTTCATCCGGATGAACAGTTTTTTTAGTATTGGGATGACGGGCAATAGCGACAGCGAGTGGCGTAGAACGCGATCCGGGTGCAATAAAAAAATGATCAATCCCATTACGGACGAGTTCATCCACCATGAGATCTGCCCAAAGTTGGTTGAGGTTGGCGGTACTCAGCGTGTATTCCATAAGTAATTTTGCGCTAAACACCTGCGATTTCTATGCCTACAGGGCAATGGTCGCTGCCCAAAACATCCGACCAGATAAACGCCTCGGAAATATGGGGCAATATCCGTTCTTCCACAAAAAAGTAATCTATCCGCCAACCGATATTTTTGCCTCTTGCGCCTGCCAAATTGGACCACCACGAATAAGCCCCTTCGGTATCGGGATATAGGTGCCGGAAGGTGTCTCTGAACCCTGCGTTGTGGAAGTGATCCACCCAAATGCGCTCTTCCGGTAAAAATCCAGAGGTTTTTTGATTTCCTTTGGGACGTGCCAAATCTATGGGCTGGTGGGCAATATTTACATCTCCACAGAAAATGACTGGGCGCGTATCGGTGGCACGGAGTTGGTTCACATGGTCTAAGAATGCTTGGTTATACGCCAATTTATATGGGACACGGCTCAGGTCACGGCGGCCACTCGGAAAGTATGCATTCACCAAAATAAAATGCCGGAACCACGCCGTAATGGTACGTCCTTCAGTATCAAAATCTGGATTGCCTAAGCCCATTTGTAGATTTTCCGGTTCTTCCTTGGTAAAGAGGGCCGTTCCGGAGTAGCCCGCTTTCTCGGCGGGATGCCAAAAGGTGTACCAACCTTCGGGGCGGAGTACGGTGACTGGAACTTGCGCCTCGGTTGCTTTTATTTCTTGTAGGCAAAGAATATCTGGCGAGGTTTGGAAGAGCCACGCCGCAAAACCTTTTTGGGCAACCGAGCGAATACCATTCACATTCCAAGAGATCAGTTTTTTGGTATCAGACATGATAACGGGCGTTAGGTGTTTAAAAATTGATTCATATTCGTTACTGCGCTTAGAACATAATGCCCAACGAAACGGAAACGCCTTGATTGCGTTTCGGGTTGGTGTCATTTTTCACTAAATCCAAAATCCCAAGGCTATAACGGGCGTCCAACATCCACATGTGGCTCCCACGCCGAAGGCGAGCGCCTACACCAGCCACGGTTCCGATGTCTATAGAGCGGACGGATTCATCGGCATTGTCTTCGAGCCATTCCGGTTGCCCCCTCAGTCCGGCTTTGGTGCGGGCATCCATCAAGAACGAAATTTGCGGCCCAACGTGAATGCGCGGCGCCATCTTGGCATCAGGTATCAGGTCCACAACTGCTATCACGGGCACATCAAGATACACCATATCAAACCGAAAGAGGTTTAAATCCGGAAATAGCGTGGGGTCGTACAGTTGTGCGCCTTTTGGTGAGTAAAGGGCTTCTGCCTGAAACCCCAGCCGATCATTGGATTGATGGTATAGGATCAAGCCTACCGTTTGGCGTGTGGTAGCCGCGAATTCGGTGTCCGGATCGTTCCAAAAGCGGGTTTGATTAAGTCCTATTCTGGCACCAATGCCGTATTCTTGGGCCGTTACCACCTGAAACAACCCTAAACCAATCAGTAGGTTAATGTGGAATAGGTTGGGCAATAAACGGAGAGGTATCCGATGTTTCTTCTGGTTCATCTTCAAAATGGTCGGCATTTTGTAAGGGGAATTCATCATTCAAAATAATATCATGATGGTCGTAAGAAAGTCTGAGATAGGCAGAAGCCTTTTTTCTGCTGGGGTATGCTGCACCTAAAAACAGGATCAATACACCAAAAAGATATAGAAACAGGCGACGTCCAGTCAGAGAAAATCCGATTAGTGAAAAAGCCATTGGGACACATACAATCGTCCATCGGAGAATGCAGGCCGTTTCATATATGTCCAATTTGTCTAATAATTTGGGGTATCGGGTTGCCGAGGACACAATGTGGGCAAACACCCATAATGATAATACAATCCCTATAACGGCAAGTGTAGGAACAAAAAAACTGAGCACACTAAAGATAGGCCGAACCACTTCCTGAACAATAAACAATTTATAACGCACCAAAACAAAGCTGAGCACAGCAAAACCTACTAAGCCTCCCAGTGTAGTGCCAAACATAACCTTCAGCCGCTGATCATAAAGGAAAGGCGTTGTGTAAAGGTGTTGTGCATTCATAATAAGGCTAATTCATGAGGCAAGAAGGAACGATTAGGCCCAAAATACGGTATCTTATGTCATAAACTACGTATGATTTTTTCAAAACCTCTGCTATGTTCGCCCGACGCGCACCCACAGACGAAAAAAAAACATCTCCCGAAGAACGGACGCTCAATAAAACCGACCGTCTATTTGCCCTCCTTATTCTGATTCAGGGCAAACCCAATATGACGACACGGCATTTGGCGGAACATTTTGGGGTGAGCCGAAGGACCATCTTTCGAGACCTACAAAGCCTTGAAAAATCAGGAGTTCCACTTACGTATGCCGAAGATTCGGGTGGGTACGAAATTTTAGAAGGCTACCAACTCCCTCCTTTGATGCTTACAGGACGCGAAGCGGCTGTTTTGTTACTTGGTACCAATTTTGTCAAACTACAAACAGATGCTTCCTTAAAAAAAGATGCCGACGAAGTGTCTGTTAAAATCAAGTCCATTTTGCCCCAAGGCATTCGGGATTATATAGACCGTGTATTGAACCGTACCGTCCTAGACCCCTATTGGCTAAATACCGTTACCAATGCCCGCGAAGATGATGCCGAAACAGGCAAGTGGGTACAAATTTCCGAAGCAATTGCACACCGAAATCCAATCTTTGTACGGTATCATGTGGCCAGCCGAGACGAAACTACCCGCCGCCGCATAGACCCACTGGGCCTTATTTATTACTCGGATCACTGGACCTTGGTGGGGTACTGCCACCTTCGCAAAGACATTCGGTCTTTTCGCTTAGACCAAATGCAAGAAGTTTTTACGATGAGTGAACGGTTTTCTACATATGCCGATTTTGACCTTCAAGCCTATCTGGAGGAAAAGGGCTTAGGACGACGAAGACGCATTGTCTTGCGATTCCATAAAAAAATATATTCTCATGCCCGACGCCGGATTCCCGCCCGGATAGAAGAGGAACGAACAGGCGAAACCGATAAAACCGTGACTTTTTACTTTGAAAACCTGGACTATATCGCCAATTGGTTGCTTCAGTTTGGAGCCAGTGTTCGGATAGTTGAGCCTCCAGAACTTCGCGAGAAATTGGGCCAACTTCTGGGACAAATGCAAGATGTCCTGCAAGAATCGCCCCCCTTGACCTAAATACCCGCCGCTTTGTATGTTTTATGACCCGATAAAAGACCGAATGGGCGCGCTTTTTAGCCAACGCCCCATGCTCCAGCGCCTGTTCTATGCAGGATTGGATATGGTATTCCTCCGGACCTGGCATGTGAAAAAACACATCCGACAAACCTTCGCACAATGGCCCGCCAATAAACCACTCCGAATCTTAGATGCCGGAACGGGTTTTGGACAATATGCATGGTTCTTGGTGCGAACTTTTCCACAAGCACAAATCTTGGCGGTGGATGTGAAAGACGATTATTTGGCCAATGCCAAACGCTTCATGAATAAAACGGCCCACGCCGAAAAAGTACGGTGGAAATGGGCTGACCTGACAGACTTTCACCCCGAAGAGCGGTTTGATTTTATCCTCTCGGTGGATGTCATGGAGCACATCGAGGACGATGAGGCCGTTTTCAGAAACTTCGCTGCCGCACTGGATACGGGCGGGTGTGTCTTGATTAATACCCCCTCCGATATTGGCGGCTCTGATGCCGAGATCGAGGGCGAGAGTTTTATCAGCGAACACGTCCGCGATGGGTATAACCTTCAGGAGCTACACGATAAATTAAAACGCGCTGGATTAGAACCGTTCCGATCGGTTTATACTTATGGTCGTTTTGGCTCGTTGGCATGGCGTTTACTCCTTAAATACCCTATGAAATTATTGGGCACGAGCCGTGTTTTCGCCGTGTTTTTGCCTGTTTATTACCTTGCTATACTGCCCATTGGCCTGATACTCAATGCGTTAGATGTCTCGACAAAAAACCTGCGTGGAACGGGAGTTTTGGTGCTAGCCCGTAAGAACCGTTCAGGTGTACACGAAAAGGGATTTTAAAATCGTTCCGCATACAACTTGGCGGGTTCTTCACGGCCTTGGGTGTCTTTTTGGTAGATTTTTTGAATGTATATAGTTATGACAAGGCCCGATAAGATGCCTAAATCATTGATGTGACAACTGCGGACCCTGCCAACTGATATTTGGTTCATCCCATTTTGTACTTCTATGGCTACGCAACATACTGCTACACCCCTCATACGCCCTTGGGCAATGTGGTTGATTTTATTGATTGGGTTATGGGTTTCCTTGGCTTGGTTTTCCCCGATTGCTTCTGATCCCACCCGTACTGCCCGAAACGAGGCTCGGTATATTTTAGGGAAATACTTGTTTTTTGAACGCCAACTCTCGGTGAGTGGGACCAAGTCTTGTGGTACCTGCCACGACCCTAACTTGGCTTTTGTGGATCGTTATCGCAGAGGCTTAGGCCTACATGCCGAGGTCTTATCCCGCAATACACCCACCCTTATTAATGTGCGCTACTATAAAAATTTTAATTGGGCTAATCCGGATTTAGTCCGTCTGGAAAAACAATTTGAGCGCCCCCTCTTCAACCAACATCCCCCAGAAATGGCCATAGAACGATCGGATAGTGTTTTACAAGTACGGCTAAACAAATCGGAAGCCTATCGAGACTTGTTTGCCCGTGCCTTCCCAAAAGATTCAGATCCAATGCGTTGGGACAATGTATTGCTTGCTATGGGCGTTTATGTCCGCACGCTCAATTCTTTTAACAGTCCTTACGACCGTTTTAAACGTGGCGAGAAACGGGCCATGACTTCCGCAGCACGACGTGGCGAACGACTCTTTAACTCCGGAAGGCTGCAATGTGCAACTTGCCATCCCACACCATATTTCACCGACAACCGCCACGACGCCGTAACGGAGGGCTATCATAACATCGGACTGTATAATGTGGGTGGAAAAGGAGACTACCCCAATTATGACCAAGGACTATATGCGTTTACCAAAAAGCCCGAAGACCGAGGACGCTTCAAAACCCCATCTTTGCGAAATGTGGAACTAACCCCACCTTATATGCACGATGGCAGCATCGAAACATTGGAAGAGGTTCTCTCCTTCTTTGAACAGGCCGGACGGAATGTCATCGCTGGGCCTTATGCCGGCGATGGACGGAATAATCCGCATAAAAGTGATAAAATAAAACCTTTTACCCTAACCAATCGGGAGCGCGAAGACTTGTTGGCCTTCCTGCGTGCCCTCACAGACTCTACGGTCTTACGGAATCCCGATTTTTTGCGCCCGCCTGATATTTGGGAAGATCCACCCGCCACCGTAAAGTACTGAACGCCTTGATAAATCTGAATTTATTCTATCGTTTGAATCCATCTATTTGAATTGAATCCATCTATATGAAACCGTATCGTCTTCTTTTCCTTTCTGTTCTTGGAGTCTTTTGGGTATGCCAGACCGGACTTGCCCAACCTGCCGATTCAACACAGAACCACCTACTACGGAAAGCCCAAGCAAAAATTACAGCCGCCATACAGGGTTCCGCTCCAGTAATTAAACTCGAAAACCTGACAGCACAGCAACAATTTGCACAAGATGTGGCCCTACAACACCCGTTTTTTAAGCAAAACTTGTTCGAGAAGGACACCAACAAACCGCTTCGTAACGAAATTTTTGGGATTTATCAGGCACGACCGACCGATTTTCGCTCCGAACAAATTGCCGCTGCTTGTGCCTCTGGAGCTTGTTTCCGTGTAGAAATGTATAACTATCCACTCAATATTACGACGGTTGGCTTGGTGAATACGGCCAGCAATACCATGTTGGACGGTTATATGATGAACCAGACCCAACCCAATATTCCGGCATTTCTAAAAGATGTGGCCTTAGAAATTGCAGTCAATGCCCCTGAGGTGGCGGCGGCTTTGGGGTTTAAACCAAGCACCGACCAAGCTTTGATGTCCGACACCAAAACGGCACTCAACCAAACCCGTTGCGAGCGCTCCAAACACCTCTGTGTTGCTCCTACGTTTATAAAAGGAGATCGTGCACTCTGGGCTATCGTAAACCTGACGGAGATGAAATTGGTGGGTGTCCGGTGGACGAATGTAGGAACGCCTGGTCCTGCGCCAAAAATGACCGAACGCAAATTCCAAAATGAGGAAATCACCGAAAAATACTGCACCTTGCCGCTTTCCATCGAACGCAATGGCTGGAAGATGGATTATATCATCACCAGTTCCGACGGGCTTCAGGTCTCGAATGCCATATTTAAGGGTAAACCCGTTATAGACAGTGCCAAATTAGTGGATTGGCATGTGAGTTATTCCCAACCGGAAGGATTTGGATACAGCGATGCCATCGGTTGCCCCTACTTTAGCACAGCCGCCGTCATTGCCATAGACCCGCCAGTCGTGAGTGATCTCATGGAAAACAACCAATCCGTCGGATTTACTATTGTGCAGGATTTCTTTAGTGAATTGTGGCCCCAAGCCTGCAACTACAAATATCAACAACGCTTCGAGTTTTATAACGATGGCCGTTTCCGTGTTGCTGCGGCTAATCATGGTCGTGGATGCGGTAATAACGGAACCTATCGCCCGGTAACACGCATCGCATTCCCCGCCAAACCGTTTACCTTCTCCGAATGGCAGAATGGCAAGTGGACGACTTGGAAAACCGAAAAATGGCAACTCCAAAAACCTTCCACCACCTATACAAAAGAAGGATATCAGTACAAAATTCAAGACGCCACCGGAAATGGATTCTACATGACGGCAAACAATGGACAACTCTACGACCACAAAAGAAGTGATAATGCCTATGTCTTTGTAACCAAACGCAATCCAACAAAGGACGAAGGTGATTCGGACCTGATCACCATCGGACCTTGTTGCAATAGCGATTATCAACAGGGGCCAGAGAAGTTTATGTCGCCGCCAGAAGCCATCAGTAAAGCCCATTTGGTGATGTGGTATGTACCCCAGATCCGGAACGACGACACACCAGGGCGCGAATTTTGCTGGGCAGAAAGCTACATCAATGAAGAAGGTGTGTATGCAACACGCACCTACCCGTGTCTTTCCGGCCCGCTCTTTGTACCGCTCGGTCTGAAGCCATAAATCTACAAGTGGCGCACACCGCAAACTTTATCAGAAAAACAATCCATCTGCAATAAAAACAGACACTTACACCTTAAATTCATGAAGCATCTGCTGAACACCCTACTCGGAATTATGGGGATGATTGCTACCATAACGCCATTGCTTGCACAAGGAACGCAACCAGCCGCTTCTCCGGCAAAAGGGCAATCAGATTGCCGCCGCTCGCCTGCCTTCACCCGAAATACTAACATAGATCCACTACGATCAGCTTTCAGTACGTCTAATATGCAGTATGTAGGGTTAGTTTATACTGAAGTAAGTCTGCCAAACGCACCAACACCTCCCGACCCAAAGCAGAAACCCAATATCTACCAACATCCTTCTTGGAAGACCGCTGGATACTTTGGCCCTATGATTATAGACCCAAGAGGAAATATCTTTCTGGCTCCTTTGCCATTTGTCAATCTCTACCGTAACAAACCCTCTAAACAAAATATGTTGTATCAGGTGAACCCTCTTTCGGCAGAACTCAAACCCTACTTCACCTTCCCAACCATCCACCAGCCGAATGAGCAAAACCCGTATGGCGTTTTGGGTATGGGCTACGATTGTGAAACCGGAATTATTTATGCCAGTTCGGTGCAAGGCTCTGATCGCACAAAGGAGCGAGGAAGGATTTATGCCCTTCAGACAGGAGAAAAAAAAATTATTCTGGATGTGATTACAGACGTGGATGCCTTTGGCATTGGGGTGTTCACCTTTGAAGGCAAAAAGAGGATGATCTATGGCAAGGCCAGAACACCAGAAATTTTCATGGTGGAATTAGCGCCCGATGGGAGGTTTGCCGGAAAGCCGGAATTTGTCCTTACTCTCGAGGGGATTGGCGCACGAGGCGACGACCGTGCACGAAAAATTCGCATCGCCGAAAATGGGGATATTACGATAAATGGCGTGGAGTTTTACTTTAACCTCATTGCACCCTCCGAACGCCAAGAAACTCCTTATACCTTTCGGTACGATCCGACCCAGAAAACGTGGGTATTGATTAAAATTGGACACTAAATAATTGTGCTATATTTAATATTTAGTTTATCATATATAATGTATTATTGATCATTTTTGCATTCATTTTAAAAAAAGTTCAGAATTGCAACTTCAATACGACCACCTTTTTCACACCTGCTTTTAGAATGCCAAACGTAGGCCTATAAATCCTTCGAATTCACAACCTCTTTTCATTTTGATTGAAGCCGCTCATGTACAAGAACCCCAACGTTGACCTTTACTTTGAAGAAGGCTGTGGCCGATGCTCTTTGGTGGCCACCCCCGAATGCAAAGTCCATAAATGGCCACATGAGTTGGCGCTGTTACGTACCATTGCGCTCCATTGTGGTTTATCCGAAGAGCGCAAATGGGGTGTTCCTTGTTATACCCATCATGGGAAAAACATTGTCCTAATCAGTGCCCTCAAAGAGTATTGCGCATTGAGTTTCTTTAAAGGAGCACTCTTGCGTGATGAAGCTGGGATATTACAAAAACCTGGTGATCAGTCTCAGGCAGCCCGCATTATCCGATTCACCCATAAACAACAGATTTTGGCACAAGAAAATATACTAAAAGCCTATCTCTACGAAGCCATCGAGGTAGAAAAAGCAAACCTGAACGTGCAATTAAAACCCATCGAGGCATACGACCTCCCGGAAGAATTACTAAGCCGATTTAAAACCTCTCCCGACTTAGAAGCCGCTTTCCGTGCCTTGACACCAGGCCGACAACGGGGCTATCTGATTTATTTTTCGGCTCCGAAACAAACCAAAACCCGCGAAACAAGAATTGATAAATATCTTCATAAGATTCTCGAAGGTAAAGGAATGTTGGATTAAACCCGATTTTAAGAGGGCCAACTTCTAAGGTTTGGGTAGCATCGTGTTCCTTCCTACTAAAGTCCATACCGAATTATAAAACGGAAGGGGTTCTGTGTTGTAGTTTGGGCTTGGGTTATCGCACCTTAAACCGACCTAATGTGTATGATTCTGTTTATTGACAACTACGATAGTTTTACCTACAATTTGGTACATTTGGTAGGCGCCATTACTCCAGAGGTAAAGGTGATCCGAAACGACGAATGGACATTGGCGGATATTCAGGCATTCCAACCTTCGGGGATACTACTCTCGCCAGGGCCAGGCCGCCCCGAAGAGGCGGGTGTCATGCCAGAAGTGATCCACTCTTTAGCCGCAGAAGTTCCGATGTTGGGTGTTTGTTTAGGACATCAGGCGATCGGGCAGGCGTATGGAGGAACGGTGACCTACGCGAAAACCCTAATGCACGGCAAGACAAGCCCGGTCTTACACCAAAATGCGGGAGTTTTCCAAGGCGTTCCTAATCCACTTACGGCCACCCGCTATCACTCCCTGGTGGTGGATCTGGAATCCTTGCCGGACTGTTTGGAGGTAACAGCATGGGTGGAAGATGGCACCATCATGGGCCTGCGCCACAAAACACACCCGGTAGAAGGGGTTCAGTTTCATCCGGAAAGCATTCTCACCCTGCAATCCGGCGGCGGTAGAATTATCGAAAACTGGGTGAGAAACATTCTGAAAACTGTATGAGACTGGTTTGGTTTATCATTTTCGAATTAACCAGCTTTTTTGGATGCGCTGGCGATCCAGCAGGGCGTTATGGGACCTATGAAGGGTATTATGGTGGTGGGTATCCGTCTTATTTTATCCCGAAGGACTTCCCTGATGAGCGTTGGATGGCCGACGCACCAGTATCCAACTCCTTTAAACAGCGGTATCGCCAATTGGTAGAGGCCAGTACCCTACCAGAAGTACAGACCATGCGAAAAGAGAACCCGCAGCGGGCATCCGAGGACCTGATGATGCTCGGGTTTTCCGGCGGTTTTTTAGAGATGACATACCAAGGTATGCCGGGCCACAAACAAGAGGGTGGGTTTGGCTCCCGAAACACGTTCGATAGGGTATTTACAGGAAAGCCTCTTAAAATGATCCGCATTGTTTTTCCTAAAAAGCACGAGAAATGGCCATAGTCCGGCGATTGCCTTTCTTACTGCTCACCCTATGGGGAATGTCTTGCTCGTTTCACCCACGCCCCGGTCAAACGATTACGGTACGCGGTTGGTATAACAGCAAAATGTTTAGTTATTTCATCCCTGCATCATTTCCGGAAGAACGTTGGTCTTTAGCCGGAGATGGAGGATTTGTAATGGCACGGAGCCGAGTGTTTACTGCTTCCAAAGACTCACTGAAGCACCTATACGAAACCAACCGCGAAGATATTCTGGAGGTTTCTGGGATGTGGATGGAGGTGATTATTCGTGGTACATTATCTCAAAAAGGACAGTTTTGTAAACATGTTGATTGCCAATTCCAATTGGATTTAGAGGACGTAAGAATGGTCCGGCCAGCCCATCGGAATCCGGAAAAACAACCCTAAGACCTAATTTGATATGAAACCTTTTATCATGGCCATTTCCGAGGGTCAAGCCCTGAGCCGACGCGAGGCAGAGGATGCCATGCACTTGTTGATGCGTGGTGAATCCACCGAAGTAGAAACGGCTGCTTTTTTATTGGGGCTCCGAGGTAGGGGTGAAACCATCGAAGAATTGACAGGCTTTACCCATGTGATGCGCGAATATGCGGTACCCGTGCGGGTAAATGATCCGAATGCGATAGACGTTTGTGGTACGGGCGGCGACCGGAGCGGCACGTTTAATGTCTCTACGACGGTTGCGTTTGTTTGCGCAGGTGCTGGTGTAACCGTAGCCAAACACGGCAATCGGTCGGTTTCCTCGCAGTCTGGCTCGGCGGATGTACTGGAGGCACTGGGCGTGAAATCCGAGTTGGGCAAAGAGGCTGTCGAATTTTGTTTAGACGAAGTAGGGATTGCGTTTATCTTTGCACCTTTATTCCATCCCGCTCTACGACATGTAATGCCTGTGCGTAGAGCATTGGGCGTTCGAACCTTTTTCAACATCTTAGGGCCTCTTTGTAATCCGGCAGGGGTAAAGCGGCAATTGGTAGGGGCATTCAGCAAAAAAGTAGCCCATACCATGACCGAAATCTTAGCGAGGTTGGGAAGTGAAAACGTGATAGCCGTCCATGCACACGATGGCTTGGACGAGTTTTCGACCTCAACGGCAACAGATGTTTTTGGGTACACGGCCAGACAAAACCTATGGCATAAAACCATTGCCCCAGAGCAATTTGGTCTTCAACGGGTGGATCCTGTGCAACTGAAAGGTGGCGATGCAAACGAAAATGCCCGGATACTACAAGCGGTTTTATCTGGCGAAAAAGGACCACATCGCGAAATTGTGTTATTAAATGCGGCATATGCACTCTTTACTTCCGGAAAAGTTGGCGATCTAGAACAGGCCTTTACCGCAGCGGAAACCAGTATAGACAGCGGGGCTGCACAAGCTAAGTTGAACGCCCTCATCCGCGCCTCCCATCTCGTTAACCATAGCTGATTTCATGAGTATCCTAAACCGCATTATTGAAGATACCCGTCTATTGGTAGACGAACGGAAGCAACGGACTCCGGTGGATGATTTAGAACGAAGTTCACACTTTAGAGCACCTACCCTCTCTTTGGCACATGCTTTGCGAAAACCCCGCCTTACGGTGATCGCCGAAATAAAAAAAGCCTCGCCTTCCAAAGGGTTGATTCGCGCCGAGTTCCCGATTCAAGCGCTGGCATTGTCCTATAAACATGGGGGAGCACACGCTATATCGGTACTGACGGAGCCAAAATATTTCCTCGGTTCGCCTGAATACCTGAAGCAAGTACGCCGGATGGTGGATTTACCTCTCCTCCGTAAAGACTTTATGGTAGATCCGTATCAGGTCTATGAAGCACGCGCTTGGGGGGCGGATGCCATTTTACTGATTGCTGCCGTGTTAGACAAGGCTTTGCTTTTTGACTTGCATCAGTTAGCGGACGAATTGGGCCTTTCTTGCTTGGTAGAAGTACATGATCCTTCCGAATTGAGTAAATTGGATTTAGATCAAGTGAAAGTAATAGGCGTAAACAACCGAAATTTACACGATTTTTCAGTGGACTTAGATCAAAGCCTGCGGGTTTTTACTCAAGTACCTGCCTCAATTGTTCGTGTAGCGGAAAGCGGCCTCCGAACCCCTCAAGACTTGGCTTATTTGCGCCAAAACGAAATAGATGCGGTACTGATTGGCGAAACCTTTATGAGAGCAACCCGGCCGGGTGACGCCCTCTATAAGCTCTTGCAAGACACCCAAACCCTGCTCGAATCCACAACCCTTGCCTAAAAAAACATGAAACTTAAAATCTGTGGTCTTACCAATTTGCCCGATGCCCGCTATTGTGCTGCGGCTGGAGCAGATTTTCTGGGCTTTATACGCCATCCTCAAAGCCCACGATTTGTGCCGGAGGCCGATGCCAAAGAAATCATTGATTGGATAAGCGGCCCAGAAACCGTAGGAGTTTATGTAAACACCGCTTCCGAAACTATCAATCGAGAAGTGGAGAAAATCGGTTTTACCTATGTCCAGCTTAGCGGCGACGAAACGCCAGAAGACTGCGCCCAAATCCAACGCCCCGTTATAAAGGGCTTTCGCGTATCAGATGAAGAGACGGCACAAAGCCTTAGAAGAAAAATGGAACCATATAGGGCGCAAGTAGCTTTCTTCTTGTTGGATACACATCGTGCGGGGGAATTTGGCGGTACTGGCGCGGTATTTAATTGGGAGATTGCCCGCGAACTGGCAGCAAATTTCCAGCTCTTCTTGGCGGGTGGGCTTTCCTACGAAAACGCAAAGTACGCCGCAGATACCGTCAGACCTTTTGGCTTGGACCTTTCTTCTCACCTCGAAGAAAAGCCCGGAATCAAGGACTTTGACAAGGTGGATGCATTTTTCAATGTATGGGCTTCTATGCAAGACTAAGGACGGTAGTCGGATTCTTTGAATGGGCACTGCACATAAAAAATCGTGGTAAGGCAAGCATGAGAAGCAATTTGCCTTTGGGGCTACATCTCGCTTTTAGTACCTAATTATTCCAATGGATAAAGCCTTAAAAAAATCACTACCTAAGCCACATCGGATCCCACCAAAGGGGCCGTTCAATCCAAATTAAAAACGCAAGTACCACCACCATCATGGCTACTGGTCGCCAACGGGTATCCTCTTTTTTACGATAGAATCGAAACAAGAACGCACTGGCCGCGATCAGGAGCAGGGCTTCGGCGGGTGTCCGTACAAGCCGCAATGCCAGATAATTGGCCACAATTTGCCCGCAAAGCAACCAGATAAACGAACCTACCATCGGAAGAACTCCAAAAGGCGACTTAATGAGTGCTCCGCCATGCCACTTCTTTGGAAACAAATCGAAACACATATGGATTGCATATCCGGGGAAGAAGCCCAATGCAAAAAAACGTAACAGCCGCGACCAGTCTTCAGCATTTAGTTTAGCATCTTCAAAATACGGATCGGCAATACTATACCCCGAAACCAACAACCACCAAACAGTTATCGGTAGAATCATGCCATGAGTCCAAAAAGAACGATGGTCTAATAAGGGTAACTTGTGGTCCCAGTCAGCCATGTGTAAACCAATCGAAACGCCGACAAAAAGAGTCAGGAGATTGGGAATCCACTCTTGAATCATATTTTTTACATATGTTAAATGAATGTGTAATATAATTTATTCTAAAAACCGATACAAGTTTTTTTGAGCGTCAGGCATAAAAATCCACACTTAAAACCAATAACAAGGTGCCTTATCGCATATCCTACGAAACCAATTCGGTGTTTTGATGCAAGAACGGCATACAATATGGTTCTTTAATAGAGTATCTTATGAAGTTTCACCATCTGTAACCAATACACATGAAGAAAACCCTTACAGGATTGTTTTTTTGGATGACCTGTACCATGCCCAGCATGGGTCAAGGTCAATTCAACTGCCCTGCCGAATCTCCTGTTCGCAGAGACGACTCGGCCTTATACCAGATTGTGGCTGGGCCGCACCAAATCCGACTGGTGGATGAAGGGGCCTTGGCCATGCAACTGCGTTTAGATATGATCGAGCGGGCACAGTGTTTTATTTTATTGGAATATATTATTTATTATACGGACGAAGCGGGGCGAATGGTGGCACAGGCCTTAATTGCGAAAAAGCGTAAATCCCCCCATGTGCGGATCCGTTTGTTGTTAGACTCACCGCCACCAGTATGGGTGATGCTGGATGATTACCATGTCTCTGAATTGATCAAAAATGGGATAGAAGTCAGGTATTACAATCCAGGCTGGAACCTCCGAAATGTCACCCACCGGAATCATCGTAAATTGTTTATGACCGAGCAAGAAGCGATTACAGGTGGGCGCAATATCGGGAACCACTATTTTGATCTGAGCGATGCGTTTAATTTTGACGACCGCGAACTATGGATCAAAGGCCCCGGTTTAGGTGCGTTGGCGGAAGTTTTCGAGATGTACTGGCAAAGTAACCGAGTCAAAATACCCAGATGGCCACTTCCTCCTAATCCACATACCCTGAGTCGCGAACCATTGATTCCAGACTCAACCGACGAAACAGGGCTTTTCTGGCCTCCTACGGATGCTGGAATGACCGACAAGAGTCGTTTTCTGGCATTACAGGCGGTGTATGCGGAGAAGAAAAAGTACGCACATCACTTTATTACACCCGATGAGCGCGATCGGTATTTACGCAGTCGTATCCTCGAGATCGCCACCTTACAAAATGCGCTCCAACCTGTTTTTGTTGTAGATACGCTGTCTTTTATTTCTGATCATCCAGACTTTCATCATCCTAATGCCAATGTTACGGGCTTGGCCGCATATCCTTTTATGCGCACCGCACGCGATAGCGTTTGGTTGGAGAATGGTTATTTTATTCCACAAAAAGCAGAGAAGCGCATGATCCGGGAATGGATGAAGCAGGGAGTGAAGGTCAGGTTATTGACCAATAGCCGGGCTTCTACCAATGAGTTTGCACCAAACACCCTTACTCAATGGCGGGCCAAAGAGTTGGGTCGTGATGGAATGGGCGTTTGGCTCTATTATGGTAAGATCCCAACGAACCAACTGCCTGATTCCACTTTTTCGCAACATGCTGTTTGGACTACCCACGCCAAAACGATATTGGTGGATAATCGGGATGTCTGGATAGGAACGATGAATTTCGACCCACGTTCTGTACGTCGTCTAAATGCCGAAATGGCTATTATTGTTCATAATAACCCAATCTTTGCACAGCATGTAAGCAAGCACCTTTACGAGCGCTTGACCCAGTCCCAACCCATGAATATGAGCGGTCCCGATGCCCGTGAGCGGCTTAGGTCTGCAAAACAATGGTTCAAAGTATTGTTTTTGCATTTTGGGGTAGCCGTCGCCGAAAGTCAATTTTGACCAATACATTGGTTGGATTTTTGTGCTGAAAAGTATCTGAAAAGCCCAGAATACAGGTTGCGCCTCTCGTTTGGGACATGCGGCTGAGAACGTGTTACCCACTCTCAACAAAAGACACTCTTATTTGGTCGGAACAACATTTGGTGGCATTAGCCTTGCCAACGACTACGATCTAAGGATCGGTATTGGATAGCCTCGGCCACGTGTTCTGCCTGAATACCCAGGCTTGCAGAAAGATCCGCGAGGGTGCGTGCCACTTTCAATACCCGATCATAGCCCCGTGCAGAAAGTCCCAGTTTTTGGATGGCCATTTTAATCAGTTGCGTTCCAGTGGCGTCTAACTCGGCGTGTTTGCGAACAAGGCGGGCACCCATTTGGGCATTACAATAAACCCCCGCTTCTCCCCGAAATCGTTCTTGTTGGATGGCGCGTGCGGCTTCCACCCTTTCCCGAATGGTGGCACTGCTTTCGGAGGCGGTACGGCTGTTTAATTCATCAAACGGAACCGGAGACACTTCAATATGTAGGTCTATGCGATCCATCAGGGGGCCAGAAATTTTAGCGAGATAGCGTTGCACTTGGTGGGGTGAGCAGGTACATTCCCGCTTGGGATTGTTCAGATGACCACACGGACAAGGATTCATGCTGGCAATGAGCATAAACCGCGCCGGATAATCTACGGCATACCGCGCCCGGCTGATCGTAATATGCCCGTCTTCCAGCGGTTGCCGCAAGACCTCTAAGACTTGTCGGTTGAACTCCGGGAGTTCATCCAAAAATAGAAGTCCATTGTGGGCCAGCGAGATTTCACCCGGCAAAGGATTGGAGCCGCCGCCACAAAGTCCGGCATCGGAGATCGTATGATGGGGTGCACGGAAGGGGCGGGTGGCAATCAAACCGTATTTGGAGCGGAGTTTCCCTCCTACAGAGTGGATTTTCGTGGTTTCCAATGCCTCATCCGGGGTCAGTGGCGGCAAAATGGTTGGGATGCGTTGAGCAAGCATGGTTTTTCCTGCACCCGGAGGCCCAACCATCAGTGCATTGTGGCCTCCGGCAGCTGCTACTTCGAGGGCACGTTTTACGTTTTCCTGTCCTCGGACGTCGGACATATCCACCGTATAGACTTGGGCTTCCTCGAAAAGCGCGCTCAAATCCCGCTCGAAAACCGGAATTTCCTCGCGTCCAGTAAGATGTTGAAATGCCTGGCGGATGTGTTGTACCGGAAAGACCCTGATGCCCTCTACCACAGAGGCTTCTGCGGCATTTTCAGCTGGTAAGAGCAGGTTCGTTCGGCCTTCTTTACGGGCTTGAATGGCAATAGGCAGTACTCCTTTCACAGGTCGCAGTGCGCCATCCAGCGCCAGTTCGCCCAAAATACAACAGGTATCCAATTGTGCCTGTGGGATGAGGGCATCGTGTGCCGCAAGCAAGCCCAAGGCAATCGGAAGGTCGTAGGCTGCACCTTCTTTTCGGACATCTGCTGGTGCTAAGTTGATGGTAATAGCGCCATGTGGTGTTTCGAGTCCTGCATTTTTTAAAGCAGCCCAGATGCGGTCGCGGCTTTCACGGACTGCTCCGTCTGGCAGCCCAACAACCGTGTATCGGGGAAGTCCGTTGGCGATATTGGTCTCAATCTCAATGGGAAAGGCAGAGATGCCCTGTACAGCACTGCTCCAAACGTGGGAAAGCATGGGTTTCAGGATTGGGTGTCTGGTAAAATTTTCGGTTAGACACCCGATCGAGGCGTTTCATAACCTGAGCGGCAAGCCATCGTGTAAAAAGATACACGTGTCAAATTGTCCTATCCCCCTCATGCTCCTACATTTTTCGACGACTGTACCTAAAAAACCTTTGCAGCCCATGTTAATTGTCCCTTACTCTATCATCGTTCCACCATCTGTACATCGAGGCAAGCAAATCCACCGCCTTCAAAATGCTCCACACGTAGTTTGTGTTTGCCCTTGAGCGTTACGGGCACTACATCGGTAGTGGGTACATGGATGTCCCAGCGTTCCAGAATCAGTTTATTGTCCAACCAAACCCGCACACCATCATCCGAAGTAATTTGCAAGTTAAACGACCCTTTTGCATCGAAGGTAGTTTCTGCAAGTGTTGCAAAATGATCGGGTGGAATGGTAGCATCATTTTCAGGGGAGCGCCACCAATTATAGCCAAGATCGCGGGTTTGGGTGCTCCGAATGGGTTTTCCGGCGAAAATTTGTCGGAAGGCGTCGGGATGTTTGAGTGGATGCGAAGCCTCATCGTAGGCAAAGAAATGCACGTCCCAACGCCACGTGGGTTCGATCCAGTGCGTCTCGAACAAATGTGTTTGGTTGGCTGAAACAACTTCTCCAAAAGCCGTCTCGAAAGTTGGACCGGTGTAAGCCAACGTTATGGCAACTTCATTTCCGGTTCCTCGTGTCGCGGTGATTTTGGCAGGGAAGCGACCTGTTTGTGCCGATAAATTCTTGAGTCCTTTGACGGATTGTACCCGCCATTGTCCAGCTTTTCCCAGAACCGAGAACCGATACACATCTCCCGCGAGCGAGTCTAAACGAATATGCGGGTATCCAAAGTTATACGGGCCATAAGCCGTCATCAGGATAAATTTCCGGCCTCTTGGATGGTCAGCGGGGAGCATGGTATCCATACCGTCGGATAGAGGTTTGGGCAAGTGAAGTCCTTTTAGTTCCAAATCAGCAGAAAAATTCGTTGTGCTGATGTTGTTTTCGGATTGCCAGTCTTCTAAACCTGTGCCCCATTGGGCCACCCCATTTAAATCATTGTCATAAACCGAAATGTCTGCCGAAGTCACATTTTTCACCGAAACGAAGCGCTCGGACGAGGTTGCCCTATTATTATAGAACCGTAAATATTGCCCACGATCCACCTCCAATACGGTTTTGTGTCCGACAAAACGATTGCCCGTCATATGATAATGGCGGTTTCGGGTGTCACGTTTCTGGGCATAAATCCAATCTTCTGGCTCTTTTTCTCTTTGCCATAGCCGGATTGCTGTTTGATCTCTTTGGAAGGAATTGTTTAGGATACTATTGAATTGTCCATGTTCAATTGCAATGGCGATGCGGTTATCAGCAAAATCGTTTCCTTGGACGAGGCTTTCAAAACTATATCCACCCCAAATGCCGTGGTCGCACTCGTGGATGCGGTTTTGGAGGATGATGTTCCGGCTAAAGGTCACTTCGATGCCATTGGTAGGCGCATGAGAAAAGTCATTCCGATAGAGCAAGTTGTCGTTACATCCACCTTGCCCAGTGTCCATGGTGCTTTGTCCGGCCCAAAGGAAAAACCCATCGCCAGAGTGTGTGGCCGAGTTATAGGCAAAGGTGTTTTCGTTGGATTGTTCATAAATCAGAATACCTGCCGAGTCTTGGCCGCGTTGGTAAAACCCGTGACTATAACCCCGCACGTTCCAGTCTAAGCGGTTGTGTAGGATGCGATTCCGGCTACTACGATACATTCCAATCCCTAAACCGGAATTGAAGGAAAAGTTGTTATTATAGATTAAGCCATCGTTCACACGCATTAACATCAGACCATTAAAGCTATTTTGGGCCTCTACCCGTCGGATAATGGGTTTATGACAGTCTTTTAGGTAAATCGCCATACCATAGTTCAGCCATTCGTCCTTTTCGTTTTGATGAAAAGACAACCAATCGTCTATGTTTTCGCGGGTACGCTGGCTTTTGAGTTTGGGGCGATAGTTGTAGCTCAGGTTTAGGTCTTCTAGTACCAAACCTTCCACGTTCTCTGCCATAAGGGCCACTTTGTAACCGCGTATTGTAAGGTTTTTAAGATGGATATTTTTGCCATTTTTAATCAGAATCCCCAATCCAACAAACGAATCCGGGCGGTTGGTGTTGGGGTTTCCACGCAGTATAGCCCCTCCAAAATCTATGGTGAGGTTGTCTCCGGTAATGGTGAGTACAGGCAAATCGAAGTTTTTTGCTCCAGCGAAATCATAAACCCCGCCCGAAAAAGAAACAGAGTGGCTAATGACATGACCTTGTTGTAGGTTTTTTTGTCCAAAGGTCAGGTAAGGAAGGCATAGCCAAAGCAGAAAAACAAGACGTTTCATATAAATATAAATAGATTAATAAGGTCTTGTAATCATGTTAATTTATCCAATTTTGCGCACGTCCGATGGCCTTAGCCCAGCCTGCGCGACTCTCGGTCACTTTTTCTGGCGATGAAAGAGGCATAAACCGTTTATCGGTGGCCCATAGCTTGGCGATTTCATCGGTATTGCGCCAGAACCCAACCGTAAGGCCCGCCAAGAAAGCAGCTCCGAGGGCTGTAGTCTCGGTAACAACAGGACGAATTACGGTCGTTTGGAGCAGGTCTGCCTGAATCTGCAAAAGCAAGTTGTTGGTGGTCGCCCCTCCATCCACACGCAATTCTTCGAGTGCAACCCCTGCATCGGCTTGCATGGCCTCCAATAGATCACAGGTTTGGTGTGCCATACTTTCGAGTGCCGCCCGTGCCAAATGAGCGGCTTTGGTTCCGCGTGTGAGGCCGGTAATGGTTCCACGTGCATAAGGGTCCCAGTAGGGCGCACCCAATCCGGCAAAGGCGGGGACCAGATACACCCCCTCCGTGTCGGGCACTTCGGTGGCCAATTGCTCCACCTCGCCGGAAGTCTGGATGATGCCGAGTCCATCACGCAGCCACTGCACCACTGCTCCGGCAATAAACACACTCCCTTCGAGGGCATATGTCCGGCGGCCATTAATTTCCCATGCCACCGTGGTAATCAGGTTGTTTTCGGAAACAACAGGGGTTTCTCCGGTATTCATTAACATAAAACAGCCCGTTCCATACGTATTTTTGGCCATACCTTTTCGGTGGCAGGCTTGTCCGAAGAGCGCTGCTTGCTGGTCTCCGGCGATTCCCGCAATGGGTGTAAAGCCCCCCAAAAGGCCAGTATGTCCAAAAATTTCACCATTAGAGCGGATTTCGGGCAAGAGGGCACGCGGAATTTTGAGTAGGTTCAGCAATTCATCGTCCCATTGTCCGGTATGTAAATTATAAAGCAATGTCCGACTTGCATTGGTAGCATCGGTGGCATGGACTTTCCCGTCCGTCAGATTCCAGAGCAACCATGTATCCACTGTTCCGAATGCCAATTCTCCTGCCTCAGCGCATTGTCTTGCGTCTGGCCACGTATCCAACATCCAGCGGAGTTTGGTTCCGGAGAAATAGGGATCAAGCAACAAACCCGTTTTTTCTCGAAAGAGCGACAACAGGCCGTAGTCACGCAATTCATCGCAAATGGGCGCTGTTCGACGGTCTTGCCAAACAATGGCGGGGCCGATGGGTTTTCCGGTTTTGCGGTTCCAGAGCAAAGTAGTTTCCCGTTGGTTGGTAATGCCAATGGCCGCAATTTCTTCGGGAGCAATACCGGATATAACGGCCTCCATCACCCGTTTTTGCGACTCCCAAATGTCCATCGGATTGTGTTCTACCCAGCCTGGCTGCGGGAAAAACTGTTTAAATTCGCGTTGGGCTACACCATGAACTTGGCCACTGTGGTCAAAAAGAATGGCACGGCTACTGGTGGTTCCTTGGTCTAAGGCGAGGATAAATCGCGGCATGGGGTTTCTGCTTGGTTATTGAGACGGGAAAGATACATCCGTATTTGACGAAGCGATTCATTTTTCCTCCATGTCCATAAAAAAAGGGAGGCCCACGCGAAGGTCGGACATCCCTCATAAAGTAGGCTGGTTGGGAGGCCAAACCCACAGGTTTCACGAACTGCACCACCACTTTATGAAACCTGAATCGGATAATACCGAGAGGGTTGAATGGGGTGAAGTTGAATTCGACGAACTGGCCTTTGGAGCAGGCAAGATGGCTATTTCGACCGATGGAGCAAGGTTTTTTACCGAGAAAAGGTGAGGAGCCTCCGGATGTGTATCATCACAAGCCAACAAAATCGGGTGTTGGATCTGACCTAAAAATGCCGTACCAACTTTGGATAGTGGGAAATTGTAGAGCACCATTTTCCGGATGGCTTTAGGTTGGTTTCGGGCCACTTCCAACGTCAAAACACTGGTTCCGGAATCTGCCACCACATAAACATTTGCCAATTGGAGTTGTCTAAGGGTGTTTTCTATCTTTTCGACGGTTATCGTTTGCGGGTCGAAGACCAATACCCGGAATTGTTGCTCCAGCGTTAAAACAAGTCCTGCCCACTCAGTTGGCGGGGTGTCTAAGTTGGGGAGGAGTAATAAAACAGGATTTGAAGCAGCGCCGCGTTCACAAATTCGGACCGTTCCGGCGGTTGTTTCGTAATCGGTATAATCAAACAAAATGGGTGTGGACTGGCACAGTTCCACCAAAACACCTTGTGTTTGTTTCGGATGCAGAAAAAAAATGCGTTTTCCGTCTGCCCCTGCTTTGGGTGCATCAGCAAGCGGTTTGAAGCCCGCATCCATCAACTGGCGCATGGCCTCATCGGCATCTTCTACCTCAAATGCCAAGTGATGCAAGCCCTGTCCTTTCGAGGCAAGGTATTTGGCAACAGGGGAGGACTCGTGTAGGGCTTCCAATAATTCAAGCTTAACGTTTCCAGCCGCCAGAAAATGGGTACGTACTCCTTCGCGCTCTACGGTTTCGGTTTTGTAGCGGACAATCCCCAAAATCGTATTATAGAGGGTTTCAACGGTTTTTACGTCCTGCACCGCTATCCCAATATGTTCGAGTTTCATGTATTATAGGAATAAGTGAATAAACGCGCCTATGGATTAGTTTTCAGACCAGTTTTTGGTCTCCAATGGGCGTACCAAATGTAGGTCGGGTTGCGCTATTTTATAAACCCGCAAATACATGGTGGTTTTTGTACTGAAAATTCCGTCAATTTTGTGAACACTGTTCATTATTTCGATAAGATGCTGGTTGTTGCGGCACATCACATTAACTTCCAGCTCATAATCTCCGGAGATCATAGCAAGAAAGGACACCTCGGTAATGGCGGCAATTTCGGCGGCTACTTCGTCTATACGCGAGGCAGGGCGAACGGCAATCTGTACATGCGCATATACATTTAAACCGATATGCTCTGGATTTACACGCCCAAATACCGTGAGGGTTTTTTCCTCGGCCAAACGGTGATAGCGGTTACGAATAGTCCCGACAGAGGCATTAAGCTCTTTTGCCAAATCGGTAAAAGACATTCGCCCATCTTTTTGAAGGGCGCGAAGGATGGCAAAATCCAGTTCATCTAATTGTATCGCTGCCATTGGGATTGTGGGATTAAGTGGCGGAGGATTGTTCTGAAAATTAAGGATAGCAATTTTTATTAAAGTTCGCAATGGGTGTACTAACCATAGAACGTTTTGTGGTTAGGCAAGAAATACCCGTTTTCCGCCCACCCACGTCTCTTTAATCTTAATTTCGAGAAGCCTTTCGGGATCAACCGCAAGCGGTGAACTTTCTAAAATCACAAAATCCGCAAATTTACCGGGTGTAATTGACCCAATCTGGTCTTCCATACTATTGGCAATGGCTCCACCCATGGTACAAGCGTATAAGCCTTCCATCACCGAGACCGACTCTTCGGGTGTTATGACACCGCCCGCGAGGTCACGCCGGAAGTAGGCCGCATGTAGGTTTTCTAATGGATGGATCCCCTTCACGACAGGAGCATCCGAAGAAAATGCCACCGTTATGCCAGCCTCCAACATAGACCGCATCGGGTAGCACTGTGCCAAAAAGGCATCATCCAAATATTGCCGAAAATTCCCGCCCAATTCCCGCAAAAACATAGGCTGTGGTACTACAGCAATGCCAGCAGCAGCCACCCGTTTGAGATGATCCGAATTCGGCAGCCCCAGATGTTCTATACGGTGTCGTGCCGGAGAGGGTGTCTCCCGATATAAGCGCTCGTAGGTGGATAGTATGCCTTCTATAGCAACATCGCCAATGGCATGTGTGGCAATTTTCCAACCTTTCTCGTGGGGTTCATGGGCCAATTCATAAAAAAAGTCTGGTGGTAAGCGTAAAACCCCGAACTCATTCATTGTCCCACGATACGGACGACTTACCGCCGAGGTCTTTCCACTAAGGCCACCATCTGCAAAAAACTTGACGGTATTGATGGTCAAAAAATCGGAAGATGAGCGGTCGGGTAAGGGTAAAGCGGTCGTACCGCCATCTGGCAACCGAATGGGCATCACATTAAAGCGCATTTTAAGACGTTTTTCCATCTCCATCTTTCGGTAAACGGCCAAAAGATCCGGCATTACTCCAGGGTCGGTGGCAGTGGTAAAACCATGTGCAAGTAGCGTTTCCGTTGCCGCCGAGACCATGGTGACGTAGTCGGCCTCACTAAAGACCGGAGCCGCTCGGAACCCCAAACCTTGCGCGGTTTCTGTAAGAACACCATTGGGGTTGCCGTCGGGTCCCAAACAAATTTCACCACCAGCAGGGGTAGGCGTTTGTGCGGTGATATGGGCATGTTCGAGTGCTAAACTATTCAAGACCAAAATATGTGCACACGTTCGTTGAACCAAAACAGGACGATCTGGTACGGCGGCATCCAAGTCTTTTCGCGTGGGCATCCGACGTTCTAACATGGCTGCTTCATTGAAACCACGGGCCTGAACCCAGGTTGCGTCTGGCCGTTCTGCTGCAAATGCCCGAAGGCGCTCTTGTAGATCGGGGATGCTGGTGGTGCCACGCAAATCGAGTGTATGGGTTTGGAGATTTCCTACCTTCCAAACGTGGATGTGCGCCTCCACAAATCCCGGAAGAAGGCATTGACCCTTAAGGGAGTACCGTTCGGCATCGGGCGCAAGGCAGGCCAATTCCTGGAGCGTTCCAACCGCTCGTATGCGGTCATTTTCCACCAAAACCGCTTCTGCCTCAGACACCTGTGGGTCCATAGTCAAGATAGGCCCATTAATAAAAAGTATAGATGACATAGATTGAGGATGATTAGCCAATAATTCGTTTATTATTACCGTACTTCATGGAACGGAATGCGGATTCGTTTTTTGAAAAGTAGTAATTTTACCGACCTGAATTCGTTTTATTTATCTTAAATCGGATGCTAACCTTAAGACCTTTCAGAAATTAAACCTCTTATATTTTGCTAACCAATAAAACCATTGCTTTTTTGGGTGCGGGAAACATTGCCCGTGCCCTGATCGGTGGCCTCATCAGAGGCGGCAATGTCCGTCCAGATCAAATCTGGGCTACCCGACGGAATCCCTATGCGCTTGAAGAATTAGCACGCATGTTCCCCGGCCTGCATACCACTACTGCTAATGCCAAGGCCGCAAAAGTAACCGATATTGTAGTGCTCTCGGTGAAACCACAAAGTATTACCGAAGTACTGGAAGACATCCGTCAGGTAGTGACGCCACAAACCCAAATTGTTTCGATTCTTGCAGGAATCACTTCTGCTTCCATCTGCAAAATGCTGGGGCAAAACCTACCCGTAGTACGAGCAATGCCGAATACGCCTGCGTTGGTGGATGCGGCTGCAACCGCTATTGCCGCCGGAACCCATGCCCAACAGGAACACTGGGATGTAGCCGGAGAGATTTTTAAAGCGGTAGGGTTGGTGGAAAAAGTGCCGGAATATCTGATGGATGCCGTCACTGGGTTGTCAGGAAGTGGGCCTGCGTATATTTATATGGTCATCGAAGCACTAACCGATGGAGGGGTGAACCAAGGCATTCCCCGAAGCGTGGCTTCAAAATTGGCCGTACAAACCGTTTATGGCGCAGCAAAGATGATGATAGAAACAGAAAAACACCCAGCGATTCTGCGGGACGAAGTGACCACGCCCGGTGGAACGACGATGGCGGCTATCGCGGACTTGGAGCGCAACGGTCTGCGAACCATGTTCATCAATGCCGTCGGTGCTGCAACCGAACGTGCCCATGCCTTAAGCAAGAAAAAATAATCCCCAAAAAAACGTGCTCATCATTCCCACCATCGCCCTACAAAACGGGACTTGTCTGTTCCGTACCAAATATCAGGCAGGGGCCAACCGCACGTTCTTTGCCGATCCGGTCAAAATGGCTAAACTATGGCGGTTACAAAATGCCCGCACGCTGCTGGTTTTTGATCATGACGCGGCCTATAGCGACAAAAATAATTTTGCTTTTATCGAGGCCATCTGCGGAGTATTAGATATTCCCGTAATGGCTTCAGGTGGTGTGCGTACCCCCGACGAGGTAGAAGCCTTGCTCTCCCTTCAGGTTCACAAAGTCATTGTAACTGCCCGCTCGCCCGAACAAATGCAGACCCTTTTCCGCTACTTTCCATCCCACCGGATTGGCGTACACGTGAACATTACCGAAAACCAGGTCGTTTGTGGATCCGAGTCCTACGACGCCGTATCCTACCTGCAAGCTTTAGAGCAAGCCCGATGCTATCGGGCGGTTTGCACGGTGCGCAACGCCCAACAACAAGCTATTTTTGCACCAGAGGTATTGCAGGCAATTGCTTCAGAAGTCCGGAGAATGAAATTAGTCATATCAGGTGGCATCTCGGATTATGCCAAACTGACCCTCGCACGCTCCTTAGACAGGCGGATAGATGCGGTAATGATCAATCGTGCCCTTTATGAGAACCGCTTTCCATGCCAAGCGTTTTGGTGCTGGCACGACAAGGAATCCTTAGACCTCGATTGCTTTTCTACTGCCAAATTACGTGGGTAAGTGTGTGGTACTTAA
>ERZ761602.2138-NODE-2138-length-32335-cov-49.528625_pt1 | contig 32335 bp, 28 predicted proteins | sample MGYA00512165_ERZ761602 | MGnify/ENA primary metagenome ERZ761602 (study PRJEB28899, sample SAMN02445085) | bioreactor sludge metagenome | biome: EBPR sludge; isolation source: Thorneside wastewater treatment plant | place: Australia: Brisbane, Thorneside...
AATACACGCATATAGCGCATTGACCTGAATCCGTTCATAACATCCTCTGAATTTGATTGAATTGAATTGAATTGAATTGAATTGAATTGAATTTACAACCACTATAAAACAAAGTCAATAGCTGTATTAAATTTTTTTAATGTGATAATATCATTTTTTTCCTCACTTTTTCTGTATGTAGTGTCTGACGCTGTTCATGTTTGATGTTGGGTTAAGGGGTGGTGATAAAGAAAATGTCCCTCCTTGTCATTAGAAGGGGCATCATAAGTAATATAAAACAATCTTATCGCACTAATGTTTTAAGATGACTTATGTCTAAAACATTATTTGATAGGAGCGCATTTCAAAAATGCTCATACAGCGCACTTGGATTCGGTGACCTCTTTGCCTATCGTTCAGAAAAACTCCGTAGGAGCGACATTATAATAGAATTGGGGAAATTTTGAAATGCACCCAGTAGGAATCGTTTGGTTCACCCTCAAAAACCGCTGTGATGTAGTGGGTAAGCCACGTTCTGCGGGTTTCTTGCGTTGCGGTCTGAATCAGCGATTAGGCAAAGCGAATTTGTATGTGTTTGGTTGGTAGAATGACAAAAGGATTTGAAACTTGGATGTGGTGCCTTAGAAGAATGCTATTGAACAACAAGCGCAAGGCTGGAAAAGTTTAAAACCTCCAAGGTAAAGGAAAGGTGGTCAAAAGGGTTTATGTGGGCTTTTGAGCATAAAAATGAAATAATGACTGAGGGAATGCCATATTTATGGAATATTTTTTCTCCATAAAAATGGCAGCAACTTTTTGTAATCAGGCTTCAGGGAGTGCGGTTTCTACGGTGGGTGGTTCGATGGCGTTCAGGTGCTGGCCTACACGGAAAATAAAAAAAGCCAAAAGTACAACCGGAGCCAGATGTAATACCCCAATCAGCAGCGCCGTCCACAAAAATTCCCATCGTCGCAGGTAACTCCATAAATACAATAAGGCCGGGATAAACAAAAACATCATAGAGAGGTAAATAAACCAGATTTGTTCGGCTTCGCGTACAAGGCCCCCAAATCGTTCTTGTTCTTCCTCGTGTTTCTCGGACTTGAGCATCATGTGTACGCTAAACCATTCCAACCATTCCAGTGCTTCGTTCCGGGCACGGCTTGCCTCCACCTTAATGCCCCGATATAAAACAAAAACCAAAAACCAGTCTATGGTACTTACCAAAATAATGGGTAAAATATTTAATTGACCATTGGTGTCGAGGTCGAAATACCGAAGTGCCAATGTGAGTATCATCAGCACCACCCAAGTTGCATTCATGACCAAAGAAGAAATACTCACCGACCGAAAATAGGGAGAATCTTCCAAAAGGATTTGGGCTCCTATCCATATCAGGCCATAACCAATTATGTTTAAGAGAAAAAAAAGAACAAAGAAAAGATTGAAAGGAAGGGTAAAACCGGCGAGTTTTAATGCCAGAGCAGGCATATCTAAGGTGGCTACAACCAATCCGATGGCAATGGCTGTGAGGGCTTGTGAAGAGGATAACGTCATATCGAGGTGAGCTAACAGGGTATTGGATTTGCAAAAAAGCACATTTGGATAGGGTAAGTCAAGCCGGGGCCTATATTTCATGAAGAAAAGTTTTTTGGCAAGGTAAAACCCGTCTTGGTATAGACTGTAATAGGCAAGAATTGAAGTGGATAGACATTATTTTGGAAACATCTTCTTATATCCGGAGGGAAGAGGGAGTATTTTATGGAATAGCCGCAAAGCTCAAAAGAAAGATTGTTTATTAAATTGAGTGTTAAGACCATGAAAATTCTGGTGATTGGTAGTGGTGGGCGTGAACACGCGCTTGTGTGGGCACTGGCCCAAAGCCCGCAACGGCCAAAAGTTTTTTGTGCACCCGGAAATGCCGGAACGGCACAATTGGGTGTAAATGTAGAAATCTCGCCTATGGACTTCGGTGCATTGGTGGAATGGGTGCGAAATGAAGAAATTGACCTGACCATTGTTGGGCCAGAACAGCCGTTGGTGGCCGGGGTAGTGGATTTCTTCCGGTCGCAGGGCTTGCCGATTGTGGGGCCTTCGGCCTACTCGGCTCAATTAGAAGGTAGCAAAGGGTTTGCAAAAAGATTCATGGCGCAATATCATATTCCTACAGCCACGTATCGGACATTTTCTTCGATGGAATATGAAGAGGCCAAGAATTGGCTTGCTGCGCAGGATTGTCCGATCGTACTCAAAGCGGATGGCCTTGCAGCGGGTAAAGGGGTGTTGATCTGTCATAACCAAGTGGAAGCCCAAGCCGGATTAAGGACTATACTATTGGAAGGGGTATTTGGGCAAGCGGGCGCCAAGGTGGTTATCGAGTCTTTTATGACGGGTGAAGAAGCATCGGTTTTTGTCTTGACTGACGGACGAGACTATGTGGTGTTACCTGCTGCACAAGACCACAAACGTATTGGTGAAGGGGATACAGGACCAAATACTGGCGGTATGGGGGCTTATGCACCTGCGCCAGTAATGACACCCGAAGTCTTGGTACGGGTACAAAATGAAATTATCATACCAACCTTAAACGGGATGGTTGAAGAAGGGTCTCCTTACACGGGTATCTTGTATGTGGGTATCATGCTCACACCACAGGGGCCTAAAGTAGTGGAATACAATTGTCGCTTTGGAGATCCCGAAACACAAGTGGTATTACCGCTCATCAAATCCGATGTGGTCGAATTGTTCATGCGGATTGCAACTGGAAGGCTTTTGGGCTATCCATTGGGGCTTCATGAAGGGGCCGCCGCAACCGTGGTCATGGCAGCACCCGGCTATCCAGATACTTATACTAAAGGCTTGGAAATAAAAGGATTGGGCAATTTGGCAGACACGGATAGAGCGGTGGTCTTCCATGCCGGAACTTCGCTTTCGAAGGAAGGTAAGATGCTCACTTCCGGTGGACGTGTACTGGCGGTAACAGGTATTGGCCCCACCCTTCAAGAAGCATTGGATATGGCCTATCAACGTGTGGAAATCCTACATTTTGAGGGCGCATATTTCCGGCGGGATATTGGTTGGCGGGGTCTTAAACATGACAAGGAGCCATGAAAAAAAACATACTTTTTTTGTTTTGGGGATTTCTCTGTGGAGGCTTACCAGCCGTAGCCCAAAAACCGGATACCACCATCAGTCGTGCTACGGTACTCACTACATTTCGGGATGCCAGGGCGCTTGCCACCGACAACAAAGGCAACCTATTTGTAACCGATGCCGCGAAAAATCTTTTGTTTCGCTTAAATGCAGATGGAAAGGTGTTGGCACAGGTGGGAGGAACGGGAAGGGGTGATTATCAATTTGATTCACCAGTAGATGTGGATCCAACGAACGGTTTAGATATCTATGTGGCTGATTTTGGCAACCGACGGGTTCAGCACTTTTCTGCCGAATTTCGCTACCTCGAAACCTTTCCCTTGGTTTTTGAAACCCATACGCCACGCCAGATTGCAGGTTTTTTCTCACCCAATGCAGACTATGACAATAAACTTATTTTATCCGAGGGTACTCCTGTTGCCCTTACCGTAGATGCGGCCAAAGAACTCTTTGTGGCAGACCAAGAACATGCGTTTGTGGCCAAATGGGATGCGCAAAAACGGGTTCAGCGCTTCTTTGGTCGGTACGATGCCGGAGATGCAGCCCTGCTTGATCCTGTTTCGATGGTTGTAGCGCCCAATGGCACGTTGTTTATCGCAGACCGGGGCCGGCGGGGCGTGATGGTTTTTGATGCGTTCGGAACATTTTTGCGGTCGTTTGGCAGCGAACAACTCACTAAACTTAGGGGTATTGCCCTATTTGGAGACCGGATTTTGGTGACGGGCGAGCAAAACCTATGGGTCTATCAACCCGATGGAAAGCAATTGTTTAATTATGCGCTGAAGTTCTCGGAACCCATTGTGGACGCGGTCTATGCCCACCGTGCAGTATATTTGCTCACACCCACCAAGCTAATGCGGTTCAGGCCATAAAAATTCACAGAGATTAGCCTTGTTGGCGTACCACTTCCATCGGTTCCGAATAGCCATATCCACTAAACCTTCCCCAATAGCGTGCCGTCGCCATAATCAAGTCTTCCTTTAAGTATGCCCGAATGGCTGTTTGTGTGTGATATGCATTGATGGCCTTGATTTTTCCATCCATAAAACGGCCCACCTCAATGAACATCGTAGGGCGGAAATCTATCGTGGTGGAAGGGGCCTGATAACAATATAAGTTAGGAATTCCACGGGCGGCCACAATGGTGGCGCGGTAACAATTCCGGTGATCTTGGTGGGCATCATTGGGCGTATGGGTGTAAACATGGGTGGGTTGGATCACACGGATCGTGCTTTCTATAATAGAAATGGTCTCTGGCCCTTCCGAAACTTGGGTGTCTCGTAACTCCCCCATAAACAATTCCGCCCCCAATACCGAAGCTGCTTTTTCGGACTCAATCACCCGCAATGATTTTCGCCCGCCAAATTCGCCACCTGTTAAGGTGAGAATAACCACCCGATCTCCGGCAGCTTTGTGTCTGAGCAGGGTTCCCCCGCATCCGATTTCCACATCGTCTGGATGGGCGCCAATAGCGAGTACTGTTTTTTGTTCCTCGCGCCGCTTTTTTTGCCCTTCGGCCACCAACTTCTGGACTTGCTCCATGAAGGCGCCATAGTCCAAAGGCTTGAATAAAATGCCATCGGCGCGGTTTTGAAGAGCCGTAACAGCATATTCCATTTTTGGGTGCGCGGTAATCATCAAAACGGGCGTCCAAGGATTTACCCCTTTAATAATCTTGATTAGGTCTAGACCAATAACTCCTGGCAACTCGATATCACTCACCACCAGATCCCACGTGCCGAACTGGGCAAATTGAGCACCGGATGGGCCATCACTGGCGTGAACCACCTCGCAGCCAGACCACTGTTCCAGCCAGTGTTTCACAAGAACTGCTTGTTCCGGACTGTCTTCGATGAGCAACACCCGAACTCCCGCACTGGGATCATGTATTTGGTTCATGGCTTATGGAAGGTCGAAATAAGAGGAACAGTGAGAATATTTACCATTACGTAACGGACACGGTAACATTCGGAGAATAAAAAAGATACTTCTCTACAGAGAAATTTACGACATGAATCGTTCCTAATTTTCATTACATGTCCTGCAAATCAATCCTTTTAAATAAAATCCTTCCGGAAAAGTGGATCGCACAGGATGATCGGCGGCTTGTCCCATGCGATGGATGAATTGAACGTCTCTTTGGGCATCTAAAGCCGAATCAGCGACAATTTTTTGAAATAAACCTGCATCCATTAAACCCGAACAAGAAAACGTAAATAACACGCCACCCGGCCTGAGCAAATGAAAGGCCAGCCGATTGATGTCTTTATAAGCACGTGCAGCCTTTTCGAGGTGAAATTTGGACTCTACGAATTTGGGAGGATCCAATACAATACCATCAAATAGTCGTTCTTCGGTGTGAAAACCTCTAAGGCATTTAAAGACATCGGCCTCTAAATGATCGTAACGGCTGGTATCGAAGCCGTTTTGACGGTGGTTCTCTTCGGAGCGTGCCAACGCATGTGCCGAAGAATCCACATTTAGGACGTGTTTTGCCCCACCAGCAAGTGCAGCCAACGAAAATCCGCCCGTATAAGAAAACGTGTTGAGCCAGTTTTTACCAGTGGCCATGTGGCCAAGTCGGGCGCGATTTTCTGATTGATCTAAATAATAACCCGTTTTGTGTCCCTGATAAATATCTATTCCTGCCCGAAAGCCTCCTTCCCGAATCCAAAGATTCATGGGCGGTGCTTCACCGTATAATAAGCCGGACTGTGGTGCGAGTCCCTCCTTTTTTCGCACATCCACATCCGAACGTTCATAAATACCGCGAACTGGAAACAACGTGCCAATACCCTGTACAATCTCTGACCGCCAGAACTCGCTGCCTGTTGCCAAAAATTGAAGAACTACCCAATCCCCATATCGGTCGGCGATCAGGCCCGGTAAGCCATCGCTTTCGGCTGCCACCCAACGGAAGGCATCAGGAAAGGATCCGTCTGCATTTTGACGTAAAGAAAGTGCTTGTTTTAGCCGATTTAGAAAAAAACGAGTATCTACCACCTCTTCGGGACTAAACGTCCACATCCGAACCCGGATCTGCGAAATAGGGGACCATGCCCCACGCCCCAACCAGTTGCCTTTGTGGGATAAGACCTCAACGGTTTCGCCGGGCAAAGGTGTTTCGCGCACGCGAGCAATGGCGCCTGCAAATACCCATGGATGTTTACGAAGCAAAGACTTTTCTTTTTCAGGCTTTAAATAGATGACTTTATTCATAATTTTTCTTATACTTAGCGAAAGCGCCATGCAGTTTCTGCAAACCAGACTCCCAGAATAAAGGAATTTCGCACTAAGACGAAAGTGGGAAGTTAGGGTTGTGAAACTTGCTTTGCGGTATTTATACAAAACTTTCTAATGGGTTTTGTCACATTCATAATCCCAAACCAATCTTATTATGAAAAAAACAGTATGGATGAGCTGGATTTTGCTGGCTATCGCCGCCTGCAATCCACAACCACCCAAGCAGGAGCCAACCCCGGAACCCAAAGCAGACTCGCCCATTGCGATGAATGGAAAACGATGCTTTTTAATGGCTGCTGGTAAAGATACGACCTCTGCCGAATTGACCTTCGACAACGGAAAAGTTACCGGAAATTATGCTTGGAGTCCATTTGAACAACACGGGGCTTATGGCGATATCACCGGAGAGTTGAAAGATGGTTGGATACGCGGCGAATATGCGTTCGAAATCGAAGGCAGTAATCAGGTGGAAGAGGTGAAGTTCAAACTTGAAGGCAGTACGCTTAGCAAGGTGGAGGCCGAGTTGATGGAGAAAGGTGGGAAATTGGTGCTGAAAAATCCCGATGAAACCAAAATTACCAATGAGGTGCTGACGGAAACGCCTTGTAAGTAAAGCACAACGTTCCCCAAAAAGGCCATAAAAGGTCTTTAGATTCCGTAATCCATGGTTGTGTAGGTCAAATGTTTCGTGGCCTGCAAGAATCATTGGCATTGCGGATTTTTTATTACAGATTGTATAGGTGTTTATGGACGTTACGGATTATATGAACGAAAGGTAAAAAACCGTATCTTATTCGTTTCAGTCAATAAAAAAAACAACCTATGAAACGCCTTATTATGCTTTTATTGGGCTTTGCAGGATGCACGAGTGCCCGGTTGAGCCAAGAACCTGTCCTCACTACGCAACACATAGGTGGTACGGCCCGTTTTCAGGCGGTTTCGGTAGTGGACGAACAAGTTGTTTGGGCTTCTGGAACCGATGGACAATATGCCAAAACGACCAATGGCGGCTTAACATGGCAAAATGGGCAAGTTAAAAATGCTGAAACCCTGCAATTTCGGGATATTCATGCGGTGAATGCACAGATTGCGTATCTAATGAGCGCTGGAGAAGGGGCACAATCGCGGATTTATAAAACCACCGATGGCGGTAAGAACTGGATATTGCAATTTATGAATCCAGATGAAGAAGGCTTTTATGATGCCATTGCCTTTTGGGATGAAAACCGAGGAGTGGCATTTTCTGACAATATAAAGGGTGTCTTCCCCATTATCCGCACCGAAGATGGAGGAAAAAAATGGGTTCGCGTTCCTGCTGCCGATATTCCTCCGGCACTTAAAGGAGAGGGAGGATTTGCAGCCAGCGGTACGTGTCTGATTGTTGGTGAAAATGGACGAGCATGGATAGGAACGGGGGCTTCATCACAAAAAGCGCGTGTACTTCGGAGTCTGGATTATGGCAAAACTTGGGAGGTGGCCGATACCCCAATTGTGGCAGATTCGGGGACTTCGGGCATTAACGCGCTGCTTTTTGTTAATGCGCGGAAAGGCTATGCCTTTGGAGGTGACTTTCAAAAAGAGTCCCCGCCGGAAAATCGCGTGGCAACCACAGATGATGGCGGCAAAACATGGCGACTATTGCCCAATCCTGCCTTAAAGGGAAGCATTTTTGGTGCAGCCCAGCTTCCGAAAAGTGAAACTTTTGTAATTGTTGGACCGAAAGGCGCACAATTTAGCAATAACGCGGGTTTACAATGGCAAGACCTAAGCCGAGAAGACTTTTGGAGTGTTGGTTGTGGTCCCAAGTCTTGCTGGATGGTGGGTCCAGAACGCCGTATTGTCCGAATAGGGTGGAGCCCTACTGCCGCACCCGGTCGAAATAAATAAGCAGGCCCAATTTGATTAACTTCTCCTGATCTGGCAGGGATAACTTGGGAATAGCTTGAGTGGCCTCCCATCCGTCTGGGTGTTCCTCATTCCGTTTATACAAATCAAGGGCTGCCAGTACGTGGTAACTTCCGGTTACAATAAGCTCTTGTTTTTGTTCTTTTTCCAACCGGCGTTTGGGTGGTATATGGCTTTCTTGAAGTCCAATCATAAAGAGCATTCCTTCTATACTTAGCGTTTTTTTGAAGGTTATCTGGAGCCACGCTTCTAAATCGCGCCAACGAAGTTCTAGTTCACTTTCTGGTGTTTCTAATAAATTTTTGAGCATTCCGGTCTAAAGTATTGGGAATCCAAAATAATCTGGATTCCCGATTTGAATCAATCAACCTGCATGCTCGGATCAATCTCTGCCGCCCAAGCCAACATCCCACCGATCAAGTTTCGTGGATTAATAAATCCGGCTTGTTTAAGCATTTGCACCACACGGCCACTTCGGGCACCACTTCGGCAGTGCACAATTAGCTCGCTATTTCTAAACGGTTCAAATACGTGGAGGTCTGTTAATGAACTGAGTGGAACAAGGGTTGCACCAATATTGGCAGCTTGATACTCATCCGGTTCACGCACATCAATAATATTGAGCGTTTCCCCGGTGTCCATGCGTTGCTTGAGTTCTTGAACGGTAATGTCGGCCATTTTAGATGCTGTTTAAGGATGGTTAATTAAGTGTTTTTTTCATAACAAAAATGTTGGACAAAGCTTGATTACGCATAGGTATGCGATTAAAATGAGTAGTCCGTATGGTATGGTATCCGTTTTTGGCGTAAAATTGCACTGCTGGCGCGAGTGCCATGCAATATAACCATATTTCAGTTTCTCCGGTGGTGCGTGCAAAATGTTCTGCATGCTGGCATAGGGCTTGGCCAATGCCTTTTCCTTGCGCTTGAGGTAGCAGATATAGACGGTGCAAAAATGCTGCCTTATGATGAATTGGGCCAAGGGATGATTTTGCCGCTGCAATAGCATACCCCACTGGTTGGTTCTGCAAAAGTGCCCACCATAACGATTGATTTGGATGGTCAAAAAAACGCGCTATACGTTCATGGCTATATTCTAAATTTAAATAGTGTTGTAGGTTTTCCGGTGTCCAAAGATGGGAGTAGGAAGCAATATAGGCTTGCTTAGCGAAAGGTATAAAGTGCCCGATAGCTTCGTACGGAATTGTTTCGTAGCGGATGGCTAAGTCGTTCATCTGAAAACGTATTATGAAGGTGTTTCTGAAAGAATTTGCGCTAAAATAGATTGTGCCTTTTCAGCCGATAGGCGCTCACTTTGCACGGCCAAACGGGTTGTCTCGGCAGCCATTAGTTGGTAGAAAGGTTTAAGGCCGGCGAGTTCGTCCTTCAGGGTGGCTAAGTGCTGTTCCACAGTGTGGACATCGCCGCGAACAACAGGACCAGTAAGTGCTTCACCTGCCGAGAGATTCCGTAGGTTTGCAGTTGTTCCATCAACCAATGTTTGCATCAAAGTCCTTGCGTCTGGTTCCGAAAATCCAATTTTAGCCAGAACTTCGCGGCTAATGCCCATGAGGGTTACCAAAAAATTGGAAGCTATTGATGCCGCCAAGTGGTACGTTGGTTTGGCTTCCGAGGAAATCCTCCTGGGTTTTGCCCCAATGAGTCGTGCCAACTGTTCGCCCAAAGTAAGTGCGGCGGGATCGCCCTCCATAACAATGTAGATTTCTCTCAGACTTTCTGCCGGAGCCTCTGCTGCAAAGGTTTGTAATGGGTGGAAACTCATAGCAGAGGCCCCTTTTTTGCGAAGTACGTCTAACGCCGATGCTGTGTGCAGGCCAGACATGTGGGCCACAACCGCTTCGTGCCACTGGCTTTTGTGTGCTGCCAGTTCCTGCGCAACTTCCGTAATTTGATCATCTGGTACACAAAGGAGCCACAAACATGGCCCCGTAACATGAGGGAGCGTGTTCATTTTTTGCACAGCCAAAGGTAAATTCTGCCGTGGACTACGACCAAAGATGGCTTCCAAGGGCAGCCTCGTTTGGTTCATAGCCCAAGCGAGGGCATGAGCAACCCGCCCCGTTCCAATTAAATAGGTTCGGGGAAAGCCAGAATATGGGGGCAGTGGAAGAAGTAACTGGGCCGGCAAAGAGGTTGATTGTTAAGAATGTAAAAATACAATGTGAATAGGTCTTCATAAAAGGGCCATTTTCATAGCAATAAAATAAAAGTTTTTTATCTTACTGTTCTGAACAAAAAAGCAAAATTTTCCTAATCACATGTTCGAAAATCTTCAAGAGAAGTTAGATGCGGCCTTCCAAACCCTTCGTGGGCAAGGAAGCATCAATGAATTAAATATCGCCGAGACGATGCGCGAAATCCGGCGCGCACTCCTCGATGCCGATGTAAACTATCAAGTTGCACGCGAGTTCACCGAGAAAGTTAAGGAAGAAACACTCGGACAAAAGGTCATCTCGGCGGTGCGCCCAGGCCAGATGTTGACCAAAATCGTGTATGATGAACTTGTTTTCTTGTTGGGAAGCGAGCAAATAGACATCCATAAAAGCAATAAACCGCCGACCGTTATTTTGGTTGCGGGATTACAAGGCTCCGGAAAAACCACTTTTTGTGGAAAATTAGCCCTATACTTGAAGTCTCAGGGACATGCACCGCTCCTTGCTGCTGCCGATGTGTATCGTCCGGCGGCTGTTCAGCAACTTTCGGTTTTGGCCGAACAAGTGGGCGTTCCTGTACATTCGCTGCTACAGGAAGACGGTATGCCTGTAAAAGATGCCGTTCGCGTGGCAAAAGAAGCTGTTGAATTTGGACGAAAAAATGGCCGTGATGTAATCATTGTGGACACGGCGGGCCGCCTTGCCGTGGATGAGGCGATGATGCAGGAGGTGGAAAATATTAAAAATGCCGTCAACCCACATGAAATCCTCTTTGTAGTGGATTCTATGACCGGGCAAGATGCCGTTAATACCGCTAAGACCTTTAATGAACGCTTAGATTTTGATGGCGTTGTCCTCACCAAATTAGATGGGGATACCCGTGGTGGTGCCGCACTTTCAATCCGTTCCGTGGTACACAAACCCATTAAATTTGCTTCAACCGGAGAAAAAATGGAGGCGCTTACGCCCTTTTTCCCGGACCGTATGGCGCAGCGAATTCTGGGAATGGGTGATGTGGTCTCGTTTGTGGAAAAAGCCCAGGCGCAATTCGAGGAAAAAGAGGCGGCTAAACTACAGAAAAAACTCGCTACGGCTGATTTTAACCTCCAAGATTTTTACGAACAACTTCAGCGAATCAAAAAAATGGGTTCGTTGACCGACCTCTTGGGGATGATTCCGGGAATGGGGAAACAGTTAAAAGATGTGGAAGTAGATGAAGGCCAGTTCAAACAAATTGAAGCCATTATCCTTTCTATGACCATTACCGAGCGAACAAAGCCACAAGTCCTCAATGCCAGTCGTCGTAAACGCATTGCAAAAGGGAGTGGAACCACCATCAATGACGTAAATCAACTGTTGAAACAATTTGAGCAGATGAAGAAAATGATGAAAACCATGACCAAACTCACCGGAAAAGGACGGCAAGTAAATATGAAAAACCTTACTGCCGGACGTAAACTCCGTTGATCTTTCCTGAAACATACATCCATTAACATAATATATTACGAAAACCCTTAAAAAATGGCAGTTAAACTTCGCCTAAGAAGAATGGGGCGTTCCAAACGCCCACTCTATGGGATTGTTGCCGCAGATAGCCGCTCTCGTCGCGACGGGCGCTTCATCGAAGATCTGGGACGCTACAACCCCATTCCTGAACCCGCCGAAATCACCATCAATGAAGACCGTTTGATGTACTGGCTTCGTGAAGGCGCCGAACCAACCGATACCGTTCGTGCCATCCTAAGTAGTCGCGGCCTTTTGCTCCGCCTGCACTTGGAGCGCAAAGGCAAAACCGCTGAAGAAGTGGATCAGGAACTCGTTACTTGGAAAGCCGCAAAAGCCGATAAATCGCGTTCGCTGAATGTGACCAAAGCCGATCGCTTACGGGAAGCAATGGCCAAAGAAAAACAACTCGCTGAGGCTAAAGCTGCCGAGTTGGCCAAATTACGCGCCGAAGCTGAAGCACGCGCCAAAGCCGAAGCCGAAGCGGCGCGTGCCGCCGCTGAAGCCGCCCGCGCCGCCGCTGCCGCCGAAGCCGCTGCCGCTCAAGAAGCCGCAAATGCTGCTGCCGCTGCCGACGACGATGCTGTTAGCGCCGCCGTTGTTGAAACGCCAGAGGCATCATGACCTCTTGGTTAAAAGTCTCCTTAGACCTTTTAACGAGGCGTTACCCCAACGTATGAAACCAGAACTGACCCGCATTCTCATCGGGAATGTTTATAAACCGCATGGCGTAAAAGGGGAATTGAAGGTTTTTCCTGAAACCGATGACCCCAACCGCTTTCTCGGCCTAAAAACAGTATTTATCGGAAAAGAAGCGGCTCACGCAAAACTTTTTCAGGTACAGACGGCACGGCTACAAAAAACCGCCAAACACACCTTTGTGTTGCTTACGCTCGAAGGGATCCAATCCCCCGAAGACGCCGAACTTATTAAAGGAAATGCGGTTTATGCAGACGAAATGGCCTTACCGCCCCTCGAAGAAAACGAGTTCTTTTTAGACGATTTGCTTGGAATGAACGTGCAAACCGAAGAAAAAGAAGTGATTGGGAAAGTAGTGGAGTGGATGGAGTCGCCAGCCCATGACATTATGGTGGTGCAGCGCAAACAAAAACAAGACGCGCTTATTCCCATCATTCCAGAGTTTCTGGTTAACATAGATGCCGAAAACCAACTGGTCACCATCCGGCCAATAGAAGGACTGCTGGACTAATCGGGTAGCCAACATGTGGATAGACGTAGTGACCGCTTTTCCCGGACTGGTTGAAGGGCCGCTTCAATATAGTATTGTCCGTCAGGCCATTAAAAAAGGACTGGCTACCATACATGCCCACAACCTTCGAGACTATGCAACGGATAAACATCGGGTAATTGATGGATATCCGTTTGGCGGAGGAGGTGGGATGGTCTTAAAACCGGAACCGTTGTTTAATTGCATCGAAGTACTTAAACAGAAGAGTGAACGTGATGGACGCGGAACATATGACGCGATCATTTACCTGACGCCCGATGGAGAACTCCTAAATCAGCGTATTTGTAATGCCCTCTCCCTACATAAAAACATCATGATGGTGGCAGGACATTATAAAGGAATAGATCAACGGGTGCGTGAAACCTACATTACCCGGGAAATATCTATCGGAGATTACGTGATCAGTGGAGGAGAACAAGCGGCTACGATTCTGATTGATGCCATTGTACGTCTGATTCCAGGGGTCTTGTCCAATGCGACCTCAGCCCTCTCCGATTCGTTCCAAGATGGTTTATTGGATATGCCAGTTTATACCCGACCTGCTGAATTCCGGGGAATGCGTGTTCCCGAAGTTTTGTTGGAAGGAAATCATGCTAAGATTGACGCGTGGCGGGATGAAGAGCGCCTCCGCCGAACGCGCGAACGAAGGCCCGACCTACTGAAGGGCCAAGATTGATTGGCGCTACTCCGAATTGTACATCAAACGCAATAAAAATTTAACGTTAAAGCTATGAAAGACGCTAAACTCCAAGTCGTTGAAGCCACTGTGCTCCGAGATGATGTCCCTGTTTTTAAAGCAGGTGATACGGTTAATGTGCATGTGCGCGTTATCGAAGGTGATAAAGAGCGGATTCAGCAATATAAAGGGGTGGTCATTAGCCGCAGTGGCGAAGGAGCGACCAAAACCTTTACCGTGCGTAAAATCTCGAACGGGATTGGCGTTGAACGGATTTTTCCGCTGTATTCTCCTAAGATTGCCAAAATCGAAGTTGTGAGCCGAGGCCGTGTCCGACGTGCCAAACTGTATTACTTGCGTAACCTGCGAGGAAAAGCAGCCCGGATTCGCGAAATCCGTAACTGATCGGATAAGATACGGATGGCCCTGTGAGCCGGTTGTTTTCAACATCCGGCTTTTTGTGTTTCTTTTGTGATATGATGTTGGTATCGGTGATGCCGAGAATATAGCCTCTATGGTTTTATTATGCCACTATGGTAAGGCTGAATGAAGGGCTATTAGAACTTGCATCTTCCCATAGATGTAAATTGGTACGTAAATATAATAAATTCAAATTTGCTGTACATCGCTTATAGGTGGCAAACTTTTTGCAAGAAACAATGATCGAATAGTTCTAACTTCTCGTTTATATGTGTACCAAATGTTTAAAACAGATAGTGGATTCATGGTAGAGACCCAAAGGATGTTGGATTTTGATACATAAAAGAAGCCGGAGTCTCAATGCGAGACACCGGCCATCTTTTAAACATTGGTAAGGGGCGCTTTCAAACTTACACTTTGAGGGAGGAAATAAGTCTGATGAACGCCCCCAATACCCACCACCAAGTATATTAATTGCAAGTTCCGTGCCAAAAACGTGTTGATGAAAAAAAAGATCGAAAAAAATCTTTAGTGGGATCTAAGTGGCGTAAAACGGTGAGCCTTTTGAGGACTCAAACGAATTTGGAGCCAGAATGCTTGGATCCCTAAAAAATAATCAGGGTGTTTGGGAAGAAAGCTGAAATGGTTGTACCTTGATCTGTCGGCATGTTGTCCCGAATTTTGTTCCTGTATATTTTTTTGAGACGGTTCTTAGGTGTATGTAATTAAAAGGTTTGTAAAAGGATAGTCTGAGAAGTGTTGATCTGTGTGTCTCAAATTTAGACAATATTTTTTGGGGCCTGAGACAACCGTGATGTTCAGAACTGCATCTAAGGACTATTGAATGCCCTCATTCATGGGGTTAAATCTGCCGACATAAAAACGTATTTGTATTTAAATAAAGAATAATCTGCCTTATGGGAGCAATCTCTAAACTTTCGAGATTCTTTTCGCTGTTTAATGCAGACGAAAAACGCTTGAAAGAAACCGCACAAAAACATTCGGACTCGAACGGTAGGGTTGTTCCGCCCTCGTCTTTCCGGACTATGGAAGACCAATTCAGGCGTAAACATTTGCCGGATTGGAAGGCGCAGGAAAGGGACTCGCTAGCTGTTGCAAGGCCCAATGTTCTGATTGAACCCTTTGATGACCCTAAAGGATTTATTATCGCACTGATAAATGACAAGGGCGGCGTAGGTAAGACAACCACTGCGGTGAATCTTGCGGCGGCACTCGCTGTAAGAAGTGACGTTTTGGTCGTGGATCTGGATCGGCAGGGGTCTGCGACAATTGCGTTGGGGATGGAACCTGCAAAAGAACCTTTTGATACCATAGCGGGTGTCATCGAAGGAAAGTTACCCGTCGAGACCGTAATTAAGGCTTCCGGTTTAGATCGGGTGGATTTAATCCCCAGTGGTTATGGGATGACATTTGTCGAGAATAAACTTCAGAAAGATACCTTTAATGAATTGAGGGATATACTTGAGCCTTTGCGGAGCAAATACCGGTATATCCTCCTTGATTGTCAGCCTACGTTTACGGCACTTTCGGGCAATGCTTTGGCAGCGGCAGATGGCTGCATTGTACCCGTATCATTAGACCATTTGGCCATTGCAGGAATCGAAAGCCTAACCAATACCTTTGAAAATCTGATGCTGGCCGAAGATAAATTGTCTCCGTTACTGGGAATTGTAACCACGATGGTGGATCATCAATTACCCGGAACACCTGTTAAACTGGCCAATGTTCGGGATGCTTATGGCGATATCGTTTTTGAGACAGTAATTCAATACGACAAACAACTCGCAGAAGCACCTGCAATGGGAAAGTCTATTTTTGAGTATGCGGGTGGATCCCGTGGTGCCCGTTGTTACTGGGCATTGTCAAAAGAAGTCATCTGGCGGTGCAAACAATTGCGCCAAAAACAGCAACAGGAAGCAACTGTCGAGGCATAAAAAAAGCGCTGACCCTATCAGGATCAGCGCTTTTTTTATGTAGATCATGTACAAAAACGTTATCGGATCAGTTCCTCAATGATGTTTACGGTGGAGCGCCCTTCTGCTTCTGCATTAAAGTTAGTAAAAATGCGATGGCGCAAGACTGGAATAGCGAGGCGTTTCACATCGTCAATCAAAGGGGTCATCCTACCTTCTAAGAGAGCCAGTGCTTTGGCGCCTAAAATTAGGTTTTGTGAAGCACGTGGTCCCGCACCCCAACTCAGGTTTTCTTTGACCAACTTGGGTGCATCCGGATTGTTAGGCCGGGTTTTGGAAACCAACCCAACCGCATACTCAATTACATTATCGGCCACAGGGACCATGCGTACAAGTTGTTGATAGGCCAACAAATCTTGGTGTGAGATCACGGGATTTACGGTCACGGTACGGCTACTGGTGGTATTTCTGACTACCGAAACCTCCTCTTCAAATGTTGGGTACTCAACCCAAAGGTTTAGCATGAACCGATCGAGTTGGGCTTCTGGAAGCGGGTAGGTCCCTTCTTGTTCGATTGGGTTCTGGGTTGCCAATACAAAAAAAGGTTCTTCCATATAATAAGTATGGCCCGCTGCCGTTACATGGTGTTCCTGCATGGCTTCTAAAAGCGCAGCCTGTGTTTTAGGTGGCGTTCGGTTGATTTCGTCGGCCAGTACCACATTGGCAAAAATGGGGCCTTTAATAAACCGAAACTCTTTGCTGCCTGTATCGGTTTCCTGAATAATTTCGGTACCCGTAATGTCGGAAGGCATTAGGTCGGGTGTAAACTGAATACGGGAAAAAGATAGATCCAACGCCTGCGAAATCGTTTGAATCAACAAGGTTTTGGCAAGCCCGGGAACTCCGACCAAAAGGCAATGTCCACGTGAAAGCAGTGCAATGATAATTTGATCTATGACGGTGGATTGACCGACAATCACTTTTGCCACCTCATTGCGGAGAGTATGATAAGCGGATTGTAGTCTTTCGGCTTGTTCGAGTTCGGTCATGAGTGGTTTGGTTGCATATAGGTTGAAATAAAAGGCAATTAGGGAGAAACTTCATTTATTTTAATGTAAACCCCTTGTCTAAGGCGTTCTAACCATTCGCTCATGACTTGTGCTTTTTTGTCATTCAACGCTTGTTGTTCAATGATCTGATAGTCATCTCGTAGGTTAACAGTATGGGCGCCCGATCTTTTTTGTAACCAAACAATGTGCCATGCTTTTCGGCCATCCAATAATTCGGTTTCCAAAGGCTCTGAAAGTTGGTCTGGTGCCATTTTATTCAGGGTGACACGCCACCGAGGATTTAGTGATTCTAAAGCGAGGTCACGGCTACCGGTTTGAAAATTAATGACAGCGCCTCCAAGAGAAGCCGATTGTGGGTCTTGGGAATGGCGTTTGGCGAGGGCCTCGAAGGTCACTTTTCGGGTATTGATGGAGTCTCGAAGGGTTTTTAGGAAGGCAATAGCGTTTGCAGGATTGGCATTTCGGTCGTTTATTTTGATGAGAATGTGGCTATAATCCAGCATTTCGCCTTGAAGCGAATTCACCCGCATGACGTGCATTCCAAATTGAGACTCGAATACCTGAGAAATACCGCCGGGAGCGAGGGAGGAGGCTACAGCACCAAATTCCGGAACCAATTGGGAAAGTTTGGCACGGCCCCGACCACCTGTATTACGGGAACCGGGGTCATCAGTATAGCGACGGGCAAGGTTTTCTAGTTTTGAACGCCCAGTCAGAATGGAATCGCGCAGGGCAGTGGCAATTCGTCGGGCCTCGTCTCTGGCCGTAGTAGGAATATCCGGTAGGCGGACAATATGGGACATCCTCACCGTTTCGGGCAAGGTAGGCAACGAGTCTTGAGGAATTTGCTTAAACCATCTTTCCACTTCTCTTGGGGAAATTTTGATCTGACTTAGCTTTTTGTCTTGAAACTCGTTCGCTTTTATTTGTTGGCGAACATTTTCCCGAAAATCATTTTTCGCTTGTAAGATGGATTTACCATATTCCATTTCAAAACGATCTTCACCTCCTACCTGATCTATCAAGCCACGCATTCGACGGTCTAATTCTTGATTAACGCGGTCGTCCGAAACCTTAATGGTGGTATCCCGCTCTGCATGAGAATACAAGACTTTCTGATTGACCAATTCCTGTAACGCATTATTATAGTATTGACGGACCAAGGAGTCGGTTGGTTTTTGGTTTTGCTGTTGCAAAATGTTATACACCAAAGCATTAACTTCGGAAAAGAGAATGATCTCTCCATCCACAACGGCCACAATTCGGTCTAATTGCACCTCATTTTGACTAAAAACACTGTTTGGCGAAAATAGAAGAAAAAATGTAAATAGTAAGCCGAGTAAAAAATCGGTTCTGTACTGAAAGATGTTTTGCATCATAAAAGGTAGTTCAAAAAATGGAGATAAGGGCAAAGTGATTACTCTCCCTTGATTTCTAAGGTCTTTTGTGACATCGCCTTGCTACGAAGTTCCTGGAGGAATGTGGCATACCGTTGTTTCTTTGCACGGATGCGCAGTTGCTGTCGGATTTCGTTCTGAATCCAAGCAAGCTTAGGCTTGGATCCTGTTTTAGCACGTTCCACAAGGCCAATAACGTGCCACGTCCCGCCAATATTTTCTATCTCCGAAACTTCGTTGTTTTTCAAACCGGAAAGAACTGCAAGTACCCTTTCCGAGGTGTCTTCAAATCGGCTTTCGGGTAAATAATGGTAAGACATGGTCAGGGCCGCTTCTTTGTCGTCTGCATACGAGTTTGCAATCCGTTTCCACGCTGTTTCAGCAGTGCTGCCAGACTGTTTTAAGGCTTGGGTCATTTCGTTTTTGGCTGATTCGGCCTTGTTTTTGTCGTTGGTTCGAATATACCATATGCGGACATAATCTTCTTTGAGCAAAAGGTTGTTTATATTTTGCTGGTAATAGGTCGCAATTTCGGTAGGAGTAGGTTCGGGCAAGGACTCTTCGTTTACCTTATCCAACAGTGCACCAATCAAAACCGATCGTGTACTTTCTTCTATCAACGATTTCACCATTGGGTTATCAGCGAGTTTCCGTTTTTGTGCTTCTTGGGCCAAGAGGGCATTCGATACCCAACTTTCAATGACCTGTCGTTTGGCCTCTGAACCATTCAAGCCCCTTGGGAGGGTCGAGATGGCTTCTTGTAGTGCATGTTGTGTAAGGTAGCGGTCTCCAACACGGGCCACAAAATCTTGCTCCTCGTTGTCTCCACAACCCATCAAAAACAAGAATGCCCCCATATAAAAGGGCGTGAAAGAGCCAAAGAAGCGTTTCATAAGGTTTACTTTTGCTTCCGCGAGGCAAGTGCCTGATCCAATTTTTCTGGATAGAAACGCACTTTATAACGGTTGTATAGGCGGTTCATCCAGCGTTCCTCTAACAGTTTTTGGTATTCATTGGTCACTTCAGCACGTGCTTCGTCGAATGTCTTGTGCCGAGGAGGCTCTATGCCATCAGAAACCAAGATTACTTTGGTTCTCAGGTAGGGAAGAGGTTCAGAGTATTCTCCTTTTTTCATCCCAAAACCACGATCATAGATTGTATTCGTGGAATCAGCCAGCATCATAAATTCGTGACGAACTGATCGGTCGTTTTTAAAGGAAGCCGCAATGTCGGCAGCACCGATACCTAATTTAAGACGGGTTCCGATAACGTTTAGTAACGAATCATTGGCAGTTTGGAAGGTATGTAGCCGGAGGCGTTCGCCGAATTTATAGTTTGCTTGGTTAGCAGAAAAAAAGCGCTTTAGGGCAAGGGTGTCTTTAGAAGCTGGATTCCATAGAGAATCTTCCGAGATTTTGAAAAGTAAAATGCCATCACGGTATTCCCGGAGGAGTGCGTCAAACCGCTTATCCACCGTATTCATCTTGCGGATGTAGGCATCTACGGCTTTGTCATCTATCACCTCATTTGCAATACGAAGGGCTTCTTCCTGCGGATAATAGCCCGGCCCTAGACGTTCACGCATTGCGACATCCAAGAAGTCAGAAACACGAACCACATAGTTTTGGTCAATGGTTGCCAAAACCTTTTTTTCATGGGCCATTCGGAAAGGCGTTGCAGGCATAAAGCCTAAAAACAACGTATCTTGATGGACAGAATGAACCATGTTTTGAAAAGCAGCAAGATCAAAAGAAACGTTCATTTTTTTGCGTAAGCGGCTCGCAAAGGCTTTTTGATGACGTTGTAGTATGGGTTTATCCGATAAAAACTCCTTCAGTTGTTGATACTGATCATCAAAACTGGCAGTTTCTTTACGGCCCGTAAGCATAAAAACATGGTAGCCGAATTGCGTTTGGAGGGGTTCCGACAAGTCACCCACATTCTTTAGTTCAAAAATACGAGTATTTAGAGGCTCAATTAATTCCCCCGTTTCCCGAAAACCAATATCGCCATCATTTTCTTTTAAATATGGATCGTCGGAATATTGACGGGTGATGGCTCCGAATGATTCTCCGGATTTAATGCGTCTGACGAGGGCCTGAATTTTTTCTCGCGCAGCCAACGAATCGGCTTTGGTGTTGCCCTGCGGACGAACAAAGAGCTGAGAAGTCCGAACAGCGGGTGGTGCAGGTTTTCGTTCTAAAACTTGTAATAAATGGTACCCCCACTCCGGACTACGAGAGATAGCAGACACTTTGCCAATAGGGGTATTCCAAGCAAGGTTTTCAAATGCCTCAACAAAACGTCCGGCGACAATGGGTGGTAAGATGCCTTTATTGTTCTTTACACCAGGGTCATCAGAATTTCGGGTGGCGATGGTTGCGAAGTCTGCTCCATTTAATAGTGAATCTCGGACAGCCTTGATCTTTTGATAGGCGGCGAGGGTATCCCGCCCACCCACACGGACAAGAATGTGTTGAACTTTAATGACATCCTTTTGACGTTCAAACAAGGTTTTGGCCAATGGGCGAATTACTTCGTTTTCAATAAGATAGGGCCGTCCCAATTGGGCCTGATAAGCCAATAATTCGGCCACTTGTGTTGAATCTTTATCAAGGCCCAGTCGTTCTGCTTCGGAAACCTTGAGGCGAAAATTTACATATCGGCGAAGAAAATCCTGAAACCCTTTTTGGGAAGTGGTGTCTGGATTGGATGTCTTTTTGAGTTGTGTAACCAATTCATCATATGTAACCTTAGACTTTCCGTAGGTCGCGACAATGGGTCCGGTGTCCGTTGATGTATGGGTGTTTCGGGTGTGGTTACATCCCCCCAGTACGAAAAGCAAACCGAGCAGCGAGAAGAAAAATTTTGTAGGATGCATCATAGTTATGATGGGTTTGAACAAAAGATGAAGGATATAGCTTTTAAAAATACGGCAGGAAGACCAAAAGAATGATGGATATTTAATGGGTAACGTGATAAAACCAAGGATCTAAGTGTTCCCAATGCATGTATATTGTTTCTGAACGCATAAAAAAACCTCTATGGAATCAACCTTTGAAAAAAGACAATTGGTAGGACTGGTATTAGGCCCTCTCTTTTTGGTGGCCATGCAACTCCTTCCAGCGCCTGATGGAATGTCGGAAGCGGCTTGGAATACTGCTTCTGTGGCAATGCTGATGGCAACATGGTGGATAACAGAAGCCATTCCTATTCCGATTACTTCCTTAATCCCGATTGTACTCTTTCCGATGATGGGGGTACTGAAAATCGGAGAGGCCACTGCACCCTATGCAGACCCCGTGGTTTATATGTTCATGGGCGGGTTTATCATTGCCTTGGCCATGGAAAAATGGAACCTACACAAAAGAATTGCTTTGGGGATTATCCAAAAAGTGGGGACCAGCCCGGAACGACTCATTTTGGGTTTTATGATATCTGCTGCCTTCATTAGTATGTGGATCAATAATACAGCGACGACCATGATGATGCTACCGATTGCACTCTCGGTGGTACGGCTTTTGTATTCGGAAGGAGAGAACAAAGACCAGCATAATTTTGTGGTGGTACTCATGTTGGCCATCGCACATGCTTCAACGATTGGTGGAATTGGAACGTTGATTGGAACCGCGCCTAATATGTTCTTTGCCGGCTTTATGAGTAAAACATATGGTATTCAAATTGGTTTTTTAGAGTGGATGCTGGCGGTCATGCCGTTGGTCTTGCTTGCAATTCCGCTGGTGACCGTTATCCTAACGCGGTTTGTGTTTCCTATCAAAATTAAAGAAATTGAAGGGGCCAAAGAAATGGTGGCCCGAGAAAAGAGCCGTCTTGGGTCATTGAGTATGGCCGAAATGTGGGTAGGGTTTGCATTCCTTCTTGTTGCCTTTTTATGGGTATTTAAATCTTTATCCGAACCCGTATTTGGCCTTAAGACGCCTTTTTTATCCGATGCTGGCATTGGTATCACGGGCTGTGTGATCCTGTTCCTAATCCCGCTAAATCTGAAGCGAGGTGTTTTTGTGATGGACTGGCAAACGGCGTCAAAATTACCATGGGAACTGATTTTATTATTCGGTGGCGGCCTAAGTTTAGCGGAGGCTATTGGCACTTCCGGCTTGGCGGTTTGGATTGGAAATAGTTTGTCTGCTTTAAGTGTATTGCCTACCTTGTTGTTATTGTTTTGTATCGTGGTATTAACCATTATTTTAACTGAATTTACAAGCAATACGGCTTTAACGGCCACTTTATTACCGGTTTTAGGCCCAGTAGCGTTACAAATGGGTGAAAATCCGTTATTGTTGCTGATTCCGGCAACCATTGCAGCGAGTACCGGGTTTATGATGCCTGTTGGCACGCCTCCGAATGCAATTGTATATGGAACTGGCTATATCAAAGTAACCGAAATGATCCGTGCCGGAATTTGGTTAAACCTACTTTTTGCTGTCTTGGTAACGGCATTGGCTTATACATTGATTATATGGGTGTTTGGTATTCAATTTGGTCAAATCCCCAATTGGGCACGATGATTTATGCTGCGCGGGAAAGCCCACGCGAACGTATTGGCAAAATGGCTCCGGATGGTGAAACAACTTGTCGTACATCTTCTTCGGTCACCATAGGGGATTGGAATTCAACCAATTTCTCGCCTTGTAGCCAATATCCATGTCCATTGCCACGTAATTTATAACCATCCCCATGTTGGTCTCCCAAGATCATGCGGCTGGCAGAAGGGGTTGCAACCCGTAGGCAGACACGGCCCGGAATGTTGTCTCGGATTAATCCCGTGATAACTTCGGAACTGGGGCGTTGCGTTGCTAATACGAGATGTATAGACGCTTCTCTTGCCATTTGTGCCAACTGAACCAAACATAATTCGGTAGCCGCTCGCAGAGGCTTTTCGGAGGCGACCATCAATTGAGCCAACTCGTCTATCATGACAACAATTGGTTGATGAGGGCCTGGACTGGTATATCGGCGGTGCATTTCTATTACCATGGACTGGAGCGCCTGGACGGCTTCATTGGCGTCAGAAATAACCGTTGCTACGGATTTGAAAGCCGAAAACGTGGTTGGTTTTGGACTTATTAAGATGAGATGTGGTTTTCTGAAACGAAGCCAAGAGACCAATAAATTTAACATAAAGACGGATTTCCCGGAACCTGTTGTGCCAGCGATTAATAGGTGAGGCATTTCTGCCAGATCTAATACCGGATATTTTCCACCATTGGTTTGGCCGAGTGCAACGGGTAGTGGAACTTTTGATTTTTTGACCGCCTCCAAACTTTCTTGAAGGCTTACTTTTTTTCTTTCACTTTCTGGTCTGGGTAATAACAAAACCATTGCGCGGTTATCATAATCCGGCTTCAGCTCCAATCGGGAATTTCCCAAACGCATTCGAAAAGCAGAAAGCAAGGTTTGAACTTCGGTTTCAAAGTTCGCCCCTCCATTTTTTGGACATTGAATCAAAAATCGGATCATATTTGGGTTTTCTTCGTCCACAAAAATATTACCAAAACGAACTTCTTGTTCCTCCAGTAGATCTCCTATGGTTTGGCCTACTTCAAACCACGGCGACTCCTCGTCTGGATGACGTTTACGAATAAAAACCCATAGATATAAACCACCGCCCAACATACCTGTAATCCACCAATATTCGGTGATTAACGAAGTCAAAGTCGTGGAAATCATGGATAAAACTAAAAATATTCCACTCGTTAAGAAGGAAAGCCTCATGTCAACCTCCTTTTGGTTTGTTTCGTAAGTGTTTTAGTGGAAAATCGCTCACTTAGTGTGCGCACCCTGCCCTCATTTCGTTGGCAGGCTTGTTCATATAAATCCCAATCTTGACCTGAAGCCTTGCCAAGGACAACCTGCTTGATGGCTCTCTGAATAACTGTTTCGCATTTCCGATGGCCATCTCCCTTGCACGTAAGTTTATCAGATTGAGGTACTTCGTTTGAACAAGCCGGATTTAAACACTGATGTACTGGTTTGGGGAGGGAAAGCTCTGGCTCTGTGGCTTCCGATAGCTTACTAATGCTGTCGCCGCTTGGACTTGGAGCCATTTCAGTTGAAAATATAGCAGGGGCTTGGGTTTCATGTAATTGCCCAAAGGCAACCCTGTAGGATTTTTGTACCCCCTTTTTGAGTGCGCGGCGTTGTTCGGCTCCAAACATTTTCCCAAATATCCAGAAAAGAAGCCAAAATCCAGCGATTCGTCCGGCAAACATTTCAGCGCGTGTAATTCTGAATGCGGCATTGGCCCGCTGCCACTCGGTTTCTGCACGAACCGTTGCTGCCCGATGGGCAAACATATCTCGCTTCCATCGTTCCCGTTGGCCTGAATTGCCAAATATCTTAATTCCTTCCAATAAGATATAGCCCAATATTGCTGCAAATACGGATAGAGTGGATAAATAAAATTGTATAAACTGCTCTGGAATGTGGATTCCCGTAGTTTGTTGTACCAAATACTGTACCTGATAAAACCAGCCAAATCCAACAAATAAGGCCATTAAAGTCCAAACAAGCATATAAGACCGTTTTTGGGCAAGGTCTTCTGATTTCTTTGCCCGCAAAATGGCTAATATGAGCGACTGTTCGATCATTATCAACTGAACCACAATACTCCAAAAGTGCCCACTATCCCCTTTGGTAAATTCCCACGCAAAGAAAATGCCTTTGATGCCACTCACTAAGGCATACACATACGTAGGGCTGAACACATCATCAAGGTTGATCTGTTGTAATCGTTTTTTCCATTCAGGCGTTAGGTCTTCGGTCATTTGCTTTATGTTTTGGTTCGACATGAATATATTATATGTGTATCCTATATGTAAATAGGGTGACAACGTATTGTCAGATGTGTCAAGCAAAATTAAATTTTGGGCATTAGGAAGCGAAGCAAGCCCTATAAAAAGAAAATGAAAGGCATATAATGAAAAAAGCCCGCATAAATGCAGGCTTTAGGGTGGAGGTAAACGGATTCGAACCGATGGCCTCTACAATGCCATTGTAGCGCTCTACCAACTGAGCTATACCCCCGAAAAGTTTTAAGACTTACAAGATAATGGCTTTGTCTGTCTTTTGTCAAGTAAAAAAAACTCTTCAAATAAAGTTGACTTTTAACGGATGTTAAAAAAGAAGGCCGGAAAAACCGGCCTTTACACACTTTAATTGGTGGTACTTTTCCATTGCTGTATTTTGTTTTTCAGATAGTTCAAGACGTGATGCCTATGGATTCTGTCTTGTTGCATCGTATCTCGATCACGTATCGTTACCGTACCATCTTCCAAAGTTTGTCCATCAATGGTCAAACAATAGGGTGTCCCAACTTCGTCCATACGGCGGTAGCGCCGTCCGATAGCACCTTTTTCATCATAAAAGACATTAAAGAAGTCGCGTAATTCAGCCTCAATAGAATGTGCGGTTTCTGGCATTCCATCCTTTTTAACAAGGGGTAGAACTGCCACCGTAATCGGGGCAATGCGTGGATGAAACTTTAGCACATCGCGAGTTTCGCCATTTTCCAATTTTTCAGAACGATACGCCTCGCAGAGCAACATCAGCACGTTCCGGTCAAGCCCTGTTGATGTTTCTACAACATATGGGAGATATTTTTCTCCCGATTGTGTATCCGAGTAATGCATGTTTTTACCGGAAAACTCTTGGTGGCGGCGCAGGTCGTAGTCGGTACGGGAATGGATCCCTTCGACCTCACTCCAACCAAATGGGAATTCATATTGAATGTCCACTGCGGCATCGGCATAATGGGCCAACTTTTCGTGTACATGCCAGCGAAGTTTTTCTTCGCGAATCCCATTGTCTAAATGCCACTGCAATCTTTTGGCGCGCCATTCTTCGTATGCTTCCAACTGTGCGCCCGGTTTTAGGAAATATTGCATTTCCATTTGTTCAAATTCCCGCATCCGGAAAATAAATTGCCGAGCCACGATTTCGTTTCTAAACGCTTTCCCAATTTGGGCAATGCCGAAAGGGATTTGCTGACGCGCCGTTTCGCGCACATTATGGAAGTTTACAAAAATTCCCTGTGCTGTTTCGGGCCGGAGGTAAATTTTAGCATCAGCATCAGCAACAGGACCGGAGTAGGTGGAGAACATGAGGTTAAATTGTCTTACCTCGGTCCAATCGAACGCTCCAGAATCTGGCGCTTTAATTTTTTCCTCCATAATGATGTCGTACAGCCCTTTACAAACCGCCTCATCGGTTTCAGCATTGAGGGCAGCGACAAACCGTGTATTAACTTCGGCCAAATGCTCCGTTTTTCCGTCCTTTTCCAATTTAGCCATGTGGTTTTCGATCAACTGATCCGCCCTGTACCGACGTTTTGAGGCTCTGTCATCAATCAAAGGATCATTAAACGCATCCACGTGTCCAGAGGCTTTCCATACGGTAGCGTGCATCAGGATGGCGGCATCAATGCCTTCAATGTTGTCATGCTGACGTACCATCGCATTCCACCAGCGATTCATCACATTTCGCTTCAGTTCTACGCCCAATGGTCCGTAATCGTAGGTGGCGGCCAAACCGCCATAAATTTCAGAAGATTGAAAAATGAATCCCCTTCTTTTGCTCAGGGAAATGATATGCTCAAAAACATTGGTTGGCGTATTCATGCGGGTTGTTTTGCTGGTCTGTTTTCTTAAGGTCAAAAAAAACAATCTCTTGCGTATAGTCAAGAGGAATAAGGATGAAGAATTTAAAGTACGGTTTTCCACATGGTACTACAACGAAAAATTGTGGGAGACGCCTATATTTACTTTCCTTTACAAAAGTGTGATCCAATGCTTGGAGTAATCCCGATTGGTCAAAAGGATAGACGCCTACGTTATCTCTTTTGATGAACGCAACTTAAAACCGTTTCTGGGGTGTAAAGGCCGTTTGTTTCATCGTGTTTTAATCTCAGGTCATGAAAATTGGTATTACATGTTATCCTACTTATGGTGGTAGCGGCGTTGTGGCAACCGAATTGGGCAAAGCCTTGGCTGCCCGTGGCCACGAAGTTCATTTTATTTCGTATGCGCCGCCTTTTCGCCTGGATCACTTTGCCGAACGCATTTATTTCCATGAAGTGAATGGCTTTTCCTATCCGCTTTTTGAAGACCCTTCATACGCACTTACGCTCACCAGTAAAATGGTAAATGTGGTTCAATTCGAGCATTTGGACATCCTGCATGTACATTATGCCATTCCTCATGCAACAAGTGCGGTATTGGCCCGCCAGATTCTTGCCACTTATGGCATTCAGATTCCGGTCATAACCACCTTGCATGGGACAGATGCTACCATTGTTGGCCAAGATCCTTCGTTTGAGCCAGTGGTGACATATTCGATCAATGAGTCGGATGGGATTACGGTGGTTTCAGAATACCTCCGTGAAGAGACCTTGCGAAATTTTGGCGTCCGTAAAGAAATAACGGTCATCCCAAATTTTGTAGATGTCAATCGCTTTAAAAGACAAAACAAAGAGCATTTTAAAAAAGCCATTTGCCCTCAAGGCGAAAAATTGATGGTCCACATCTCGAATTTTCGTCCTGTAAAACGTGCTTCGGATGTAGTAGAAGTCTTTTCACGGTTGCGAAAAGAGGGGCATTGCCTCAAATTACTATTGGTGGGAGATGGCCCAGACCGCCTGCCTACAGAAGCACGAGCCAGAGAATTGGGGATTTTTGGGGATGTTCGCTTTTTGGGAAAACAGGAACCCGTCGAGGAGATTTTGTCTATTGCGGATGTGTTCCTAATGCCCAGCGGGTCGGAAACCTTTGGCTTGGCTGCACTCGAAGCGATGGCGTGTGGGGTTCCTGTGGTTTCAAGCAATATAGGTGGGCTTCCAGAACTTAATATTCAAGGTGAAACCGGTTTTTTATGTGATTTGGGGGATATAGACGCTATGACGGAAGCTGTAAAAACCGTTTTGAATCCTCAGCACCATGAACGATTTGTTTTGAATGCTTTAAAACGGGCTGATTATTTCCGGATAGAAAATATTGTTCCCATGTATGAGGCCTATTATAATTCTGTTTTGGCGCAAATGTCGAGGCATACCACCCTATGATTTTAAGATAAGCGCTTTTTGTGTGGGCACTGCCCTTGCTGCCGGATATACTTCAGAAATGACAATGCGCATACGGTTCATTTAGAATAAATATCATGTAAAAGATGTGCTTCTTTAAGCTTTGGGAAGTTTGGAAGGACACCCGTTGACGGAAGGCAGAAAGCCCCGTAGAGGAGATATCTCATTATAAAACGTAGTAAAACCACCTTCGACAAGCCCTCTAAGGGCGATACCATACGAGAACCCATTAGGCCAAGCATAAAATTTGAAAGAGATGTCATTCGGTACTTTGGGAAGTTTTGAATGCACCCATTGCAGCTTCCTTTAGAATACCCTATTTTATTCAATCCTTTAAATAGCCTTTTCGTTCATCATTTTGCACTTTTCATGAAAGTAGGAATCTTAACCGGCGGTGGTGATTGTCCCGGACTCAATGCCGTTTTACGTGCCGTTTGCAAATCCCTAATTCTTCAACATAAGGCCGAGATTATTGGCTTTGAAGATGGCTTTGAGGGCATGATCGAACAGCGGACAATCCCGCTCACACTTCGGGCTGTTGCCGGTATTCAGGATGAAGGTGGGACGATTTTGGGTACCAGCAACAAGGCAAATCCATTTAAGTATTTTCGTCGGAACAATACTGATGTCTCTGACGAGGTACTAAACTATTACCATTCTCTTGGTTTGGATGCGTTGGTTGTTTTAGGGGGGGACGGTTCCATGACCATTGCCGAGGGTCTTTACCGTAAAGGCATTCAGATTTTAGGCATACCCAAAACAATTGATAACGATTTGATGGGTACCGACCAAACTTTTGGGTTTGATACGGCGGTTTCTATTGCAACAGAAGCCTTAGATCGGATCCATACCACGGCACAAAGCCATCATCGTGTTTTGATTGTGGAATTAATGGGACGTTATGCCGGATGGATTACCCTCTATGCTGGGGTGGCAAGTGGTTCCGACATTATCCTCATCCCTGAAATTCCGTATAACATCGAATCAATTGTAGCAAGATGTCGCGAGCGTGAACGCGACGGACGACGTTTTACCGTTATTGCTGTTGCTGAGGGGGCTTTAGAACAGGAAAAAGGACTGATCATTCGAGAAACCATTGCCGATAGCCCCGACCCAATCCGACTTGGTGGGGTCGCAAATTATTTGGCTGTCCGGTTAAAAGATGGCATAGAGAGTGAAATCCGAACCACTATTCTGGGTCATATCCAACGTGGTGGAACCCCTACACCTGCCGACCGTGTGCTTTCAACGGTTTTTGGCACTTATGCAGCCGAATTGGTCGCGAAAAAACAATTTGGTGTAATGGTCGCCTTGCAAAATAATGACTTTACAACGATTCCACTTGATCAGGTGGCTCACAAAACGCGAACCGTCCCGCTCAATCACCCGGTGCTGCGTGCTGCCCAAGCCATAGGTACCAGTTTCGGCGTCTAATCAACTTTATGGCAGTGTTAAATAGTACGTGTTTTGTATTTTGCGAAAAAAGTGATCGCAGAGACAAAAAGGCATCGTTGCGGCAAGTACCAAAGTACCGGCTTCATTTATAATGACACGGATCAGTCTGGCATTCCCCAATACAACTACAAAAGCAGTGGCACATGCAGGGTTTGGGTTAAAAAGACTAGGACTGAACAAGTGGGCATTAAAGAATTAGAAAATGTACTCCACGACACAACTTCGCCACCCATATTGATGAGGGTGGCAAAGATGTTCGGATTATTCAGGAAGATTTAGGACACAATAACCCCAAAACAACCGAACAATATACCGATATACGTAGGTAAATAACCTGCACAATTCAAAGCCTGAAAAACTTCACCAATGACACATTGGTAGCACGAACTAAAGGACTTGTGAAGCAAAAAATGCGAAATCTTCTGCGTATAACTCACCTTCAGCGCAGCCAAAATAAATAAACCAAGCAATAAATAAATCGGAAGAATCAAAGTTTATTAAACAACAATACAAAAAGTACGACTAAAATTTTGCATATTTGAGCATTAGTGGTAAAATAGCACAAGCAACAGGATGACTCTTGACAAAATTCTTTACCTATTCTAAATATTTTGACTAAATTTGTCGTAAAACTAAGTATGTGGGTTGCAGACAAGACATACAAAGTTATATTAGCGACAAGGAAAAGAAAGAACCTTTGTTTCTGTTGGGGGATTGTCTTAATTCTCTTGATTTAATACCTGACAATTCCATTGACTGCATTATTACAAGTCCACCCTATTGGGGACACAGACTGTATAGCGGTGGTGGAATTGGACTTGAAACCACCTATGCTGAATATATTGATAATCTTACTAAAATCACAGAAGAACTTTACAGAGTTCTAAAACCAACAGGTTCGTTTTGGCTCAACATTGGCGACACATACAGAAACAAAAAATTGTTGGGTGTTCCCTAGCGTGTTGTCATCAAAATGATGGATGACCAAAAATGGGTGCTTAGGAATAGTGTAATTTGGAATAAACACAAAGGCGGACTTGACAGCAGCAAAGACAAGTTGAGAAACATACACGAAAATATTTTTCACTTTGTGAAAGATGAGAAGAAGTATTTTTATGACACTTCTAAAATTCGTTCAGACGCAAGAAAGGCAATAGTAAAAAACGGTTCTGTTATTTCTGCAACAGGCGTGAGTGGAGTTAGATATAAAAGACAAATTGAACTTTCAACAGCTTTAACCGAAGAAGAAAAGAACAATGCTTTTGAAGCATTGAATACAGTTTTAGAAAGAATTAAAAACAATGAAATTGCAGATTTCAGAATGATAATTCGGGGGCAACAACGAACAACACATTCTGACTCTGAAAAAGTATCAGGCAGAGTAAAAGAGTTAGCTCAAAAAGGGTTCTACTTTTTGTTTTATCACCCTGACCGAACTCTGCCCGATGATGTTTGGGAAATTATTCCATAAGACACACAAAAGCGAAAAGAACATTATGCTGTTTATCCCGAAGACTTGTGTAAAATTCCAATTTTGGCAACTTGCCCTATTGACGGAATTGTTTTAGACCCATTTTCGGGAAGTGGCACTACATCTTTGGTTGCGATAAAACACAACCTAATATCTATCGGAATAGATATTTCCGAAGAATACATTGAATTTTCAAAAGAACGAATTGATGAATATAAATACGAGAATAGCGGAGTTCTTCAACTTTTGAACGAAGAATGAGCGTGTAAGTTGGAACGATGTGCTTACAGCACAACATTGTGGTTATCTTAACAAGAAATGTATTAAAGTTCGCAAAAGTGAACCCAGCATTTCTATTGGAACTTGTACAGTTCAATACGGAAAAGAAAATCAGCAAGTAATTATTTGTCCCCATAGATTGATTGAGAAACGTCAAATCTTTATTGACTGTATTCACTTGCTTACACTTCACGAACCGGGAAATGAAATACACGTCATTTCCGAAGTAAGCATTCAGGGCGGAAGTGTTGATTATTTTTTAGCATCAGTAAGAGATAAAAAGGTTATTGACTTTGTTGGTATTGAGTTATAAACCTTAGACACAACAGGAA
>ERZ761602.2139-NODE-2139-length-32333-cov-5.083927_pt1 | contig 32333 bp, 23 predicted proteins | sample MGYA00512165_ERZ761602 | MGnify/ENA primary metagenome ERZ761602 (study PRJEB28899, sample SAMN02445085) | bioreactor sludge metagenome | biome: EBPR sludge; isolation source: Thorneside wastewater treatment plant | place: Australia: Brisbane, Thorneside...
GGAGGGAGGGACGCGCGGGCGACGCCAAGAGCACGCGGCCGGGGAAGGCCGCGCGCGCTTGAGCAGGGCCGCCGGGGAGTCGTGCCCACCGAGAATCGCACTTGCCGAGCGGGAGCGGTTGACCATTGCTCTTCCCTTTCCCTCGCCGCTCATGCCACAGACCATCGCCGTCCTGGACTTCGGATCACAACTGACGCAGGTGATCGCCCGCCGGATCCGGGAGTGCCAGGTGTATTCCCGCATTTACCATTATGCGACGCCGGCGGCGAAGTTGCGGGAGGACGGGGTGGCGGGCATCATCCTTTCCGGCGGACCGCAGAGTGTTTACTCGAAGCAAGCGCCGCACCCCGATCCGGCGATCTTCGAACTGGGGGTGCCGATGCTCGGCATCTGCTACGGGGTGCAGCTCATGGGGCACTTCCTCGACGGCGTGGTGGAGCACAGCAAGGCGCGCGAGTATGGCCACGGCGTGCTGCGGATAAGGAAGGCGGGCCGGCTCTTCCGGGGGCTGCCGCCGAAGGTGCGGGTGTGGAACTCGCATGGGGACAAGCTCACGAAACTGCCGCCGGGGTTCCGCGCGATCGGCACGACGGAAAATTCCCCGTACGCGGCGATCGAGGATGCGAAGCGGAACTTCTACGGCATCCAGTTCCACCCTGAGGTGTTTCACACCGAGCGGGGCGTCGACATGATCCGCAACTTCCTCGTCGGCATCTGCAGGGTGAAGCAGGATTGGACCACCCGCGATTTCATCACGCACGCCGTCGCCGGCATCCGGGAGCAGGTCGGGAAGGGCCGCGTGCTGCTGGGTTTGTCCGGAGGAGTGGATTCCTCCGTCGCGGCGGCGCTCCTACACAAGGCGATCGGACGGCAGCTGACGTGCGTGTTCGTCGACAACGGTCTCCTGCGCAAGGGCGAGCGCGCGGCGGTCGAGAAGCTCTACGGCGATCACTTCCACATCGACCTGCGGGTGGTCGATGCCTCGAAGCTGTTCCTGCGGCGGCTGAAGGGCGTGAGCGAGCCCGAGCAGAAGCGGAAGATCATCGGGCGGACGTTCGTGGAGGTGTTCGAGAAGTCGCTCAAGTCGATCAAGGGTCGCGCCGAGTTTCTCGGGCAGGGGACGCTTTATCCCGACGTCATCGAGAGCGTGTCGATCGCGGGCAACCCGGCGTCGCTCATCAAGACGCACCACAATGTCGGCGGGCTCCCCGAGCGGATGAAGTTGAAGCTGATCGAGCCCTTGCGCGAGTTGTTCAAGGACGAGGTCCGGCGGGTGGGCGAGGCGCTCGGGCTGCCGAAGGAAGTGGTGTGGCGCCAGCCGTTTCCCGGCCCCGGCCTCGGAGTGCGGGTGATGGGCGATCTCACGGCGGAAAATCTCGAGATCCTGCGCAATGCCGACGCCGTCCTGCAGGAGGAGATGCTCGCGAGCGGCTACTACTACAAGGTATGGCAGTCTTTCTGCGTCTTCCTGCCGGTCCGCACCGTGGGAGTGTTTGGCGACGAACGCACCTACGATTACGTGATCGCGATCCGGGCGGTGGAAAGCACGGACGCGATGACGGCCGACTGGGCGAAATTGCCCCACGAGCTGTTGCAAAAAGTCTCCAGCCGGATCACGAACGAAGTGCGCGGGGTCGGCCGGGTCGTCTTCGATATCAGTTCGAAGCCCCCGGCCACCATCGAGTGGGAGTGAGTCGCCCGCTTCGGCCGCGCCTTGTCACCCCTTCCTCCGCCGATTCCATGAACCTCCGCGCTCCCCTGCTTTCCGTCCTGGCCCTGGTGCTTGCGTTGGCCGGAAACGCGGCGGCCGCGGAACTGGCGATCATTGCCAAGGCGCGCGCCCTGCTCGGTTCGGAAGCGGCCCTGGATGCCGTCCAGTCGGTGCACTACGAGGGCACGGTGGTCGCGGTCGATCCGCGCGATCCGGCCAAGAAAACGCAGTCGCGCATCGAGATCATCGCGCAGAAGCCTGACCGCCAGCGCGTGGTGGCGGAGTCGGAGAGCGCGATCGAGACCACCGTGATCGACGGCTACGAAGGCTGGCAGCGGACCCAGGACAAGGCCAACGCCGCCAACCGCCGCTTCGTCGTCTTCAAGCCGGAGGCCGTGAAACGGCTGCGGGCGCAGGCCTGGGAGAACCTGTCTTTCTTCAGCGGTGGCCGGCAGTTCGGCGGTCGCGTCGAGGAGCAGGGCACGAAGACGATCGATGGGATGGAGTGCATCCGCGTGGCCTTCATCTACGCCCCTAACATCATCTTTTACCGTTATTTCGACCCGGCGACGGGCCGTCTGGTGCAAACCGAGACGGAGGACGGTGGCGTCACCCGCGAGGAGGGCGAACAGGTGGTGGGGGGAATTCGTTTTCCGCAGCGCATGAAAATGACGATCAAGGGTGCGGGCGGACAGGCGCAGCAGGTGACGGTCAACCTCGAACGCATCTCGCTGAACCAGGCGTTTCCCGCGGAGCTCTTCCGCATGCCCGGGCCCGGGCAGCAGTAGCGCGGTCGCGTCCGGCGCCGCCGGCCGAAAATCCTCGCGGTTTCGCTCGTGGAGCTTAGACCGCGCTCCTGTTCCATGCGCTTGCTCCATCACGCTTCGAAGACCTTTGCAGACGATCTTGCGGCTTTCTGTCGGGGCGCGGTGGTTTCCAGGGAAATAGCGGACGCAGTCGCCGCCATCCTCGCGGATGTCCGGCAGAGGGGGGATGAGGCCGTGGCGTATTGCGCCGCCAAGTTCGACGGCGCCAAGCTCCGGGCGCGCGATTTCCGCCTGCAGCCGGCCGATCTGGCTGCGGCGGCGAAACGGCTGCCCGCCGCGGAGATGCGGGCCCTGACGGCCGCTCACGAGAGCATCGTGGCCTTCAACAAGCGCGGGCTGCCGGAAGCCTGGACGGCGAAGAACAAGCACGGCGCCACCGTGGGTGAGAAATTTGATCCGATCCGTCGGGTGGGCCTGTACGTGCCGGGCGGCGAGGTGCCGCTGGTTTCGACGGTGCTGATGACGGTCACCCTGGCGAAGATCGCGCGCTGTCCCGAGATTGCCGTGTTCACCCCGTCCAACGCCGACGGCAAGGTGGCCGACGGGGTTCTTGCGGCCCTGCACCTCGCCGGCGTCGGTGAAGTTTACCGCATCGGTGGCGTGCAGGCAATCGGCGCGATGGCGTACGGCACGACGACGATTCCCGCGGTCGACAAGATCTACGGCCCGGGCAACGCCTACGTCTGCGAGGCGAAGCGCCAGGTGTTTGGCACCGTGGGCGTCGATTCACTCCCCGGTCCCAGCGAGGTCATGGTGATCGCCGACGAATCGGCCAATGTCTCGTTCGTCGCCGCCGACCTCCTGGCGCAGGCGGAGCACGGCTCGGGACGCGAAAAAATCTACCTGCTGGCGACCTCGGCGGCGATCCTCTCGGCGGTCGCGTCGGAGATGCGGACGCAGCTCCAGATCATTTCCCGCACCGAGAAGACGCAGCGGGTGCTGGACCAGGGCTTCCTGGGGATCGAGGTGAAGTCACTCGCGCAGGCGGGCGAGATCGCCAACTACGTGGCTCCGGAGCACCTCGAGCTGCTGGTCGAGAAGACCGCGGCGGACAAGCTCATTGCGGCGATCACGACGGCCGGCGCGATCATGGTCGGCAACCATACGCCGACCGCGCTCGGCGATTTCGTCGCCGGCCCGAGCCACGTGCTGCCCACCGGCCGGGCGGGGCGATTCTTCAGCGGGCTGCGCGTGGCCGATTTCCTGCGCCGCACGAGCGTGATCCGGTACGACCGGCCGAGCGTGAAGAAGGCGGAGCCGACCGTGGCGGCTTTCGCGGCGATGGAGAAACTCGACGCCCACGGGCGCTCCGTGCGCATCCGCACGCTCTGAGCTGCCGGGCTTAAGCCGCGTTGGTCCAGGCGGGGCTAGGGCCGTCCCGGCAAGAACGCGTCCGCTGCGGGCCCGAACTCCTTTCCATGTCCGATCTCGTTTCCCTCGCGCTGCCGCATATCGCGCAGCTTCACGCCTACACGCCGGGGCTCCAGCCGACCGAGCCCGGCTGGGTGAAGCTGAATACCAATGAGTGTCCGTATCCGCCGAGCCCGCGGGTCGTGGCCGCCCTCCAGCACGAGATCGGGGCTGACGCCGCCTCCCTGCGGCTGTATCCGAATCCCCGGAGTGCGCCGCTGCGTGCGGCCGTGGCGCGTCATCACGGCCACGGTTTGACGGAGGCCCACGTCTGCATCGGCAACGGCTCCGACGACATCCTCAACCTGCTCGTGCGCGCGTTCTGCAGCCGGGAGGCCGCCGCGGGTTTCACGTTGCCGAGTTACTCCCTCTACCCGGTGCTCGTCGGGATCCAGGATGGCGGCACGCAGGTGATCGAGTTCGAACGTTCGCTGCGCCTTCCAGTGGCGAAGATCGCGGCATCGCGGGCGCGGGCGTTCTTCCTCACCTCGCCCAACGCGCCGACCGGCGTCGCGTTTTCGAACGCCGAGCTGGAGCACGTGCTCGCGGCCTATCCCGGCCTGCTGGTCGTCGATGAGGCCTATGCGCCTTTCGCGCGGGAGAACGCCGTGCCGCTGCTCGCGCGGCATCCGCGGCTCGTGATCGTGCGCACGCTCTCCAAGGCGCATGCGCTCGCGGGCATCCGCGTCGGCTACGCGCTGGCCCATCCCGAGGTGATCGACCTGCTCGACCGCGTGCGCGACAGCTACAACGTCAACCGGCTTTCCCAGGCCGCGGCGCTCGCGGCGATCGAGGACCGTTCGTATTACGACGGCATCATCGCGCGCGTGCAGGCGACGCGGGACCGGGCCGTGGTCGATTGCGCGGAGCGGCGCGGCTGGTTCACGTACCCGTCGCAGGCGAACTTCCTTTTCGCCGAGCCGCGCGGCGGCCGCGGCGAAAGCGGGCCCGCCGTGGCGAAGTCGGCCTACGACTTCCTCTACGCCCGGCGCGTGCTCGTGCGGTACTTTCCCAGCCACGCCTTGACCGCCTCCTTCCTGCGCATCAGCGTCGGCACGGACGCCGAAATGGCCGTCCTCAGCGACACACTCGACGCATGGACAAAGGCAATCCACCCAACCGCAGCGCCACGGTAAAGCGCAAGACGGCCGAGACCGACATCGTGCTGACGCTGCGCCTCGACGGCGAGGGGCGGTCGAAGATCGCCACGGGGGTGCCGTTCTTCGACCACATGCTGACGCTGTTCGCGAAGCACGGGTTGTTCGACCTCGAGGTGACGGCCCGGGGCGACGTCGACGTCGATTATCACCACACGGTGGAGGACGTCGGCCTCGTTCTCGGCGAAGCCTGCAAGCAGGCGCTGGGCACAAAGATGGGCATCCGGCGCTATGGCTTCTTCCTGCTGCCGATGGACGAGTCGCTGGCGCGCGTCGTGATCGACCTGGGCGGCCGGCCGCACCTGGTGTACGAGGCCAATCCGCCGACGATGTTCGTGCGCGATTTCAATATCGTGCTCGTGAAGGAATTCTGCCGCGCGTTCAGCAACGCCCTCGGGGCCAACCTGCACGTGCACCTGCTCTACGGCGAGGAGCCTCATCACGTGGCCGAAGCCATCTTCAAGGGCCTCGCCCGCGCCCTCGACCAGGCGACCCAGCTTGACCCGCGCGCCGCCCACTTGCTCCCGAGCACGAAGGGGATGATGTAGGAGCGAGGCGGGAGGCGATCGGCGAGGGGCGATCGGCGGAAGCTCACGCAACCTCGCGTGGGTTCTTCCCCGATCACCCGTCACCCATTCCCATCGCCCGAATTTTTTCATGATTGCCGTCATCGATACCGGAATCTGCAACCTGCGCAGCGTCACCAAGGCGCTTGAGGCGGTCGGGGCGGAGATTCGCGTCGTGCAGACTCCGGCGGACATCGCGGCCCTGGGCGCGCGCGGGCTGGTGCTGCCGGGCGTGGGTGCATTGCGCGATTGTGTCGGGGTGCTGCTGGACCGCGGGCTCGACGCGACAGTGCGAAACTGGATCCGGGACGACCGTCCGTTTCTTGGCGTGTGTCTCGGCATGCAGGCGCTCTTCGATCATTCCGAGGAGGGAGGGATCGCCGGGCTCGGCGTTTTTCCCGGGCGCGTGATGCGCTTCCAGCGTCCGCGGGAGTTCAAGATCCCGCACATGGGCTGGAATACCGTGCGCTTCACGCAACCGCATTCGTCCCTGGCGCGCGATCTCAAGGAGGAGGGGGAGAGTTTCTACTTCGTGCACAGCTACCACTGCGCGCCGGCCGACCCGGCGCTCGTGCTGGCCGAGTGCGACTACGGCGGCACGTTCTGCGCCGCGATCGGTCGCGGGCGCTGCTTCGCGACTCAGTTTCACCCGGAAAAGAGCCAGGCCCGAGGCCTGCAGATCTACCGCAACTTCGCCGCGGTCGCGTCCTAGGGTTCGCCCGTGGAGTCACAGCGCCGCCAGAGGGTGGGCCCGTTGCCGGGCCGATGCGGCAATAGGTGTCGGACTGCCCGCTTGACCGTTATTTTCGCAAGTGACTGGTGGTTTCGGTAAGTTGACTTGAGGTTTCTCCCTCAGCGCCTACGGTTCGCGTCCCTTGACATCAGCGGGCGCAGCCGACTTCGCGTTTCTGATGGCCGAGAGCGACCCGTTTCACGACTGGCCGCTCGCGGTCGCGTTTCTCGTTGTGGGCGGCGGCATCGGCTTCCTGGTGGTCTGGGCCCTGACGCGCCATACGCGGCGCACGGCGCACGAGCAGGCGGCCGAGTTGATCGAAGTGGCCCGGCGCGAGGCCGCGGTGGCCGCGGAGGAGACGAAGCAGAAGGCGGACGTCGAGATCCAGGAGAAGCGCGCGGAGTTGAACCGCGAGTTCGACCGCCGCGAGATCGAGAGCGACGTGCGGCTGCGTGAGATCCGAGCGCACGAGGAGTCGCTGGCACTGCTGGACTATCAGCTGGAGCAGCGGCAGGAGCGCTTGAACCGCGAGAGCGCGGCGGTGAAACAGGCGCGCGACGCAATCCGCGCCCTTTCGAAGAGCGTGCGCAAGCGGCTCGAGGGCGTGTCGCAGCTCGACGCGGAGGAAATCCGGAAGCAGTTGCGCGAGGAAGTGCTGCTCGAGTGCCAGGACGAATTCCGCGCGCTGCGCCGGGCCACGATGGAAAAATCCGAGCAGGAGCTGCAGAACGAGGCGCGGCGCATCCTGATCGCCTCGATGCAGCGGATATCGAGCCGTCCGAACAACGATCTCACGGCGACGATCGTGCAACTGCCCACCGAGGAGATGAAGGGCCGGATCATCGGGCGCGAGGGCCGCAACATCAAATCGTTCGAGTCGGCCACGGGTGTCACGCTCCTCATCGACGAATCGCCCCAGATGGTGCTGATCTCTTCGTTCGACCCCGTGCGCCGCGAGGTCGCGCGCACCGCGCTCGAGGGGCTGGTGAAGGATGGGCGCATCCATCCGGCATCGATCGAGGAGTTCGTGAAGCGCGCGCAGGAGGAGATCGAGCTGGTCACGACCCAGGCGGGCGAGGACGCGGTCGGGCGGCTCAACATCAACGGCCTGCATCCGGAGATCATCAAGCTGCTCGGCCGGCTGAAGTACCGGTTTTCCTACAACCAGAACGTCCTCGATCACTCGATCGAGACCGCCTACCTGGCCTCGCTGATTGCGAGCGAGGTCGGACTCGATCCCAACGTCGCGAAGCGCGCCGGCCTGCTGCACGACATCGGCAAGGGCGTGCCGGGCGAGCTCGAGGGCAGCCACGCCGTGATCGGCGCGGAGTTCATCAAGCGGTTCGGCGAGACGCCGATCGTGGTGAACGCGGTCGCAGCCCACCACGAAGAGGTGAAGCCCGAGACCGTCTACGCCGGCCTGGTGATCCTCGCCGACACGATCTCGGCCGTCCGGCCCGGCGCGCGGGCGGAGTCGATGACGAGCTACATCCAGCGGCTGGGCCGGCTGGAGAAGCTTGCCCTGTCGCTTGACGGCGTGCAGCAGGCGTTCGCGATCCAGGCGGGACGCGAGATCCGGGTGGTGGTTTCACCGCAGGAGGTGACGGACGACCGCGCGCGGGAGATCGCGAAGGAGCTGCGCACGCGGATCGAGGCGGAGCTGCAATACCCGAGCACGATCAAGATCACCGTCATCCGCGAAAGCCGTTTCACCGAGACGGCGACATGAGGCGGTTCCCGGCGCCGGCGGCCGGTGCGGCGGGCCCCGATCCAACTTCGACTTTGATTCCGCGTGATCCGTGTGTTCCGTGGGCTCCCATGGTTGATCCGAAGATCCTCGAGACGTTTCCGAATCCCGCCCCCCAGCGGGACTACCTGATCGAGCACACGCATCACGAGTTCACCTCGCTGTGCCCCATGACGGGACATCCGGATTTCGCGCACATCACAGTCCGCTACGTGCCGGACAAGACGTGCGTCGAGTTGAAGTCGCTGAAGCTGTACTTCCACGCCTTTCGCAACGAGGGGATCTTCTTCGAGGCGGCGACCAACCGGATCTGCGACGACCTCGGCCGCGCGCTGCGGCCGCGCTCGCTCACCATCATCGCCGACTGGAAGGCCCGCGGCGGATTCTCGTCCCGCATCACCGCGGAGTGGACGAGACCGAAGCGGAAGTGACGCCGCGCGCTGCGGCAGCGGCAGCGCCCGGAAAGGTGGAGCGGCTTGTCCCCAAGCCGCGACGGACCGGTCCATCACCCGTCAGCCCGCCTGGGGACACGGGGCTCCACCGCAACGGCATCGTTCCGGCTCAGCGCGGATTCAACGCCGCCATCACCTGGGCGTGAAGCTCGGGCGTCGCGCACGCCACGGTGGACTGCGCGGGAAACGGCGCCCCTCCCTGCCAGTCGGTGATCACGCCGCCGGCGCCCCGGACCACGGGCACGAGCGCGGCGATGTCCCACGGGTTCATGATCGGGTCGGCCGCGATGTCCGACCAGCCACTCGCCAGCAGCAGGTAGGCATAACAATCGCCCCAGGTCCGCACGAGGCGCGCGCGACGCTGCAGGGCATCGTAGGCGGCGCCATCCTGGTATCGGGCCGGCGTGAGCGGGTCGCTCGTGAGCAGGGTGGCCTCCTCGATGCGCGTCGTCGGGCGGCAGCGGACGGTCTGGCCGTTGAAGGTCGTGGTGGCGCCGTCGCCCATGAGCAATTGCCCGAGCACCGGCTGGTGGATGCAGCCGAGGATCGGCTGGCCCTGGTGGAGGAGGGCGATGAGGGTGCCCCACAGCGGCAGGCCGGTGATGAAAGACTTGGTGCCGTCGATCGGGTCGAGGATCCAGACGAACTCGGCGTCCGGCCGCTCCTCGCCGTATTCCTCGCCGATGATGCCATGCCGGGGAAACTGCCGCGCAATCCGCGCGCGCATGAGCTCCTCGGCCCCGCGATCGGCCGCCGTCACCGGAGACTCGTCGGACTTCCGCTCCACCGCCACGTGTGGCTGGCGGTAGAGCGGCAGGATGAACTCTCCGCTCGCGCGGCACAGCTCCGTCATGAAGGTGCGGTAAGGCGTCAGATCCACGGTCGCGAACCTTGCCGGCTGCGCCCGGCGAAGACACGGAAAAAGGCGCGGCCTGCGATGGGGGATGGCCCAAAAAGGCTCGGTTTCGCGGGCTCCGTGTATTCCGTGGATGACGTGGGTCACTCCTGGATCGAGCAGCCGGTATTCTTCGTCGACTTCGAGGGCAGCCGCGTGTCCGGGATCCTCGAATACGGCGTCGTCACGCTGCTGCAGGGCGGGATCGTCGACACCCGCACGCGCCTCTGCCGGCCGCTGGCTCGCATCCCGGCGGAAGACACCGCGGTCCACGGACTCGACGCGGCCGTGCTCGCGCCCTGGGCGCCGTTTGCCGAGGAGTGGGAGTACTTCGCCGGGCTGAGGGAGCGCGGGCCGCTCGCCGCCCACTACGCCGGCGTCGAGAATGCCCTGTTGAAATCCGTGTGGCCGTATCCGCGCCGGTCGCCGGATTTCGCCCGCCCGGGCGAGTGGGCTGCCGATTGGGGGCCGTGGATCGATTCCGCGCGGCTGTACGGGCAGCTCTTCCCGACGCTGGATTCCGGCCGGCTGGAGGCGCTCGTGGCCGCATTCGGCCTGGAGGACGAACTCGCCCGGGTCGCCGCCGTGTGCCCGCCCGAGCGCCGCCGGTATCATTGCGCCCTCTACGATGCGCTGGCCGGCGCGCTGCTCCTTTCCCGGCTGGCCCGCGACCCGCAACTCTCCGGCCTGTCGCTGCTGCAGGTGCTGGCCCTAAGCACCCTGGATCCGCGCAAGCGCGACGCCCTCCAGCAAACCGAGCTGTTCTGAACGTGCGGCGCAGCCTTTCGCGATCCAATATCGGTGTAGTCTTCCCGCCCGATTCCGATAGGAACGGGAAACGCCTTCCCGCCATGCGACCCTTTGCCCTCCGCCTTGCCCTGCTCGCACTCACCCTGGCCGCCGCGGCCTGCCGGAAGCCGGCGGAGAAACCGGCGGCGGCGGTTCCCGCGGAGAAACCCACCGTCGCCGTGGTCGAGGGCGGTCGCAGCGCGCATTTCGCCGCGGTCAACCGTCACCTCGAACTCGGCGGCACGCTCTACGGCTACGTGGATGTCGATGGCGATGTGCTGAAGCTCGCGGGCGAACTGCAGGCGTTCATCGGCGAGATCGGGAAGAGCGAGCCGGCGGCGGGAATCGTCGCCCGGCAGAACCTCGCCGAGATCGCCACCCTCATCGGGCTCACCGACGTGAAGGCCATGGGCGTGAGTTCCGTGCCGGAGGGCGACGGGTTTTTCCGCAACCGCCTGTTCCTTTACACCGGCGGCGAGCGCCGGGGTCTGCTCGCCGCGCTGGGCGGCAGGGCGGGACCGTTCCGGCACCTCGCGCTCGCCCCGGCTGACACCGCCTTCTACGGCGAGTCGGAGATGGACCTCGGCATCCTGTATCGAACGATCAAGGACGTCGTGACGAAGGTCGCCGGCGAACCGGCGGGCAGCCAGATCGAGGCGACGCTGCGGCGCGCGGGCGAATCCGCGGCGATCTCGATCCTCGACCTGATCTACGGTCTGAAAGGGCGCACCGCCGTCGTGCTGCGGGTCGATCCGGAAAAGACGCTCCGGCTGCCGGGGCGCGACGGCCCGGTGGTGCCGGCATTCGCCGTCGTCGTCGCCATCGAGGGCATCGGGCAGATCGTGGAGCCGGCCCTGGCGCGGTCGCGCGACCTGAAGCGGAGCGAGGCGGGGACGGCCCGGATTTTCGAACCGGTGCGGCCGACCGGGATCAACGGCCTGCAGCCGGTGATCATGGTGGACGGAACGACGCTGTTCGCGGCGACCTCGCTCGCGTTTCTCGGGGAATGCCGGGCGGCGTCGGGCGGCCTGGAAAAGTCCCCGGAGTTCCAGCAGGCGCTCGGGAAGCTCGGGGCCGAAGGCAACGGTCTCACCTACGTCAGCCCGCGGCTGTTCGCGCGCGCGAAGGAGATCGAGCGGCTCAACCCCAGCCTGCCGCCGCGGGAGAAGTCGCTGCTCGCGTTCCTGCTCAACCAGCTGCCGCATTCGGAACGGCCGCTGGTCGCCGTGCGGACGAACCTCGACGACGGCATCCTCGTGCGCTCCAGCCTCAATCGCTCGATGAAGCAGGACGTCGTCGCGCTCAGTATCTACAATCCGGTGACGATCGGACTCGTCGCGGCGATGGCGGTCCCGGCCTTCCAGAAGACGCGGGAGGCGTCGCAGGAGAAGGCGGTGCTCAACAACCTGCGCATGCTCGCCGCAGCGGCCGACCAGCATTACCTCGAGTCCGGCACGACGACGGCGACCTACGACCAGCTCGTCGGACCGACGCGCTACATCAAGGTGCTGCAGCCCGTCGCCGGGGAGAACTACCGCGCCCTCCGCTTCCAGCAGGGCCAGCCGCTGCGGGTGCGACTGCAGAACGGCAGGATGGTCCAGTATCCTGCGCGCTAGCTCCCCTGACCGGGCAGCCACGGCGCCGTCGGAATTCACCCGCTCGCGGGCTTCGCGGTTTGGTCTTTGCACCCTTGCGCTTCGGTCGCGGGGTCGCGACGCTGGGCGGTTCCATGGCCCTCGTCAGTCTCCTCGATGTCAGCCTGAGCTTCGGTGGCGCGCCGCTGCTCGATCGTGTCAACCTGCAGATCGACCGCGGCGAGCGCGTGTGCCTGGTCGGGCGCAACGGCGCCGGCAAGTCGACCCTGATGAAGGTGATCGCCGGCGAGCTGAAGCCGGACGACGGCCAGGTGTTTCGGTCGCCGCCGGACGCGGTCGTGGCGACGCTGCGGCAGGAGGTGCCGGCCGGGCTGGCGGGCACCGTGCAGTCCGTGGTCGAGGGCGAGGGCGGCAGCTACGAGGAGCACAACGACTGGGAACGGCATGACCGCGTGGAGCGGCTGATGGAGCAGATGGGCCTGCCGCCCGCGGCCGAGTTTGCCTCCCTCTCCGCGGGGCAGAAGCGGCGCGTGCTGCTCGCCCGCGGGCTGGTCGAGGAACCGCAGCTGCTCCTGCTCGACGAACCGACCAATCACCTGGACCTCGAGTCGATCCGATGGCTGGAGGAGTTCCTGCTCGAGTGGGGCGGGGCGCTGCTCTTCGTCACGCACGACCGGGCCTTCCTGCGCAAGCTGGCGACGCGGATCGTCGAGGTCGACCGCGGGCGGCTGATCGGCTGGTCCTGCGATTACGACACCTTCCTCGTGCGCAAGCAGGCGGTGCTGGAGGCGGAGGAGGTGCAGCGGGCGCAGTTCGACAAGAAACTCGCGCAGGAGGAGGAATGGATCCGGCGCGGAGTGAAGGCGCAGCGTTCCCGCGCGCAGAATCGCATCAACGCCCTCAAGGCGATGCGCGCCGAACGGGCGGCCCGGCGCGAACGCACCGGCACGGCCAAGCTCGCGGCGCAGGAGTCGGAGCGGTCCGGTTTCAAGGTCGTCACGTGCGAGAACGTGAGCTTCCGGTACGACGACCGCTGGATCGTGCGCGACCTCAGCGTGCGCATCGAGCGCGGCGACAAGATCGGCATCGTCGGGCCCAACGGCGCCGGCAAGACCACGCTGCTGCGGCTGCTGCTCGGCCAGCTTGCGCCGCAGGCGGGCACGGTGGAGCCCGGCACGCGGCTCGAGATCGTGTACTTCGACCAGTTGCGCGCGCAGCTCGACGAGACGATGCGGGTGCAGGACGCGGTGGCCGACGGCAACGCCACCGTGACGATCAACGGCCGCACGCGCCACGTGATCTCCTACCTCGAGGATTTCCTTTTCGAGCCGGCCCGGGCGCGGACGCCGATCCGGGCGCTGTCGGGCGGGGAACGCAACCGGCTCCTGCTCGCGCGGCTCTTCACCAAGCCGGCCAACGTGCTCGTGCTCGACGAGCCGACCAACGACCTCGACGCCGAAACGCTGGAGCTGCTCGAGGACCTGCTGGTGGAGTTCGGCGGCACGGTGCTGCTCGTCAGCCATGACCGGGCATTCCTGAACGAGGTCTGCACGAGCCTGCTGGTGTTCGAGGGCGACGGTCGCGTGTCCGAGTACATCGGCGGCTACGACGACTGGCAGAAGGAGCGATCGCGGAAGCAGGCTCCGGCCGGTGGCTCGGTCCCGCCCCGCGGCGGCGAGAAGCGCGGTGAGCCCGCGCCGCCGGTTGATGCCGCTGCGGGCGTGAAAAAGGCGCGCAAGCTGAACAACAAGGAGCGCGCCGAGCTGGAAGCGCTGCCGAAGCGGATCGAGTCACTCGAAGCCGAGCAGGCGGCGCTGACGGCGAAACTCGCCGATCCGCAGTTCTTCAAGAAATCCGCCGGCGAGGTGACGCAGGCCACCTCGCGCCTGCACGAGATCGAGGCGGAGCTCGCCCGCGCGTATGCGCGCTGGACGGAGCTGGAAGGGTGAGGCATCGGAGCGCGGCCGTCCCCGGCCACCTCGCAAGCACGGCGGCCGGCGACCGCTTCGCTCCCCGGAGGGCGACTATTTCCGGTTCTTCCGCCCGCCGCCCTTCTTCTGTCCGCCACTGCTCGGCGGTTCCGTGTCGGGCGCGTCGGATTTCGGCAGGAACGCCGCGAGCTCGGCCTTGCGCGCGGCGAACTCCGGGCGGGCGGCCAGGTTCACGTATTCGTTCGGGTCTTTCACCTCGTCGTACAACTCCTCGTCGCCGTTCGCATAGCGGATGTACCTCCAGCCGGCGGAGCGTGCCGTGTGATTCTTGTAGCGGTAGGTGGTGACGGCAGGCGTTTCCCAGGTGGCGGCCGGGTTGGCAAGCAGCGGGCGCAGGCTGCGGCCTTCCGCGTGACGCGGCGTGGGAATGCCGCAGAGGTCGGTGAGCGTCGGGAAGATGCTCATGAAATCCACCGTGCGGTCGCAGGTGGTGCCCGCGGGTGTCATGCCCGGGACAATCCACATGAGCGGGGCGCGAGTGGCTTCCTCCCAGAGCGCGAATTTGCGCCAGTGGCTCTTTTCGCCGAGGTGCCAGCCGTGGTCGCCCCAGAGCACGATGATGGTGTTGTCGCGGTAGGCGGAGCGGTCGAGCGCGTCGAGCAGCCGGCCGAGGTTCATGTCACAGTACGCGATGGTGGCGAGATAGGCCTGCACCGCCTCCTTCCAGCGGCCGGACTGCACCATCGCCGCATGGTCGCCTTCGGGCCGGGCCATGCGCACCCCGGCGGGCGGCACGTCGGCCAGGTCGGTCTCGAGGTGGGGCGGCAGCTTGATGCTCTCGAGCGGGAAGAGGTCGAACCACTTCCGTGGCACATTCCAGGGCATGTGCGGTTTCTGGAAGCCCACCGCGAGGAAGAACGGCTTCTCGTGCTTCCTCTGCAGCGAGGCGATGCCGTAGTCGGCGATCGCCCAGTCGGGGATTTCCTCGTCCCGGCAGTCCAGCGGCGCAAACTTGATCCCGCCCACGCCGTCGCTCTGGCCGGCGGGCACGGGAGGGTAGCGGCCTTCCTTTTCCATGTAGTCGTCCCACTCGGTCGGCCGGCGGTACGCTTCGTGGTAGATCTTGCCCGAGCCATGCACGTAGTAACCCGCCTGCCGGAAGGCGGTGGTGAGCATCTTGTCGGGGGCGATCAGCGGGCGGAAATCGATGTTGTTTTCGTAGACGGCGGTGGTCGAGGGGCGCATGCCCGACATGAGCGCGGCGCGGGACGGATTGCACGAGGGCGACGCGCAGTAGGCGCGGGTGAACGACACGCCCCGGCGCGCGAGCCGGTCGTAATTGGGCGTCTTGGCCTGCGGATTGTGCCCAAAGTATCCGACCCAGTCGCGGAGGTCGTCGACCGCGATGAAAAGGACGTTGGGCTTGGCAGGGAGCGCGGCGGCCAGGCGGACGGCGGCGAGAAGGAACATCACCGGCAGCAGCCGGGAAAGGTGGCGCGTATTCATGGGGCGGGGGCAGCCTGCGGTGAGGGACGGGATGCGAAAAGGGGAAAGTGCGCCGGACCGCGCGCCAGCGGGCGTCCGGCCGGCGGCGGAGAAAAGTGAGTCGGAGTTTCCACGGAACTTCGCGGCGTGCGAGGCGACTAGCGGGCCGCGAGGTGGCGCTGGCTCCGCCGGCAGCCGCTTTTTCTCGCGCTATCGTCGTTGCCGCCCGAACTTTTCCTCATGCTCGTCTCCTTGTCCCTTCGTTGCCTCCCGATCGCCGCGGTGTTTGCCAGCTTCGGGGCGGCAGGCCCCTCCCTGCATGCGGCGCCCGCCAATCCCGCTCCCGTGTTGCTGAGTCCATTTGAAGTCACGAGTCCGGCCGACCAAGGCTACCGCGTGGCCGCCGCGATCACGGGGACCGGCACGGCCGGGCTGATCAAGGACACGCCGCTCAACATCAGCATCGTCAGCCAGGAGCTGATCGCGGACCAGGCGGGCAACCAGTTGATCGACGTCCTCCGGTCGGCCAGCTCCGTGGCCCTGCAGGTGAAGGACGAGTGGATGATCCTCATCCGCGGCTATACGGGGCCGCAGTTCGTCAACGGCCTCCCGGCCGGCCAGGGCCTCACGCTGTACGACGTCGATCGCGTCGAGGTCGTGAAGGGACCCAACGCCGTTTTCGCCGGCATCTCGAATCCCGGCGGCACGGTCAACCTCATCAAGCAGAAGCCGAGCTTCGTCCCACGGCATTCCCTCGATGCGAGTTACGGGTCGTTCGACCACAAGCGGGTGGTGTTCCGCAGTTCGGCGCCGATCGTGCGGGACCGGCTGGCGTACAGCTTCGTCTACGGTCTCACCGATGAGCAGAGCCACATCGATTCGATGTTCACCCGCGAGCGGTTCTACAGCGGGGCGCTGACCTGGCGGCCGCTGCAGGGGCTCTCGTTCACCGCGCGTTATGCCGACCTCGATCGCGACGCCGGACGGCGTCCGCACACGGTCGTCAGCCACCCCTTGTTCCAGGAGCGGGATCGCGAGGCCATCCGGCTCTTCGACCAGCTCGGTTTGCCGCGTCCGGCGGCGTACCCGCAGGTGGAAAACGGTTTCGTGCGCAACGCCGCCGGCCAGCCGATCGTGACGGGGCGCACCGTGCCGGAGACGGTCGACGCCTTCATTGCGCGCACGCTCGGGCCCAACGTGCCGCCGTACCCGGGCGTCTTCTCGCGCGATTTTTTCCCCGACGACGCGTTCAACTACAACGGGCCCGACGGCCGCGACAGCTACCAGAACAAGCTCACGTCCCTCGAGGGCGAGTGGGTTGCCTCCCGCGAATTCGCGCTGCGCGGCGTCTTCCAGCAGGTCGACAGCCACCGGATGCGCCGTGAGTTCAACGGCCTCCGCCCGGTCGCGGGCCAGCGGATTCGCAGCTCGATCTCCGACTTCAAGCCGGCGGCGGTGACGTTCTCGGCCAAGCTCGAGGCCGTGTACAAGCGCGACCTCCGGGCGCTCGGCAAACACGACTTGCTGGCCGGGTTCCAGCATGATGGCGGCAAGGACATGATCAGTCCCAACACGATCGCGACGTCGCGGGTGCTCAACTACGATCCTTCCACGGGCCCGATTCCCAGCCTGCTCCAGCTCATGCGCGACCAGTACGGCCCCGACTACCATGAACCCGGCGTCGTGCGGAAGGGCGGCGGGCACACCAATGCGTACTACGGCGTGCTGCAATCGTCCTTCCTCGGCGACCGGCTGCGGACGCTGGTCGGCGGCCGGCAGGTGACCAACTACCGTCCGACCGACGACGATCGCAACGGCATCGATCAGGATTTCCGCCTCCGGAAAATCCTGCCGCACTATGCGGCACTCGTGCGCGTGCTGCCCGGGATCAGCCTGTACGGCAGCTTCAGCCGCACCTTCGTGCCGCAGCGGCAGCAGACGGCCGATCTCGCCGCGATCCGCGCGAGCCAGGGAGATCCGACGTCGCCCGGTTACCGGCCGCCCGCAGTGGTGCCGTTCCGCTTCCTCTCCTCCGACCAGCTCGGCCGCGGGTGGGAGGCGGGTTCCAAGCTCGAGTTCCAGGACGGGCGGCTGTTCGGCACGCTCACGTATTTTTCCAACCAGGAATCGGGGCGGCTCGACGTGGATACGGCCAACCAGGTCCTGTATCAACTCCCCGGCGCGACGGTGCGCACGCCCGGCGGCCAGACCCGGACGAAGGGCCTCGAGACCGAGTGGGTGTGGACGCCCGACCGGAACTACCAGGCGCTCGTGAGCGCGAGTTACTTCTTCAAGAAAAACGAAGTCTCGAACCTTTCCGACGCGCGTGAAGTCGGCTCGCACCTGGAGTCGGTGCCGCGCTTCACCGTGAACGTGTGGAACAAGTACACTTTCATCACGGGGGCGCTGAAAGGCGCGTACGTGGGCGGCGGCATCAATGTCCTCGGCGAAACGTATATGCACCCGAGCTGGACGATCCCGATCAAGAGCGGGACCGTGGCGTTGTATGACCTCGTGGTCGGCTACGAGACGAAGCTGGGTGACCGGCCGGTCAACCTGCGGCTCAATGTCCGCAACCTCTTCGACAAGCATTACCTCAACGGCACCTTCCAGTACGGCGAGCCACGGACGATCCTCGCGGCGGTGGGAGTGAAGTTCTGAGCCAGCGAGGGTGGAGCCGCCTGTCCCCAGGCGGCTGACGTGCGACGCACCGGTCCGCGGCGGCTCGGGGGCAAGCCGCTTCCCCTTTCGGTGCGGCCGATTCATGGGTGACCCAACGGTTAACTGCATGGTTTCGGCTGAACGGGAAAGGTCCGGCGCGGTAGCGATGCCGACGACGAAGGCGCCTCCGCGACCGGATCGTTGGCCGGAAACGACAAGCGCCCGGCGGAACGCCGGGCGCCTGACGGCTCACGCGGTTCAGCGCCGCCCTGGTCCCGCACCCCGACCGGGGCCGTGCCCGGCGCGGGCTCCGGGAGCTGTGGCGACGATGGCCTTGAATTCGTCCGCTTTCAGCAGTTTCGGCTCATAGGTGACGCCGCGCGCCTGAAGTGTCCCGACGAAGGCCCGCAGGTGATGGGTGGACGCCGTGCGCAGCGCGGTGACCGTGGCCTTCAAGGCCGGGCTGTCCGTCGCGGCGAGCAGCGTGTCGAGGTCGACGATGTCCTGCTCCTCCACGAACGCGCCGGCGCGCAGCGCGCTGTCGGGAGATTCGAGCCCCAGCGCGAGCAATGCCTCGAACCGCAACTGAACTTCCTCACTGTCGAAGCGGCCCGCCGTCGCCGAGGGAGCCGGCATGCCGGCCCGCGTCGCGAGCTGCCGCAGCACCGCTTCGTGCTGTGCCTCGGAACGCGGAATCATGCGGAAAGGCTGGAAGTCCCATTTCTGCCCGAAGCTCTGGTAGAGCTCACGCGCCATGCGCTCTTCGTCGATCTGGAAGCGCAGCGCCGCTTGCGCGGCCGGACTGAGGATCAGGGGAGTCGCGTCGGCCGCAGCCGGGGCGCCGGCGCCTGGCGCCGTGATACACCCATCCTTGGCACATTCCCCGGCTGCGCAGTCGCCGGCGCCGCCAACGCAGGTGCCGGCGGGACATGCGGCCATCGGGCCACCGGAGGAGACAGGTCGCTGGCTGGAAGCGGGACCGCGCGCCGCCGCGGCGAAAACGAGGGCGGCGGAAGCGGTGGCGAGGAAGGCGGCGAGGGGGATCAGTTTGGTTTTCATCGAGTGAATCGGGTTCACTCGGAGAAACCCCGCGCCGGCCTGGTTATTACCGCAGGGTGAAAAAAAGCGCCCGCACCTTCATTTCTTTTCCGCCTTCGCCTTCAGGTATGCGTCGACCAATCCCCGCCGGTACGCGAGCCGCGCCTCCGGCGAGAGTTCCTGCATCCGGTCGTGAATCTCGGCGCGACGCTGGGCGGTGGCGGCCGACATCATCTCGCGCCAGGCGTCCTGGATTGCCGGCGGCATGCCTCCCCAACCCTGACGCAACGACTCCCGCTGCCCCTCGGGAAGCTGGCGGAACTTCTCGATCTCCGTGCGGAGCGCGGCGCGCTCGGCGGGCGACATGCGGCGGATGCGGGCGATCACTTGCGCGACCTGATCGAGGGCGGCGTCGTCGAGCCCGAGGAACTGTTCCACGGCGGCGAGTTCCTTCAGGTCGGCGGCCGAACGCGCGGCTGGCGCGACATCGCCCGCCGGCAGCGGGCGCAGGACCAGGGAGGCGCAGCACAGGGCGTAAAGGAATGTTTTCATGGGAGCATCAACCGCGCGGGCGTGAGGGTGCGGGCAGGTGGAGCAGCGCGTCGCGGTTTTCCGCCTCGAGCAGGGCCGTGCCCCGGCTGAGGACGGAGTCCATGGCGAACAGTTCGGCGAGCGCCGGCGACGGTTCCGCCGGGGGGAGGGGGACGTCGGGGCGGAAGAGCAGGATCGCCAGCGTCGCGGCCAGGGCGATGGCGCCCCATCCGAGCCAGGCTACCGGCCACGGAAGACGCCTGGTTTGCGCCGCGGTCGGGCGAAAGTCGCGTTTCAGCGCCAGCCAGCGGGCCTCGAACTCGGGCGAGGTTTCCCGGTAGCGCCGGGCCAGCAGGGAATCGAGCGGGTCGTCGGGACGCGGATTTTCGGTGCTCATGGTCGGACCTCCATTTCATGCTTCAAGTTCTGGCGCGCGCGATGGATGAGGACGCGGAAGGCGTTTTCGGACCGCCGCAAGGCGGCGGCTGCCGTGGGGTAATCGAGACGCTGTTGCAGGATAAGCAGGAGAGCGGTGCGCTGTTCCTCGGGCAGTCGGAGCAGCGCGGCTTGGAAGGACTCTTCGAGCTCCCCCAGGTTTCTCGTGCCGTCAGGCGTGGCGGCCGACAGCGATTCCAAGAGATCCGGTGGCGCCGGTTGGACGGGATGACGGCCGCGGCGCCGGTATTCGTTCCGCACCAGGTTGCGAGCGATGTGAAAGAGGAACGTGGCGAACCGGGCCGTCGGCCGGTAGGAGGCCGCCGACCGGTGAAGGCGTACGAAGACCTCGAGGGTGAGATCCTCCGCATCCGCATGCGATCCCAGGTGACGGTAAAAGAAACTCAGCAGGGGACGCTTCCATTTCGCGAAGAGGAGATCGAGCGCGGCGGGGTCGCCCGCGGCGACACGCTCGAGCCAGAGGGCGTCCTCTTCCATGGGTACGGCGGCATCTGCCGCCGGGGATGCCTCGGGAGCTGGCATCAGCCAGCGAAGCAGACCGGATGGCAGGTAAGAAATCGCGCGCATGATCTCCGCAGTAACAACCCCGCGGACCGGAGATTATTACCCGAAGGGCCGGGAAACCAGCATCGAATCCCCATCCACGGTCCCGCGGCGGGCTGGAGTCAGCCGAAAGCCGGGGTGGAGCCGCCTGTCCCCAGGCGGCTGACGTGCGACGCACCGGTCCGCAGCGGCTGGGGGCAAGCCGCTCCACCCTTTCGTGCGGTCGCTGCGTCTGGCTCAGGCAGGCCGGGAGGAGTCGACGTGGAGGGCGGCGATCGGAAGGTAGACGTTGACGGTCGTGCCGCGGTCGGCGGCGGAAAGCACCTGGATGCCGCCATGGTGACCGCGGATGATGCCCAGGACGGCGGCGAGGCCGAGGCCGCGTCCCGCGAACTTCGTGGAGAAGAAGGGCTCGAAGATGCGGGCGACGGTCGCGGCGTCCATGCCCGCGCCGTTGTCGCTGACGGCGAGGAACACGTGGTTGCCGGGCGTGAGGCCGTACTCGTGGGTGAGGGTGGCGATGGTGTCGCGGCTGAGATGGATCACGCCGGTGGCCAGCGTGATGATCCCGGCCTGGTTGCCGATGGATTCGGCGGCGTTGGTGACGAGGCTGATCACGACCTGGCGGAGCTGGGCGGAGTCGGCAAGCACCGGGGGCAGCGACGCGGCGAGCTGCCGGTGCAGTTCGCAGCGCTCGCCCAGCGAGACGTCGAGCAGCGGGTTGATGTCGCGGACGAGCGCGTTGAGATCGAGCCGCTGGACGACGAAAAGGCTGCGGCCCGAGTAGGCCAGCATCTGCCGGCACAGCTCGGCGGCGCGCCGGCCGGCGGTGTCGATCTGCTGCAGGTAGAGCAGCACTTCGGAATCGCGCGGCAACTCGGAGCGGGCGAGCGAGGCGTTCCCGAGGATCCCCGCCAGCAGGTTGTTGAAATCGTGCGCGATGCCCCCGGCGAGCACGCCGAGGCTTTCGAGCTTCTGCGTCTCCTGGAGCTTCCGGTCGATGTCGCGCTGCCGGGCTTCGGCGGCCTTCTGCGCGGTGATGTCGCGGGCCGAGACCGAGATCCCGACGATGCGCCCGGCCGCGTCGCGGATCGGCGACATGACAATCGAGACGGAGATGCTGCGGCCATCCTTGTGCTGGCGGACGGTTTCGAACGGCTCCACCGCCTCGCCGCGGCTCGCGCGGCTGAGGGCCGCCGCTTCCTCTTCCACCCGGTCGGGGGGCAGGAGCCGGGTGATCGGCTGCCCGAGCATTTCCGCGGCGGTGAAGCCGAAAATCTTCTCGGCCGCGGCGTTCCACTCGGTGATGACGCCCTCGAGCGTCTTCCCGATGATCGCGTCCTGGCTCGAAGCCACGATCGCCGCATGGCGGGCATGGGCCGCGGCCGCGGTTTTCAGGACCGTGACGTCCTGGAACGTGGCCACGCTGCCGGACACGCGGTCGGCGGCATCGCGCAGCGGCACCGCGTTGGCCAGCACCTCGATGCGGGTGCCGTCATCGCGGACGATCGTCTCCTCGAAGTTCAGCACGGGCCGGTTCTCGCGGGCGCTGGTCTGCATCGGCAGGTCGTCGGGCTCCAGCGGTTTCTCGTCGCGGAGCACCTGGAAGTTCAGGGGCGCGTCCTGTTTCTCGGCCGACTTGGAGGCATTGGCCGCACGGTCGACTCCCAGCATGCGGGCGAGGGCGTTGTTGGTCCGGATGAAGCGGCACTCGGCGTCGTCGGCGATGCCCACCCCGACCGGGAGCACGTCGAACAGTGCCTGCAACTCGTCCACGCGGCGCTGCAGCAACTGGTTCAGGCGCGTGATCTCCGCCTCGGCTTTCAGCCGGTCCTCCCTCCAACTGGTCTCCGCCGGCGCGGGCGGCATGGCTGTGGCCGGCGGGGCCGGGGCCTTGCGTCCAAAGGCGAGCATGCCCGCGCCGCCCACCAGGGCCGCGAGCGCCTTCAGGCTCCCGGTGAGCGTGTGCTGCGCGTGCCAGATGGTCCACACCTCCGCGAGGGACGCCAGTGCGCACCCGACGAGAAAGGCGGCGCCGAGCCGGCCGAGGCCGGCGCCGGAGCGGCCGAGCCGCCATGCGAACAGAACGCAAACGATGGCGAGGGCGCCGCTGGACAGGGCGTGCAACCAGAGCAACGGGGGCGACCAGCCATAACTCTGGCCCAGGGGGGCGGGCGCTTCACCGGGCAGGAGGGCGAGCAGGGCGTGCATGCGGGAAGGAGACAGGGACGGAAAGGTGGGGCAGCGGCGCGAAGGGGACCGGCTGCATTGATCGGATGGATACGGCCCGGCAGGGGAGCGGGCGAGAACGGAAGCGGACGGACCGCGACTTTCTTGGCGGGGATGCCGCGGAAGGGAGGCGCGGTCGCGTCAATTCCCATTTCGACGCCGGGTCGAGATATGCCGGTTGCCAAGGAACAGAGATTCGCCTTGTCCCAAGGCGCGCCCGCCGGGCCCTTTCCCTCCCCCCATGTTCGCCTTCGCCGTCACGATTTTCGCCGGAGCCTTCCTGCTGTTCCAGGTGCAGCCCCTGATCGGCAAGTACATCCTGCCCTGGTTCGGCGGCAGCCCGGGCGTCTGGACCACGTGCATGCTGTTCTTCCAGATGCTGCTGCTGGGTGGGTACGCCTATGCGCACGTCGTGAGCCGGAAGCTCAAGCCGCGGACCCAGGCGGCCGTGCATCTCGTCCTGGTGGCGGCCGCGCTCGCCACCCTGCCGATCACGCCGGACGATTCCTGGAAAACCCATCCTGCCGGCGATCCGACCTGGCACATTCTCGCGCTCCTGGCGGCCAGTCTCGGGCTTCCCTACCTGGTGCTCGCCACGACGGGCCCGCTGATGCAGGAGTGGTTCCGCCGCACGGCACCGGGCGTCTCGCCGTACCGGCTGTATTCGCTCTCCAACATCGGTTCGCTGCTCGCCCTGGTCAGCTACCCGTTTTTCTTCGAGACCCGCTTCACGCGGCAGCAACAGGCGCAGTTCTGGTCCTGGGGGCTGCTCGTCTACGCCGCGGCCTGCGCTTTCTGCGCCTGGCGCCTGTGGCGCCTGCCCGCGCCGGCGGCGGAGCAGGAGGCGGCTGGCGAAGCGGCGGCCGAGGTGCTGCGTCCGACCGCGTACCAGCGGCTGCTCTGGCTCGGCCTTCCGGCCTGCGCCTCGATCCTGTTGCTCGCGGTGACCAACAAGATGTGCCAGGACGTGGCCGTCATCCCGTTCCTCTGGGTGCTGCCGCTCGCGCTGTACCTGCTTTCGTTCATCATCAGCTTCGACAGCCCGCGTTGGTATTCGCGGTTTTACTACACCCTGGCGCTGGTCGCCGCGATGGTCGCGGTGTGCGAGGCGCTGTTCCAGGGCACGGACATGGCGATCGTGCCCCAGGTGGCGATCTATTCCTCGGTCCTTTTCGCCGGCTGCATGGTGTGCCACGGCGAACTCTACCGGCTCAAACCCGATCCGCGCCACCTGACCTCGTTCTACCTGATGATCGCCGCGGGCGGGGCCGTGGGCGGGCTGTTCGTGGCGCTGGTGGCGCCCAACGTGTTCACCAATTTCTACGAGATGCACCTCAGCCTCGCGCTGACGGTGCTGCTGCTGGTCGTGATCGCCGCCACGGACCGGAAGGCGCTCAGTCCCGCGCGGTGGCGGGTGCTGTTTGTCGTGCTCGCGCTGCTGGCGGCGTACGGCATGAACGCCGGGCTCGACTGGCTCGTGCTCTGGTTCCGCGATCGCAGTCCCGCCGCCGGTTATCCGCTCTGGCGGTTCTGGACCTCGGTGCACCTCGGCGGGGTCCCGCTCCTGGGCTGGACCCTGATCGCGGCGGCGGCCGCGGTGCTCATCTGGCGGCGCCGGCGGGCAGCGCAGCCGCTCGACTGGCACCGGCCCGTCTGCGGTCTGCTCGGAGCCGGGCTCGTGGTCCTCGTGGTCGCGCTCGGCTTCCAGATCCGGGACGGCCTGCGCGGCTCGCTCCACAGCGCCCGCAATTTCTACGGCGTCCTGTCGGTGTTCCAGTACGAGGAGGATCGCCCGGATTCGCATTACTACCTGCTCCAGCATGGCCGGATAACGCACGGCATCCAGTTTGCGGCGCCGGAGCGCGCGCGGATGATCACCTCGTACTTCGGGCCCTCGAGTGGGCTCGGCCTGGCCATGCGTCACTTTCCGAGGGAGCAGGGGCGGCGGATCGGCTTGCTGGGCCTGGGCGTGGGCACCATCGCCGCCTACGGCCGCAAGGGAGACACGCTGCGGATCTACGAGATCAATCCCCAGGTCACGGAGATCGCCGCCAAGCCCTTCACTTACCTCGCCCACTCCGACGCCAAGGTCGAGGTGGTCATGGGCGATGGCCGGCTCTCGATGGAGGCGGAGCCGCCGCAGCAGTTCGACATCCTGATCATGGATGCCTTCAGCAGCGACGCCGTGCCGGTGCACCTGCTCACCCGGGAGGCGTTCGAAATCTACCTGAAGCACCTCAAGCCCGACGGCACCATCCTGGTGAACATCTCCAACCGCTACCTCGACCTGCGGCCGGTGGTGGAGAACGCGGCGAAGCACTTCGGTCTGCAGTCGCATCACGTGGACAGCGCGGACGGCGGGTACGACGAGGAATCGGGCGGCGGGTGGTGGCTGTATGCCGCGACCTGGATGATCCTGAGCCGGAACGAGGCCTTCATGAATCACGAGTCGCTCCGCCAGGCGGCGAGCCCGCCCGACGCGCGGCGCAACGACATCCCGCTCTGGACCGACGACTACACGAGCATGTACCGGATCCTGCACTGAGCCGGCCTCAAGCCGTTGGCCTTCAATTCAGCCGTGACAACGGCCGCACTGAAAGGTGGAGCGGCTTGTCCTCTCAAGCTGCTGCGGACCGGTCCATCGCACGTCAGCAGCCTGGGGACAGGCTGCTCCACCGCAACGACATCATTCCGGCTGAGCCAAGGCGGCGCCGCGGCGCCTCCGGTCCGCCGGTCGACTTTAGTGCCATGGCCGCGACCCTTGCCGCCGGACGCCGCGGCTGCACGCTCGCGGCATGCGCCTTTCCCTGATCGTTCTCCTGCTCGTGGGTGCGGGCGCGGGCTCCGCGCTTGCTGCGGCCCAGCCCGCGACCTCGCTCATCCGCGCCGGCTTCGCCGAGCGCGACATCACGCCGGGCATTGGCATGGAGCAGCCGGGCGGCTACGGGAAATCGTTTCACCGCACGTTTCACGATCCCTGCAAGGTGCGCGTGGCGGTCTTCGACGACGGGAAGCGCAAGGTCGCGCTCGTCGGCACCGACACGCTGGTGATTCCGCGCCCCATCGTGCTCGAGGCGCGACGCCAGATCGAGCGCGCCACGGGCATCAAACCCGAGGCCGTGATGGTCGGGGCTTCGCACTCCCATTCATCCGGTCCGGTGGGCATGGTGATGCCCGGCGAGTACGACGGGGCCTCACCCGAGGTGCAAAAGCTCGCCTACGAGGAATCGTCGACGGCCGATGCGGGTTTCCTCATTCGCGTCACGCAGCAGATTGTCGAGGGTGTGAAGGCGGCGCACGCGGCGCTCGTGCCGGCGCGGGTCGGGTTCGGGTACGGCCATGAAGACAAGGTCGGCTTCAACCGCCGGCTGCGGATGCGGAACGGCCAGTCCTGGAGCCACCCGGGGGCGATGAACCCCGATATCGTCGGCTACGCCGGCCCGATCGACCCCCAGGTGGGTGTCGTGGGGGCGTGGGATCTCAACGGCAACCTGCTCGGCACGATCGTCAATTTTGCCTGCCACGCGACGACCAATCCCGGCGGCATCTCGGCCAACTGGCCCTATTATCTCGAGCAGACGATCCAGGGGGCGCTCGGCACGCGGGCGCCCGTGGTGTTCCTGCAGGGCGCGTCGGGCGACATCACGCAGGTCGACAACCTCAGTCCGTACGCGCGGCCCGGTCCGCAGGAGTGGGCCCAGTTCGTCGGCGGCCGGGTCGGCGCCGAAGCCGTGAAGGTATTGCTGTCGATGGCGAAGGGGACGGAGGCGCCGCTGGACGCCCGGCAGCGGGTCTGGCAGATCAAGCGGCGCACGCCTGCGCCCGAACGCGTGGCGAAATGCCGCGAGATCGTGGCGGCGGGCCGGAGCAAGAGCGATGCGACCGTCTACACCTTTGCGAAGGAAATCCTGATGCTCGACCACCTCGTCACCAGGGAACCCGCCGTCGAGGTCGAGGTGCAGGCGATCGCGGTGGGGCCGGCGGTCTTCGTGAGCAATCCCGCGGAGTACTTCGTGCAGTACGGGCTCGATATCAAGCAGGGCAGCCCGTTCCCCTTCACCTTTCCGGTCGAACTGGCCAACGGCATCGTGGGCTACGTGCCCACCGAGGAGGCGTTCAGCGAGGCGGGGGGCGGTTACGAGACGCGGCTCACCGCCTACAGCAACCTCGAGATTTCCGCCGGACGGCAGTTTGCCGACACCGGCATCGCGCTCGCGCGCGCCATGACGCCGGGGAAAGTGCCCGAGCGGCCGCGGCTGCCGGCGCCCGGCACGCCCTGGGGCTATGGCGCCGTGGCGCCGGAGCTCAAGTGAAGCGCGCCCGCCGGCGGACGATCGTCGCACCCGCGGGCTGACGGCGCCGCGTCTTCCGGCGATCGATGGCAGGATTCATGAAGGTGGAGCCGCCTGTCCCCAGGCGGCTGACGTTCGTCGGACCGGTCCGCAGCGGCTTGAGGACAGACCGCTCCTCCTGGCAGCGCGACTGCAGGGCTGCGGCCCAGGGCAAGTTCGATACGTCTTTGGCCCAAACCAAGACCCAAAGTCGCAAAGGAACGCGAAGTCTCGCCAAGTTTTCCCTCGCGAGTCTTTGCTCTCCCTCGCGTCTTTGCGTTTCGGATCCCGCCTCGAGGGACGACGACTTGGCTTGATGCGCTCTATCGCTCCGGATCGTGGCGGGCGACGGGGCTCGCGGTGGCGTCGGGCGTGAGATCGAGCGTGAGGTGGAACACGCCAAACGACCGCAACTGGTTGCGCCCCTGGCTGGCGCGGACGGGTGGCTGGACGGAATCGAGGTCGATCCGGTTGACCCCCGGAATCAGCTCCACCTCGCAGTCGACCACCTGGCGCTCGGCAAGGAGGCGCGCCGTCGCGGCGAGGCGGCCGTTGAGCCGGACCGCGAGGTCGCGTTCGCCGGCACTGGTCAGGTCCAGTCGCAGCCGCGCACGGACGGGTTCGTCCAGCGGATTGAAGTACGACAGTGCCGCGTCGCCGTACGCCCAGCGGGGTTCGTTGGCACGGGGCGAATGCCATCCCCGACCGAAGGTCGGCCGGCGCGCGAGCGGCTTTTCCGGGTCGCCCTCGGGCCGCAGCAGCACGGCCACCTGGGCATGGTCGGGACAGTCGAGCCGCTCGGTCCGGCCGGCGGCGGCGAGCTCGCGCAGCAGTGCTTCGCCGCGGTCGGCGAAGGCGTCGCGGTGAAAGTAGACCGCGCCGAAGCCGTAGCGTTCGAGCCGAGCCACGAGATCGGCGGTACCCAGGTCGGCCAGCTCCCGCTGCCAGTGGCTTCGGCTCCGGCGGCGGAGGGCGCCGTAGCTGAAACAGAGGGAACGGGTCGCGAGGTAAGGGCGGAAGTACGTGTAGTCTTCCAGCCGGTGAGGAGGCGTCGCTTCGGGGAAGTCCAGCACCGGCAACTGGAACACCATCGCGCCCGCCGGGAGCCTCGCTTCGAGCCGCTGGCCGAACGCCTGGTCGGCGGCGACGCGGGCAGCGATCTCACGCTGGGCGTCGAGCCCCGCGCCGCGCGGCATCTGATCCGCCAGACCCAGGCCCAGCGCCAGCGCCGCGAGCCCGGCGGTCAGCCAACGGGGCCGCCCGGCCGACCAGCGGCTCAATTGCAGCGCCAGAAAGATCAGCACGAGGGCGGAGAGGAAAATGCTGAAGCGGGTGGTCGCGCGGAAAACGACGAGGCCCGTGAGGAGGGCGAAGAAGTTCGTCACGCCGCCGAGGGAGGAGAAGGTCACGATCCAGCCGGCGGCGAGCGCCGGCGCGGGCGGCCGCTGCTGCCGCAACAACCGCCGGATGCTGGCGATGCCCAGCCAGATCAGCCCCGCGACGCCGGCGAGGCCGAGATATGACATCGAGGACTCGCCGCTGCGAAATTCCGACCAGTGCAGGTAGCGTTCGCCGAAGTCGGCCAGGAAGCCCCAGCGATGTCCCGGCGGCGGCACGAGCAGCTCCAGCGGCTTCATCGCGTAGAGTTCGGTGCCGGCGTAGTTGCGGACGAGCGGCGAGACCGCGGCCGTGTCGCGGCTGAACGCCCAGAGGTGCGATTCGAACGCGGCGAAACATGCGAGCGCCGCGCCCAGGGCGAGTCCACCCGTGACGAGGTTCTCCCGGCGGCGCTGGCCGAACCACTGTGCGACCAGCGCCCAGCCCATCAGTTGGAGGAACAGGAACAGCACGTACGGATTGCCCGCGCCGATCGCGGCGGCCACCGCCACGCAAAACCACCCGGTGGGTGCGCCCGGCCGGAGCCGCCGGCTGCCTGCCACCAGCGCGCTCGCGAGCAGGGCGAGGGGCACCGTCCACGAGAAAATCAGGAACAGGTGGGAGATCCCGCGCTGGAACGTCTGCAGGGTGAACGCGAACAGCAGCGCCGCGGCGAACGCCCACTCCCAGCGCGCCCGCAGCCAGCGGGCGCAGCCGTAGAGCGCAAGGGCGGCGGTGAGGTTGGCGAGCAGGAGGGCGAGGTTGGCCGCGGGAAAGACGCCGATGGCCCGCGCGAGCTGCCCGATGCCCCAGAGCAGCACGATGTCGGAGGAGGGATACGCATTCCAGTTCGCGCCATGCGGCGCGCCCAGCCGGCTGATGACCTGCGGCCGGAGCGGGGCCGCGTCGCCTTCCGCGGCGGCGGCGATGCGGGCATAGATTTCCAGCGCATCGCCGCCATAGATCGTTGGCAGCGCCCAGCTCGCGGGCGACCAGCGGTCGTAGTGGGCGCACCACACCAGCGTCGTGACGCACAGCAGCAGGCCGACGCGCCAACGCGCGGCCAGGGCCGAGGCAGAAATTCGCAGCAGACGTCGCACGGGGGTGGCTGGACCAGGGGCAGCGACAGCCGGGGAGAAGCCGGGCGCGCCCGCTGGCTTCAACGTTCCGCGACTGACATTGCTGTCAGGCAACGGCCTGCCTTCCCGCACCGGGTCGGTGGCTGCTGCGGGCTTGCCGTGGCGTCCCGGGAGCTTGCTAGGATGCGGGCCGGCCATGGCCAAGTCGCTGCTCACCTCTCCCTTGTACGCCGGGCTCGACCCGGTGGAGTTCGAGCGGATCGTCCGGGAGCAGCCGGTGCGGGACTATGCGGCGGGCGCGATCGTGCTGGCGGAAGGCGCGGCCAACGATCGCATCCACGTCATCGAGTCGGGCGAACTGGCGGTATGGAAGGGACCGGTGGGGGCGCCCGGCGGCTTCAAGATCGCCGAGCTGCGGGCAGGGGACTGTTTCGGCGAGATGTCCGTGTTACGGCGCCAGCCGGCGACCGCGTCGCTCGTGGCGGTGACCGCGGCGCGCATCCGCGAAATCGAGGCCGGACTGCTGGCGGGCAGCGAAGGGGCGGGCGGGGGGCGGGTGGCGTTGAACCTGGCCCGGATTCTCGTCGACCGGCTGACCCGGGGGACGGAGGCGTTGCAGGAAAAGCACGCGGACGAAATGCGGGCCAACGCGCGGCTGATGTCCGCGCTGATGATGGTGGGCCGCACGCTGGTGGCGTTGTCGCTGTATGTGTTCCTGCTGCCGGTGGCCGGCTGGTTGAAACCGGTGCTGCCCTCGGACAGCCTGATCTCCTTCGTGGTGATCGTCGGCCTCGGCCTGATGACCTGGACGTACCAGCGCAACTCAGGGCTCCCCCGCACCGACTTTGGGCTCAGTTTCCAGCGATGGCCGCGACAAATCCTGCGTGGCGTGCTCTGGACGCTGCCCTGGCTCGCCTTCGCCGTGCTCGTCAAGGCTGCCTGGCTGGAAGCCAACCCGGACGGTGGCCGGCTGATCGAACCGGAGCGCGCGATGAGCACTGGTGCGAGGGTGGACTGGGGGCTGTGGGCGCTCTTTGCGCTGGGTTATGTCTTGCTGAGCTTCGCGCAGGAATATGTCCGCGCCGTGGTGCAGGGCGCACTGGCGCTCTTCTACCGCAGCGTGCGCGAGCACGAACGGTGGAAATCGCTGCTGATCGCGAATCTCATCTTCGCCATCCTTCACGTGCACCTGAGTGCGACGTTCGCGCTGCTGTCGTTCCTCGCGGGGCTGCTCTGGGGCTGGATTTTCCAGCGCGAGCAATCGTACCTCGCCGCCGCTTCCTCGCATGCGCTTTCCGGCGTGTGGGTGGTCTTCGTGGTGGGCGTGCCGTACTGAAACGCCCGACTTCCTGGTGGAGCGGCTTGTCCTCAAGCCGCTGCGGACGGGTCCGTCGCACGTCAGCCGCCTGGGGACAGGCGGCTCCACCCACGGCATCGTTCCGGACCAGCCGCGGTGTGCGCCGCCAGCGGGGACCAATCGCGCCAACAAAAAGGCGCCGTTCGCGGAGGAACGGCGCCTCGAAATGTCTCGTCCGTCAGAGCTTCGACAACGCCTGGTGCAGGTCGGCCTGCAGGTCGGCGACGTCCTCGATGCCGATCGAGAGGCGGACGTAATCGGGCGACACGCCCGTCGACTTCTGCTCCTCGGCCGTGAGCTGGCTGTGCGTCGTGCTGGCGGGGTGGATGGCGAGCGACTTCGCGTCGCCGATGTTGGCCAGGTGGGAGAAGAGCTTCAGCCCCTCGATGAGCCTGCGGCCGGCCTCGTAGCCGCCCTTCACCCCGAAGCCGAGCAGTCCGCCGTATCCTCCGTTCAGGTACTTCTTCGCCGCGGCATGATTGGGACTCGACTTCAGGCCGGGATAGTTGACCCACGTGACGCGGTCGTGCGCCGCGAGGAATTCCGCCACCGCCAGCGCATTGGCGCAGGTGCGCTCCATCCGCAGGTGCAGCGTCTCGAGGCCCTGCAGGCCCGTCCAGGCATTGAACGGCGAAATGCACGCGCCGATGTCGCGCAGGAGCTGGAGACGCATCTTCAGGATGTAGGCGACATTGGCGCCGCCGGCGGGCGGGAAGCTCTTGAACGCGTCCCAGTGCACGAGGCCGTGGTAGCTCGCATCGGGCTGGGTGAAACCGGGGAAACGCCCGCGGCCCCAGTCGAAATTGCCGCCGTCGACGACAATGCCACCGATGGACGTGCCATGTCCGCCGATGTACTTGGTCGTCGAATGGACGACCACGTTGGCCCCCCATTCGAACGGCCGGTTGAGGTACGGCGTGAGGCAGGTGTTGTCGATGATGAGGGGCACGCCGGCCTCGCGGCCGATCTTGGCCACCTCTTCGAACGGGAAGATGTTGAGCGCCGGGTTGCCCAGACCCTCGCCGAAGAACGCCTTGGTGTTGGGCTTGAGCGCGCGTTTGAAGCTGTCGGGATCGGAGGCGTCGACGAAAGACACCTCGATGCCGAGCTTCGGCAGGGTGTGGTGAAAGAGGTTGTAGGTGCCGCCGTAGAGCTGCGAAACCGACACCAGATGATCGCCGGCGCCGGCGAGGTTGAGGATGGCGTCGGTGATCGCCGCTTGCCCCGACGCGTGGGCCAGGGCGCCGCTCCCGCCCTCGAGCGCGGCGATCCGCTGCTCGAACACGTCGGTCGTGGGATTCATGATCCGCGTGTAGATGTTCCCCAGCTCTTTCAGGGCGAAGAGATTCGCGGCGTGCTCGGTGTCGCGGAACACGTAGCTGGTCGTCTGATAAATCGGCACGGCGCGCGACCCGGTCGTGGGGTCGGGCGTC
>ERZ761602.2142-NODE-2142-length-32308-cov-7.270238_pt1 | contig 32308 bp, 33 predicted proteins | sample MGYA00512165_ERZ761602 | MGnify/ENA primary metagenome ERZ761602 (study PRJEB28899, sample SAMN02445085) | bioreactor sludge metagenome | biome: EBPR sludge; isolation source: Thorneside wastewater treatment plant | place: Australia: Brisbane, Thorneside...
CCCCTACCCGCCCTCCACCCCCGCCGGCGCCTCGGTCAGCAAGTACCTCGGTCGCCCGTTGCCGACGCGCGTGACGAGCACCTTGATGAGTACCGGCCGGTGAAGCTGGAGATTGAGCGCGTCGGCGTCGCCCACCGTCGGGGCGATCTTGCCGACGATGACCTGCGACGTGTCGGATCGCAGGAACTCGAAGGTCCGGGCCTTGGGCAGCACGCCTTGGAGCTCACCGGGGATCTCTTCGATGCTCTCGCGTAGGTTGTCCTGGCTGAGCCGCTGAATGCTGGCCCGCAGCTGGCCGAGGTCGGAGAAGCTCACCACGGAGTCGCCGAGCTGCACGGCGCACACGGCCTCGTTCTCCTCGAGCACCTGGAGGAAGGCGCGGACCTTGTGGAGCGCGCGTTGGTCGGTCTTGGCAGCGGAGTCGGCGAGCTCGTCGTCGGTCCCCAGGGTGGCTCGAAGGATCGCCTGGGTGCGGTCGAGGGCTTGAGACACCGGGCTCTGCTCGTCCAGCGTGAGCTGCCCCGTGGGGTGTTCTTCGAGCTCCGTGAAGCCGTTCACCGCATCCATGCCGAACTCCGCGAGGATGCCGTAGCGGCCTCTCAGCGCTGATCGGAGGGCGCGGGCCCCAGTGGCGCGTCGTCACACTGCTCGCCCTCGGCCTTGCTCAGCGCCGCCTCGACGCTCGCGAGCCGAGCCTCGAGGCTCGCGCGATCGAGCACGTCCTCCACGGGCGTCTCCTCGAGCATGCGCTCGAGCTCGGTCTTCTCGCCCAGCAGGTCGAGGCGCTCGCTGGGGCTCACGGATGCGCTCCCGGGGTCACCGTGCCCGTCGGCATCGGGGTCGCGTCGGCTTGCTCGCCCTGCTTCCTCATGAACGCTGTCCGCCCACGCTCGCGCGTCATGTCGCCCTCCGTTGTACTCCCGCTGCGAGCTGAGCCGCCACCCGAAGCGCCTGCGGCGCACTCTGGCTCCGCGCGGGCACTCGCGAGCTCCCTCGCGCCACGCTCCGCGCCGCAGTTCCCGCTCGCCCGCTCGCAGTTCCCGCCCGCCCGCTCGCAGTTCGCGCCCTCCCGCTCGCCGTTCGCGCCCGCGAGCTCCCGCTTCCCGCTCCACCGCTCTCACTTCGTGCTCGCGAGCTCGCTCTCGCCGCTCTCACCGACCTCGCGACCTCCAACTCGGACCTCGCGACCTCCAACTGGGAGCTCGCGACCTCCAACTGGGAGCTCGCGACCTCCAACTGGGAGCTCGCGAGCACAAACTGGGAGCTCGCGAGCACAAACTGGGAGCTCGCGACCGCCTTGATCGCAAAATCGGCGATCAAGGCGGTCGCATCGAGGGGTCGGGCGTCCGATTTCGCTTGATCGGCGCTCGCGGGCGACCAGCTCGCGCGACGCCGTACCGCGCGTCGCGGCCGCGCTTCGGCGAGGCTCAGCTCGGCACGGGCGCGTCCGGCCCGGGTGTGGGCGCGGGCTGCGGCTCGGCGCGCACGCGGACCTCGCTGAGGCCGAGCTGGATCTGCTCGGGCACGTTGAAGAGCGGGCGCAGCGTGGTGCCCCAGTCGCTCCAGGCGAGCTGCAGCTCGCGCAGGGCCTTCGCCTGGCGGTCTTGCGCTGCTTGCCAGGCGTCGGCGTCGACGTCCTTGCGCTGTGTGGGCCTGCCCGAGCGCGCCTGCGCGACGAGCGCGCGCACGGAAGCGATCTTGCTCTCGGTGAGCCCGCGCGCGCGCAGGTTGCTGAGCACGACGTCGGCGCCCGGCTCCTTGCTCGAGGCGAGCGCCTCGACGCGATCGAGGAAGGTCGCCGCCGAGTCGATGACCAGCGGGCCCAAGCGCTGCTGCGTGAGGTCCTTGAAGAAGGCCTGCAAGAAGCGCTCGACGTTCGCCTCGGGCACGCGCCTCTCGATGATCGCGCGCGCCTTCGGCAGCCACTCGTTCTCGAACATGTCGAGCTGGGCGATGACGGTGCTCTGTCCGTTCGACCCCTCGTTCTCGTAGGCCGCGAAGGCGAAGGCCAGCGGCTGATCGCGCCCGGCGGCGGTGATGTAGAGCTTCCACAGCTCCTCGTGCTCCTCGCGCGAGTAGCCTGAGCTCACGGCGCGTCGCAGGTAGCGCGGGACCACGATCCCCGAGAGGAACCTCGCCACACGCCCGAGCATCTGCCGCTGCGCGTAGCTGAGCGACGAACCGACGAGCTCCTCGCCGCCGAGATCGTCGAACACGCTCAGGTCTGCGAGCGCGGTGTCGACGCTCGCTTCACCGAACGAGCGCCCGTGGCCATTGCTCTTGCCGTTGCCCTGCCCGGAGCGCGCACGCTTCGCGCTCGCCGCCGTCTTCTTGGACTTCGTCTTCTTCGCAGTCGCCATCGTGGTTCCTTCCCCGGGGAGGAACCATGGACGCCCCGCGCGCCCTCACGCCCCCCCGGACGCGAAGCGGAGGAGAGCACGACGAGCGGTGGAGGCTCAATCGGTTTGGCAGCAAGCACTGTGGGCGCGAGTGCGAGCAATTCGAGGGGTTTCCCTTGGAGGGAATGGTGGGCACGCGTGCGCGTCCCCGCGCGAGTGGGCAGCGGAGAGCGCGGCGAGTACGAGCGGACCGGGCGACCGAGACCTACGGAGCTTCGAAGTCGAAGTCGCCAGGCCGGGACCTGAACTCGAGTGGCCCCGCCAACTCCAGCTCGATCTCGATGACCGGTCCGACCAGCTCGAGCTGCATGTGCTCGAGTATGAACTCGTCGTCGGGGTTGGGATCGTCGTGGTCCGACATGCCACCGTCTTACACCAAGCCTCCGCTTCCCGGCTGAGCCCGTGCCGCGCGCGAGGTCTCTGCGGTGCCGACGGCGGAGCTCCAGCGTGTACGGCCGGGCCAAGTCCGAACACGGTCGATGAGGACGGACGCTCCGGGATCGATCGCGTTCACCGTTCATCGGTGAGATCGGCGCTGGTGTGAATGCGTCGGGGCAGGCCAGGCCTCCGTCGTCTCGAGGACCAGCAGGCGTGAGGCCGCGTGGTCTTCGAGGTGCCCGCTCGATCACACGTTTCGCCAGCCTTCTTTCGCCCCATGTGGCCTCCCTTGACGGCGCCGTGCCGTCGTCGGCGAAGCTGAATCGGTGTTGGACCATCGACAAGGCTTCGCGATCCATGTGATCCCCATGGGTCGATCGATGCCCATCCGGATCGTTTCCCTTCGGACGACGTTGCCGTAGAAGCGATCACGGGGTGACGAGGAGATGGGGAGACACGCTTCTGCCGATCGAGCGATACGAATGCTGGGGGAGCTCATGCGGGGCAAGGCGCTCTGCCGACGCACCATCGACGAGAAGACCAACGCCGGAGCGGTCCCCCGCATCGCTTCTCGAGGCGCGCGGACTACGCGTGAGGATTCGGCACGCCCTCATCAGACGCTGACCAGGGGACGGCTTCAGTGACTCGCTGGGTATCTCCCGAGGGCAGCGCACAGACGATGCGTGGACTCCTTCAGGAGACGCTCGCGCACGGGGAGGGCAACGCCGACCTGGCGAAGGGCTGGGGAGCCCTCGGCGCGTCCTTCCGACACGACGTCCGCCGCCTCGCGGTCACCCGGCTCGACGACCGGCGTACTGGTCGCATCTCCGCGGCGGATGCGGTGAACGCACTCTTGGAGCTCATCCGCGAGCGTGCGGCCGAGGGCCCGGAGCAGGAGGCTGTCGCCGCTCGTGTCGTGGCCCTCACGGTCGTTGAGCTCGAGGGTGACAAGATCCGAACCTCGATCCTCGCCGAGGCAGGGCAGCAACCGCTCACCGTCCGGAAGGGAGGGCTCGTGCCCAGGCTCAGTCCGTTCGAGACCCTGCAGCAGCTCTACGGAAGGGCGAACCTCGCCACTTCTCCGGCCGCGCTCCGCGCCCGGTGGGACGTGTCGAGCTTCACGATCTACCGGCCGCCGAGTGAGCGAGCTCACATGGAGCTCGAGCTGGTTGCGGGCTGGGACGAGCTCGACGCCATCGACTCCGCGACGAAGGCGGCCTGCGTCGTTCCGTCGTGCGCCTCTTCGCTGCGACCCCCGGCCCTGGAGTTCCGCGACGGCGAGCACATCTTCTTCGGGATCGGTCCGAAGGAACCGGTTAGCGCACTCGAGGCGGCACGGGCCCAGCTCGAGGGTGCGTTGGGTGAAGGCGCCCAGATCCTCGTCCTGCCGGAGGTTTGCCTCGACACCGACGAGGTCCACTCGCTTCGGGCGTTCCTCGAAAGCCGGACGGAGCACTACGTCGCCGCGCTCGGCTCGAGTCATGAGCTCGTCGAGGGCGAGCGCAGAAACGTTGCGAGGCTCGTCACGCGAGTCCACGACGACCTGCAAGAGAAGATCGTGGGCGTGCGCATGAAAGTGCCGGCCGACGATGGCGAGGTCGAGGCACGAGAGGACATCGAGCCGGCGCAGCCTCGCGTGCGGATCTTCTTCGGGCGGCACTGGTCGGTTGCGGTGGCGATCTGCCGTGACTTCATCGACGTCGAGATCAAGCGGGTGCTCGAAGACCTGCGCGTCTCGATCGTGCTCGTGCCTGCGTGCTCGCCGACGACCCAGGACTTCGAAAGCGGCGCGCATCAGCTTGCGAACAACGCCCAGGCTCACGTGCTCGTGGCCAACATGTGCAGCGAGTCTGAGCGGGCACCGGCAGCTGCCATCCTCGGCCGGCCTGTGGCGTCGGAGGCGCTGTGCCTCGACGTTGTCCGCCGAAAGGACTTCAACGTCCCCGGGCGCGTCGTCCGCAGGCTCGCCGATCCTTGACGGATGCTTGACGGCCTCGCTCTGGCCGCCCAGACTAGGAGGCGCCGGCGGTACTTGCCCGCCGACTGGAGAGAGCGAGGACAGGATGGGAAGGTCGACGACCGAGGTATTTCGGTTGGCGGAGACGATGCGCGCTTCGCGTGAGGCGGAGGCCGAGCTGGTGACGGAGCTCGGGGTGGCCATCGGCGAAGGCGCGCTGGACTCGGACGCGCTGCGACGCTTGCGCGTGGCTCTGGCTCATCGTCTCAAGGGCGACGAAGGCCTCTACTGGCGCGGACTGCTCGACCTGCTGGCGGCGATCGAAACCCAGCGAGCCGACCTCGAGCGTCGCGCGAGCGAGGACGCGACGATGGAGAAGGAGATCCTGCGTGTGCTCGTGCTCGCGCTACGCGACGGGCCGCGCGGGCCGACCGACCTCGAGCGTGCGCTGGGACGCGACGCCGGCGGCATCGTGCGCCGGCTCGCGGAGCTCGAAGCCGCCGGTCTGGTTGAACGGGCGGAGGCGGCCAACGACAAGTCGCGGCCGCGCGCGTTGACTGCGCGTGGCCTTCTTCTCGCCGATCGCCATCGGGCTACGACGAACCGCGATCCACTCATGGTGGCGAAGGTCGCGGCCTGCGTCTTCGCTGACCTCCGAGGTGGCGGCAGGCTCCCGACGACGGACTTGGTTCGCATGGCCCAGCGAGTGGGCGAAACGGATGGCCTCGAAGCCATCGTGGCGGCGGTTCTCGAGGCCGCCGAGATCCACCAGCTCGTCGACCGGCACGATGACGGAACGGCTCAGTGGCTTCAGGAGGGGGAGGCCCCGGGTCCAGACCCCGCAGCCGTGAAGTCCGCCGCCTTGAAGAAGGCTCTCAAGGCCAGCTCATTGAAGCCCGAGGGGTTCCTGCTCGTCGGAGGGCACCGCGAGTGGGACCAGCGCTTGCGAGACGTCGACTACCCCCCGGCGGAGGTCGTCTCGCCGACGGTCATTCAGAAGCGGCACGACCTGCTGTCGGTTCCCGCCCTCGTTCCCGACCACTCGCTCGCCGACACTTTGGCGCGGTCGACGCCGGGCAAGCAATGGTGGCTGCTCGCGGTTGTGGACTCGAGCCACGTCACGGTGTCCCGGATCGGACTGGCGGCGTGAAGATCGACCGTCCGGAAAGGGTCGAGGAGCTTCTGTCGTCAGCGACCGGGGCACCGATCGATCGTGACACCTCGCAGCGGATCGTGGGCGCGGCAGGGCTCTTCGAAGGGCACTTTCGGCTGCAGAGTGGTCGTCACAGCAATTTCTTCCTCCGCGTCAGCCAGCTCGCCTTCCGACCAGATGACGCGGAGTACTGGGCCGGGCGGATGGCTGCCCTGGTGCAACCGGCGGCGAGGGCAACGGTCTGCCTAGTAGCCGGGAACGCTGGTCGTGCGTTGGCCACGGCGTTGGCCAGCAAGCTCGGCGTTCGTCTGGCGGTGTCGAAGGTCGATGGGCGGCGTCGGCCGATCGAGTCGTTGGAAGAAGGGCAGGCGATCAACTCCAAAGACCGGGTTCTTCTCGTGTCCGACATGATCACCACCGGAGGTTCACTCGAGACACTCGAGGCAATCATCCGAGCCCAGAAGGCCAAAGCAGTGGGAGTCGTCTCGCTTTGCGCATCACGCGAAGTTCGTGACTCGAGGAAGGACGTCTCAGCGCTCTTCGTGGCCCGCTGGTCGGCCGTCGAAGCGAAGGACTGTCCCCAGTGCGCTGCGCGCGCATCGCTGTGGCCCGCGTACGATCTCGCGTGAGCGCAGACTTCGTGACCTAGCCCAACGTACCGGGTTCGGATCGTCCTCGCGGTACGTCGGCGCCTCGTCCCGCCGAGCGGTCGCTCGAGGTTGCCGCGATTCCCTTCTGTTCGGACGTCGACCCCTCAGGGGGCTCGCGCGATGTCGACGATCCGCTTCGCCTCGGCCACGATCGAAGCGACCACCGCCTCTCGCTCTGCGCGCAGGGGCACGTCGATGGGAATCCAGACGTGCCCCCCGGACTCGACGAGTCGGAGCGCGTGACGAAACTCGCGGAGCCTGTCGCGGACGCGGGAGAAGTCGCCGGTGTCGCGGTGAAAGCGCAGCCAGATCGGCGTCAGGTAGGACGCGAAGGGGTCGCGGACGCCGATTGAGTAGTAGGTGTCGGTCGTCGGACGACGCTCGACGAGCACGTACCGCCGGAGGTACTCACCCGCAGGGACACGCGTAGCGGACTCGCCAGCGCCCGCCGACGTGGGCTCGACATCGGAGTCGCTCCCCTCAATCTCTCCGCCACGCCTCACCTTCAGTTCGAGGCCAAGGGGCAAAACCTTCGGGCTCACCGCGGCACTCAGCTCACGGGTGGCACGGTCGACGTAGGTGATGAAGGCGGTCTCTCGGTCACGCCACGCGCGGACCGCCTGCTCGTCGGCCAGTGGTTCGACGTCGTCACCCGACAGCACGCGGAACATCGCGGAGAACTGCGAGAGGTCACCCGCGACGGGTCCGGACGCTGCGCGCTCGAGGGCGCCGATCACGTCCTCCCAAACGCAGACATTCGCGGTGATCGGCGCCGCGATGCGCGCATCTACCAGCGACGCCCTGGCCTCCATGACGCGGTAGCGCGGGACCAGGACGACCAACACGCGGTGGTGTGAGCCTCGCTGGTTCAGATCGCCCGCGTACGATTCGAGTTGCGGTTTGGTCAGCGCAGCGCCGAGCTTGGCCTCCACTTTCACGACCGGCACACTCTCGCTCGTCGTGGCCTCGAGGTCGGGGCGCCCACCGTTTGGTTGGCGAAGCTCCGCTCGCCATTGGAGCGTGCGCGCGAGCTCGTCCGGGCAGCCGGGCCACACGTGGCGCGTGAACGCCTCGCGCAGGCTCGCGTCCTCGAGCAAGAACTCGAGGGCGCGGGTGCACAAGACCTCGCCCTGCCTGGAGAAGGCGCTGAACTGTGCGAGGTGGGTGAGGAGTCGACGCATCGAGACCGGATGGATACACTGGTTCGCGGGCTCGGTAGCTCTCGCCCACCGCGCGAAGGTCGCTCGCCGCGATCCTCCGCCCTCACCCGTCGATCGTCGGGCCGGACGACGCCGCGTGTACGCTGAAGCCCATGCTCGGGCTCGAACGCTGGGTCGCTCACTTCGTCGGATTGGGGCTCAGGCCACCCGAGGGCGTACACGCCGAGCTGTGTGCTCGCTACGGCGAGCCGCACCGCGCCTACCACACGCTCGAACATCTCGGGGAGTGCCTCGCTCAGCTCGAGGAGGCTCGCGCGCTCGCCGCCCGTCCCCACGAGGTCGCGCTGGCGCTGTGGTTCCACGATGCCGTCTACGACCCGCGCGCAAGCGACAACGAGCAGCAAAGCGCCGTTTGGGCCGAGCGTGTGCTGCTCGCCGCGGGCGCCTCGGCCGAGCTCGCGCATCGGGTCGCCGCGCTGGTGCTCGCGACCAAGCACGACGCCATGCCCGAGCCGGGCGACTCCGCGCTGCTGGTCGACGTAGATCTGTCGATCCTCGGCGCGGAGCGCGCGAGGTTCGACGCCTACGAGACGCAGGTCCGACGGGAGTACGAATGGGTGCCCGATGCGGCCTACCGCGAAGGGCGCGCGCGGGTGCTGCGCTCGTTCCTCGAGCGCCCCAGGATCTACGCGACGGCTCACTTCCACGACCGGCTCGAGGCACGCGCGCGAGACAATCTCCGCCGCTCGCTCGCCGCGCTCGAAGGGAGCGGGCTGCCCGAACGAGTCCCGACGGCCTGAGGCGCCGCGAAGCGCGCGCCCAGGTCGCCTCGACTGCCGGCGGCCCCGTCCTTGCACTGGTGCTCGGCATGCGAGGATTGCAACGCTTTGCGCGAAACCCCTGGTCGCTCGTAGGAGCCGCGATCGGCGTGCTTGGATGCGAAGGCGCCGGCACGCGTCCGCCAACCGAGGTGTCACAAGGAGGCAGCGACGTTGGCGCAGAGGTCGACTGTCTGCCTCCAGTGCCGGAGCGCGAGCCGAGCGCGGGCCCCATCGCGGGTGTGCTGCACCTCGAGGGGGCAGCCGACGCGATGAACCTCTCGCTCGATGGCGGCGCCCAAGCGCAGCTCGATATCATGGGCTGCGACACCTGCGGGCGCTGGGCGATGCGATGGAGCGTCGAAGGCGACGAGACGGTGCTCCGGTCGAGCGAGGGCACGCTCAGCTTCGAGTGGTTCCTGCCAGGGGACTACATCGGCAGGGTCCTCGAGGTGCGCCTCTCGCGACGCACCGACGGCCGCATCGACGCCGCGGTCAGCGGCACCGAGGGGCAGGCGACGCAGATCTGGGCCGAGGGTCGCATCTGCGCCAAGTGCTGCGCGGGCCTCGGCCCCTCGGGCCTGTTCCCCTGCGACGGCCCGCTGCCCGCCCAGCCTTGCTGGCAAGACCTGATGTGGTCGTGCCGAGACGACTGCGCCTTCGCGCTCGAGGAATGAGGAGCGCGCCACCCGCGTTGGCGCTGACCACCGCGCGAAGCCAGCTCCTTCGCGCGCGTCGCCGCGCCCACGCCGCCACCGAACCCGGTATGCATTCCCTCGTGAAAGCCCTCGCCGCACTCTGCGCGCTCCTCACCATCTCTTGCGGCAGCGGCGGCGACGCCGCTCCCACCGCGACCGCCAGCGCCAACCCTCCCGCCTCGGCACCCGCCGCCGCGCCGACGCAGGCCGCATCCGCCTCAGCCGCCTCAGCCGCCTCATCCGCTGCGCCCGCCGCCTCCGCGGCCGCCGCACCCACCGGGCTCACGCGCGAGGCCTTCTGCGCCGAGGCGGTGAAGATCGGCGAGGAGAACATGGCCCAATGCGCCGACTCCGAGCGGGCGAACGTCGAGTCGACCGATCGCGTGAAGAACCTCGCCACCGCCTCGCAGGAGTGCTCGATGCGCGTGCAGTCCGCGAAGGTCGAGTTTCACCCGGAGGTCGCCGCGCGCTGCATCGAGGGCGCGAAGAGGCGCGGCGGCAAGACGACCTTCTTCACGTTCTTCCTGGTGCCTGAGTGCAGCGGCGTGCTCAGGGGCAAAGCCGGCGAGGGCGCGCCGGTGCTCTGGGCCGAGGAATGCGCCCCCGGGCTCGCGATGCTGAAGAACCGCTGCGTGAAACCGGTCGCCAAGAACGCGCGATGCGACGCCTTCCCCGGCGGGCTGCTCGGCAACCCCGACGAGCACCCGCGCTGCCAGGAGGGGCTCGGGTGTTTCATGACCTTCAGCACCTCCGACGGCTATCCGTCGGAGTACGCGTGCCTGCCGCCGAGCGGCCTCGGCGCGCCGTGCAAGCTCGACCTCCACACCTGCGCGCAGGGCTCCTCCTGCTATCAGGGCAAATGCAGGGCGCTCGAGCGCAACCAAGGCGCGTGCATGCGCGACACCGATTGCCTCCCGGAGCTGAGCTGCGAGATCAAAGGCGGCGTCTTCGGAACCTGCGTCCCCAGGCCGCCGCTCGCGACCTGCGGCTGAGGAGCGCCGCGCTGAGCGCTCGCGCGGGGCGCCGTCGAGCGAGGAGTCTGGCCGCCCGCCCCACGTTCCTCACCCCCCCGCGCCGCTCCGGCTCGTGCGGCGCCTAGGGCGACGCGGGCCTGATCCAGGCGCTCGGCCAGTCGTCGAAATCGATCAGCGCCTCCTCGTCGAGCATCAGCGTATAGAGTGGCTCGGCGGGGAAGTCGTTGAGGCGCAACACGTAGCGCCGGTTGCGCGCGTGCGCGACGTAGGGGAACCTCGCGTCGCCGGTGGGCTGCCAGAAGAGCGGCAAGGTCCTGAGGTCGAGCTCGTCGTGCATGGTCCCTAGCGCCGCTTGGCTCAGATCCTACGCCCCTGGCGCCGGTCCAGGGTGGTTTGCTCGTCTACGAGCGCCAGGTATAGTCGCCGGTATAGTCATGCCGACGAGCATCCATCTCCCCAAGCCTCTGCTCGATGCCGTCGACCGGCGCGCACGCGCGCTGAATGTCAGCCGGAACCGCCTCATCGTGCGGGCGCTCGAGCGCGAGCTGGCGAACACCAACGAGTGGAGCAGTGGATTCTTCGAGCGTCTCTCGGAGACGGACCCGGCCATCGAAGAGGCGGTGGACCAGATGATGGGCGAAGTGCGCGCGCGTCGAAGCTCCAAGGAGCCGCCGAAGCTGTGAGCTACATCCTCGACACCAACGCCGTGTCGGCGATCATGAAGGGCGACGCTCGGACACTCGCTCGCCTGCGTGGCACGGCGAAGCAAGAGGTGCTGGTCCCGCAGCCGGTGCTTGCGGAGATCGCCTACGGCATCGCTCGATTGCCACGGTCCAAGCGGAGGGAAGCGTTGCGGTTGCGCTTCGATTTCGTGAAGGCGGAGCTGTCTCGCGCAGAGTGGACGGACGAGGTCAGCGAGGCCTTCGGCGACATCAAGTCGGCGCTCGAGCGCAGGGCTCGTCGCATCGAGGACTTCGATGCTGCGATCGCGGCGCACGCGCAGGCACGCGAGGGGGTCCTGGTCACGGCGAACGTGGCGCACATGGTCCGCGTTCCCGGTCTACGCATCGAGGATTGATCGAAGTAGTCGAGCGGTCCGGCCGCCTCGCTGCGCTCGACCCGCCGCTCCGCTCAGAGCCCGCGCGCCCACTCGGGGCGCAGGAGCACGCCGCCGGCGAGGGCGCGGTCGACGACGGCGAGGATGCGCGCGCGATCGTCGGGCAGGTGACCGCCGAGCGGCAGGTAGTTGGAGGCGTGGTTGCTGCGAAAGACGGCGCGTGTGGGGCGCGCGAGATCGACGAACGTACGCAGCTCCTCGAGCATGCGGTGCACCGAGGGCTGCTCGAACTGGCCCTTGGTGCGCAGCTTGGCGATCGGCGTCGAGGGCACGACCGTGAGCGTGAGCAGCGAGACGTAGGCTGGGTCCATCTCGGTGGCGAGCTTGGCCGAGGCCTCGGCGTGCATGGCGCTGCGCTCCACGCCAGCGACGCCGAGCAGGAAGATCGCCGAGAGCCTGATCCCCGCGGCGTGCGCGCGCCGCGCGGCCTCGACGTGATCGGCGTAGGTGGCGCCCTTGGCGATGCGCTTCAGCGTGGCGTCGTCGCCCGACTCGGGGCCGATGTAGAGCAGGTCGAGCCCCAGCGCGCGCAGGCGCGAGAGCTCGGCTTCGGACTTGTCGAGCAAGGTCATCGCCGTGGCGTAGGCGCTCACGCGCCTGAGGTGAGGGAAGGCCTCGCGGCAGGCGCGCAAGATGGGCTCCCAATGGTCGAGCTCCATCACCAGGGCGTCGCCGTCGGCGACGAAGACCTTCTCGATCTCTGCGCCGTGCAGCCGCCGAGTCGCTTCGACGTCGGCGAGGATCTCCTCGAGCGACCGCACGCGGAAGCTCTTCTCCCGGTACATGTCGCAGTAGGTGCAGTGGTTCCACGAGCAGCCGATCGTGGCCTGCAAGATGAACGCGTCGGCCTCGCTCGGCGGGCGGTAGATGCGACCTTCGTAGCGCACGGCGCGCATGCTGACCTCGCCCGGCCGCGAGGTCCACCTCCTCGGGTGGAGCGCCCCGGGCTTCAGCCGCGCGGCAGCTCGTCGAGGCGCTCGATCACGCGATGCACGAGGCCGTAGACGCGCGCCTCTTGGGCATCCATCCAGTGGTCGCGCTCGGTGTCGCGCGCGACGCGCTCGATGGGCTGGCCGGTGGCCTCGGCGAAGATGCGGTCGAGCCTCGCGCGCATGCGCGCGATCTGCGTCGCCTCGATTTCGATGTGCGAGGCCCTCCCGCTCACACCGCCGCGCGGCTGGTGCAGGAGAAACCTCGTATTGGGCAGGGCGTAGCGGTGCTCTCGCTGCGCGGCCGCGTAGATGAGCGCGCCCGCGCTCGCCACCCAGCCGGTGCCGATCACGCGCGCGTCGGGCGCGACGGCGCGGATGAGATCGTAGATCGTGTCGGCGGCCTCCACGTGCCCGCCCTGGGAGTGCACGAGGATGCGTATCGGCGCGCCGGGTGTCGACGCGAGCGCGAGCAGCTCGCTGGAGACCACGCGCGCGAGCCGCGTATCCACCTCGCCGTAGACGAGCACGGTGCGTGCCTCGAAGAGCGCGCGCGCGCTGAGCGTGGAGCCGGGTGCGGGGTCGAGGGTCTCGTCGTCGGCCATGGCCAGAGCCTGCGCGACTCGGGGCCTCGGGGGCCATGTCCGAGGCGCGCAGAGAGATGTCCCGCTGTCTCGATCTGCGCGCGCGCATGTCCGAGCGTCTCGATCGTGGGCGGCCTGCGTCGACCTGCGCGGGTGCTTCGGGCATGCTCTCGACCCATGACGAGCAGGCTGCGCACGCTCGGGCCGAGCTGGGCCTCGACCCCGGCCAACGACACCCGCGACGCCTACGTGGAGCGCGCGCTCGACGCGATGCGGGCCGAGCCCTCGCGTCGCTGGACCGTGAGCGCGCTCGGGCGCGTCGCGGGGCTGTCGCGTGCTGCGCTGGCGCGTCGCTTCAAGCTCGCCGTGGGCGCCCCGCCGCTGCGTTGGCTCAGCGAGCATCGCCTCGAGCTCGCGCGCCTGCGCCTGCTCGAGGGTGACGAGGGCCTCGCGGCGATCGCTGCAGAGGTGGGCTATGGCTCCGAGTTCGCGCTCGCCAAGGCCTTCAAACGCCGCCATGGCGTCGCGCCCGGTCGGTACCGGCGAGGCGAGCGCGGGAGCGAGCCCACGAGGCTCGAGGCCCGCGCCGCCTGAAGCGGCGAAAGGCGCAGCGCGCTCGCGAGCCTGCGCCGCTCAGCCGCCCCAGCTCGCCAGGAGCTTCTCGGCGCGCTTGGCCCAGTTGCCTCCGCGCGCTTGGAAGTGATCCACCACCGGGCGCATCGCCGCGCGGTCGACCATACCGAGCCTCGTGAGCGCCTCGACCGCCTCGAGCGCGTCGCGCTCGGTGGGCGACATCTCGCCGAAGCGCGCCAGCAGCGCGCTCCTCAGCGAGCTCAGATCGGCTCCGGCCTTGACGAAGGCGCGCAGCGCCCTGGCAAAATCGGCGTCGCTCGAGGCGTCTTCGATCACCGCGGAGACGCGCTTCAAGAAGCGGGGCGACCCGAGCGCGCCGCCGAGCGCGACCAGCTGCACTGCCGCTTCGTCCTCGAGCTCGCCGTCGTCGAGCAGCTCGTCCACGGTGCTCAGCAGCGCGCGCGCCGCCTCGAGCTCGGCGACCGCGAGCACCGCAGCGACGGCGTGCTCGCGGGTGTCGTCGTCGTCGCTCCGCAGGCCCTCCGCGTAGAGCTCGAGCGCGCGCGGCGAGACGTCGCGCACCTTGCCGAGCAGCTCGAGCACGTAGGGGTCGTCGCTCCGGCCGTAGTGCTCGTAGACGAGCTCGGCGACGGCAGGGAAAGCCTCCGCGCCGGCGGCCGCGATCACGTCGAGGCAACCCATGGCCTGGCTCGCGTCTTCGATGAGCATGCCTCGCGCGAGCTCGACGAGGAAGGGCGCGAGCTCGGCGCTCGGCCTCTTCTTCAAGGCGTCGATTGCGTCGGAGGCGCGAGGCCCCTCGAAGCCCGCGGCGCGCACGGCGGCGACGAGCGTGGCGGCGTCGGCCGAGGCGCTCTCGAGCTTCGACACCCCGTCCTCGAGATCGGCGATTTCGAGCAGGATCCAATCGATCTCGTCTTGCTCGAGCGGCTCGAGCTCGGGATCGCCCGGCCGCCAGCTCGCCAACCCCTTCGCGGTCGACACGACCAGCCCGGGCACACCCTGGCGCCGCAGGAACGGCAGTGCGCCGAGCGCGTCGAGCTCGGGTGTGCGCGCGCCCTCGATCGAGAGCGCCGGAGGCACGGCCGCGCCTACGCCGAGCAGCTGGAAGCCGTACTGGAAGCGCCAGGCTGGCAGCACCTCGTACGCCACGGGCCGAGGCCAGACCCCCTCGGGCACCTCGACGATCAAGACGCCCCAGGCCGCGAGCAGCTCCCGGTAGGCGGGCGCGAGCGGGCGCCCGAGCCTCGCCTCGAGCGCCGCGAGCTCGGCCTCCGTGGGTGGCCTCTTCGCCGAGTTGCCGACGCGAAAGGACGCGTCGGGCAGCGCTTCGATCTTGGCTTGCAGGTCTCGAAAGGTCCCCATGCCTGCGGACGGTATCAGCCCGCTCGGCGAAGTGAAGTCGATCGTGGCTCGGCGCGCCTCGCTCAGCCGTTCGCGTGCTCGAGCACCAAGAGGCGCGGCGCGTCGCCGTCGAAGAGGAGCCACCTCGCAGGATCCGGCGTGTCGACCCAGCGCCGGAGGCCGAGCGGCGCCGAGGCGAGCATGCGACCCCGCCCGTCGACCACGGCGGCCTCGGTCGAGAGCAGGCCGAGCGCGCGACCGGCCGGGCTCGAGCCGGCGACGAGCCATTGGGCCTGCTCCCGTGCGCTGCTCGATACGCTCGCGCCGCCGGAGCTCAAGGATTGCAGCACGAGCTCGCCGTCTCGGGCCACGGCGAGTGCGACGGCCTCGCCGTCGAAGATCACGCCGACGGGCTCGGCGTCGATCGAAAACGAATGCAATCGCTCGAGGCTCGGTAGCGCGAACGAGCTGCAGCCGCCCCCGACTTCGAAGACGATGGCCGTTCGGCCGTCGGGCGAGACGTGGATCGTACGCGGGCTGGCGGCGAGCTCGACGCTCGCGATCGGGCGCAGGCCGAAGACGCTCCAGCTCCTCAGGCTGTGATCGCGTGCGCCGGTGAGCACCGCTGCAGCCTCCGGCAGCACGCGCACGCAGGTGATGGCAGCCTCGTGCGCGTTGCATCGAAGCGGCCTCGTGAGACCACGTGGGCCGAGGCTCGAGAGCCCGAGCTCGCCCTGGGCGCCGCCCGCCGCGAGCCAGCGCGCCTCGAGGTGCAGCGCCGCGACCGGAGTGTGGAGCACGCGCTTTCGCCAGCGCTCGCGACCGTCGAGTCCCACGAGGCGCACGTGGCCTTCGTCGTCGCCGATCGCGTGGTGGTCGCGCTGCGCCGAGATCACCGCGTGGTGCGGCCTTCGAGGCGCTCGCTCCGCGGCCGTTCCTTCAGCAACACCGAGCCCGCCCCCCGAGCGCCCCTCGATGCGCCCACTCGCGCCGCCGATCCAGAGCTCGTCGTCGATCGCCGCGAGCGCGCCGACGGCGCCGACGTCGCAGGCGAAGCTGCGTTCCACGACGAGCTGCCCGTCGGCCTCGCGCACGGTGTGCACCACGCCTGTGTTCGTGCCGACGAGCCAAGCGCCCACGGATCTCGCGATCGCATAGGGGCGCTCGTCGAAGAGCTCGAGCGCAGCCCGAGGCCGCGGCTCCGAGCCAGGCTCGGTGGGCACGCTCCACAGCTCGACCACGCCGTCGTGACGCACGAAGCCGAGCTCGTCGCCATCGAATGCGAGGCCCCACACCGTGGCCTCGAGCTCCGAGCGAATACGCGTCGCTTCGGGTTCGGCGGCGAGGCTCCCTCGCCAGCGCAAGATCGTCACGCCGCCTCGTGCACCCGCGACCGCGAGCGACTGCCCATCGGGCGAAGACGCGAGCGCGCTCAGCTGCGTCTTCACGCGACCCGACCAAAGCAGCGCGCCGCTCGGTGCGCGCAGCTCGACCGAACCGTCTCGCCCGGCCCAGGCGAGGGCGTCGCCGCGCAGCCACGCGAGCCCCCACACCGGCGAAGCGTGCGCGTGGCGCGCCACGATCTCCCCGGTGGCCGCGTGGAGCAGCACGACACCCGCGTCGTCGCTGCCGAAGGCGATCTGCCGCCCGTCGGGCGACCACGCCAGCGACAGCACCCTGCGCGTCCCGAGCTTGACGCTCCACGTGAGCAGCGCCGAGTCCCTCGCCCAGAGCCGCGCGGTTCCATCCGCCGAGGCGCTCGCCAGTCGGGACCCATCGGGCGAAGCGCCGAGCGCGAGCACCTCGTCTTCGTGGCCCAACAAGGCGCCGATCGCCGGTGTCGCGCGCAGCGGGCCGCCGTCGACGAATGCGAGGCGCGCTCCAGAGGGCGCAGGCGCCTCGGCGCCGAGCTCCAGCGCGAGCAGGCTCGCGAGCGCGAGCGGTCGCCGCTGCAAGAGCGCCGCGTGCCTGCGCAGCGGCGCGTGCAGCGGGGAGTCGACCCGCGCGAGCTCCGCCAAGAGCTCGGGCAGCTCGCCTCGGCCGACGCGATCGGCGAGGCGCGCTGGATCTTCGGCGCGCTCCTTCGCTTCGAGCTGCTGCCCGGCGTACACGAGGTGCGCCACGAGGTGTCTTCGTGCGTAGTCCTCGTCGGGCTGGGCCGTGAGCGCGCGCGCCACGAAGGCGTGGTGGCGCTGCACGCCGCGCTCCCCGAGCACACGTTCACGCACGTGCTCGGCGTAGCTCGCGTGCCACAGCCGCAAGAGCTCGGTGCCCCCACCTTCGAGCAGCTCGCCCAGGCCTTCGACGGCGTGGCGCAGCTCGGCGAGCGACAGCTCGCGGAAGCGAGCGTCGTGGGCGAGCCATGTCTGCGCAGCGGCCAACGTGACGGGCTCGCGCGCGACCGAGAGCAGCTCCACGAGCGCGGCGACGAGCGGGCCGCCTCGCTCGACCGCGCGCGCGTGGAGATCCTCGTGCCAGGAGCTCGCGTCGGCGCGAGCGCTCGCGATCTCGAGCCTGCCCTCGAGGCGAGCGCGCTGCAGAGCACGGAACACCAACCAGGCCTGCCCACCGGTCGCGGCGTGCAGGCGCTCCGCGCAGTCCGGCTCCACGCCGAGGCTGCGCTCCCCGAGCCAGAGCGCGATCGCGCGCCGCACCTCGTCGAGCTCGAGCGGACCGAGCTCGATCTCCGCGACCGGCGCGAGCTTCGCGCGCAGTCGATGAAGCGCGCGCCGGTCGGGGCGCGACGAGAGCAGGATCGTCGTATGCGGCGGCAGGACCGACGGAAGATGCGCGAGCGTGGGCTCGAGCTGCTCGAGCTCGTCGAGGCCGTCGATCGAGAGCAGCGCGTGGCCACGCGCTTCGCTCAGCCTCCGCAGGGCGTCGACGAGCTCGTTCCTCAGCTCGTCGGCGTCGAGGCCTCGCCGCGTGGGCGAGGCCCGCCCCGCGAGCTCGGCGAGCCTGTCGCATTGGGCGATGAGCGAGGGCACGAAGCGCGCAGGATCGCGGTGGCTGCGCAGGAAGTGGAAGGGCGCCTCGTGCCGCTCCGAGAGCTCGGCGAGCAAGGCGGACTTGCCCGCGCCTGGCCCACCGAGGACGAGCGCGTAGCCGCCTCGGATCGAACGCCCGAGCGCGGCCTCGATGCGCGTCTGCGCCTCGGGGCGCGCGACGAAACCCTCGAGGTGCGCCTCACGCTCGCGACGCGCGTGGGGCAGCGCGAGCTCTGCGGCGCGGTGCGAGCGCTCGATCAACCCCCCTCGCAGACCGGCAGCTGCGAGGCGCCGCTGCGCTCGACGTCGTCGCCGAGGGCGATGCCCGTGTCTTCGACCACGCCGCCGTAGACGTCGGTCACGCGGAAATCGAAGGGGCCGTCGCCCATGCCCTCGGCGTAGACGAAGTAGTTGTATTCGAGGCGCGGCACGTCGATCCATGCGCCGCCGCCCGCAGGGCGGAAGGCGAAGCTCGCGACAGGGTGGCGGTGGTTGCGCACCTGCACGGCGGTCCAGAAGGGGTTGCTGCCGTCCTTGAAATGGTAGCTCAGGGGGCCGTCGACCACGCAGGGCACCCATTGCCAGCTGATGGGCACACGCCCCGCGGAGAGCTCGGCGATCTGCTCGAAGGCCTCCGGGGAGAAGTCGACGTCGCCCTGGGGGCACTCCGGGCAGCGATCGACGATGCGCACGGTGACCTCGCCGTTCGGGCCGGTGGCGCGGATGCAGGCGCCGCAGGCGGCCGAGCCGGCGTAGTCGATCTGGTTCATGGCCGCGACGAGCAGGTCGGCGGGTGTCGCGGGGAAGCTGCAGTTGCCCGAGCCGTCCGCGTCGTAGTAGGTGCCCTCGCCTTCGTGCGTGTCGCTCGCGTCGCATGCGACGGGCTCGCCTGCGCCCGCGCCGCCCGTGCTGCCGCTCGTCGTGCTCGCTCCGGGGCCGGTCGGGAGCGAGCCGGTGGAGGCGCTCGCGCCGCCCGCGCCGCCGCTGCCGCTCGAGGAGGCGTCGTCGCCGCAGGCGGCGAGCGCGAGCGCGAGCGTGGCGATGAGCGTGGTGGCCTGGAGGAGGAGCGATCTGCGCATGTGCATGGTGGGGCTGCGGAGATCCTACAGCGCTCGCGGCTCGTGGAGCGGGCTCGCAGCGAGCACACCCTGGGCGCGGAGGTGGGTACCCGAGCGCCCGAGTCTGGGCGTATGCTCCCTCCGGGCGCGAGCCAGCACGAGGGAAGGCATGGGCAAAGTCACCGCGCTGATGATGGACACGATCACCGAGAAGAGTGGGCACAGCTTCGTGCCCAACGCGGTGAGCGTCTGCATCACGCCTGCAGCGCCGAGCCCGCTGCCGATCCCCTACCCGGTGTTCGGCATGGCGGCGAACGGGATCACGGATCCGCCGATGCGGACCAAGATCAACGGCTCGAAGATCGCGACGACCGGCAGCGTCATCAAGAGCTGCAACGGCAACGAGCCGGGCACGCTGAAGGAGGTCGTGAGCCTCAACACCGGCGGGCCCATCTTCATCATCATGGGTGCGCCGGTCGTGCTCTGCGAGCTCGGCATGATGGGCATCACCACGTCGATGTGCATCTCCAACAAGGCGATCACGGTCGGCGCGGGCGCGACGGCGAGCGGCGCGGGTGGCGCGGGCGGCGGAGGCGGCGGCGCAGGTGGCGGCGGAGGCGGCGGCCCGAGCGCGCCAGGCACGCAGGGCCCCGCGGGTGGTGGAGGCTCGGGCGGCGGTGGATCGAACACTGGCGCGAGCGCGGCGCCGCCGAACCCGAACGCGCCCACGGCCGAGGAGCGCGAGCTCGCGCGTCAGCCAGGCAACTCACCCGAGCAGCGAGCCGCGCGCGAGAAGGTCGGCCAAGACTTCTTCGAGTCGCGCGGCATGGGCGCAGAGTGGCCGTCGGCGCGCAACGGGCTCGACATGAGCCAGCCGGTCGAGGTCGTGAATTTCCCCCCGCCCGACACGATGGATCAATACGTGCGCCGTCAGCAGCGAGGTGCGCCGCCGGGCACGCCGGGCGGCCCGGGCAACTGGTTCTCGCCCGTGCCCGGTCAGACGGGCGATCAGGTCGGCCTCAACGACGACCCTGCGCACCGCACGCACCGCAGCTTCGACACCACCTCGGGTGGGCAGGCGCTGAGCAGCACCGCGGCGCCGATCAACGACACCTGGACCGATCCCGCCAACCCGCGCTCCACCGCCGGTGGCGGCAAGCAGTACACCGTCGACAACGATACGCGCGATCGCATCGCCGCCGACAACCCGGCGACACCGAGCGGCACGCCCTGAGGCCGAGCAGCCATGACGTTCCCGAAGATCCCGGACATGATCACGCGGCTCGAGTTCGACGTCGGGCTGCGCGACGCGCTCTACGGCATCGGCCAGCTCTTGCAGGCCGACCCGACCGACCCGACCTACCTCGCGCTCTCGAACCAGCTCAAGGCGATCGAGCAATGGACCGCCGGCGGCAAGGATCTCACGCAGCAGCAGAAAGACCGCGTCACCATGGGGCTCGTCGCGCAGCGTGAGCTCAAGGGCGACGACCCGGATCTCGCCGCGCTCCTGATCGGCCTGCACAACCACATTCTGCGGCGCATGCCGACCGCGGGCGCCAAACCCTGAGCTCTCGCGCTCGAGCGCGCCGCGCTCAGCGTCGCCTGCCGCGCGTGTAGGCGCCTGGCTGGCTCGAGGCGCGGTGCGCGATCGGCGCCCAGGCGCGCAGCGAGGCCTCCTGCGCGGCGACGAAGTCGTGCGGATCGAAGCGCAGGTGCTCGCCGCTCTGCACGACGAGCTCGGCGTGCAGGAGGCGCCGCTCGGCGGGTGTGACCGCGTAGCCGTCGAGCTCTTCGAAGACGATCGCCGCCGTGTAGGGCCGCCCTCGTCGGTAGCGGCGCTCCTTCGCGTAGCGCGCGCCCTCCTGGCGCAGGTAGGCCTCCCAGACGTGTGGGCGCGTCGACGGCAGGCGCATGCGATCCGGCGCGCCGTCGTCGGGGCGATCGCGCGGATCGCTGAGCTGCTTCGCGCGGCGGGGTTTGTCGTCGGGCAGGCCAGGCGGATCGGCGGGCTCCGCTACGTCGAGCTTCTCCGGCGGCAGGTCGACGTCTTCGAAGGGCTCGTGGCCCGTGATGCGCTGCAGAGCGAAGGCGGCGGCGAGCTTCGCCTCCGGAGAGGCCTCGCGCTTCGACAGCGTGGCCACGAGCACCGGCAGCGCCTCGGCAGGCCCCGCGAAGCCGAGCGCGAGCAGCTTCTCTTCGGTGGGCGCGCTCGCGACGAGCTCGACCAGCGCGAGCGCGTGCTCACGCTCACCCGAGACGGCCATCGGCAAGAGCACCGCGGCCTCGTTCGGACCGCCCAGCCAGCGCGCCACCTCGTCGACGCCCGCGCCGAGCCCACCGAGCACGAAGGCCCAGGCGACGGCCTGCGCGAGCGCGAGATCCTTCGTCTCACGCAGCGCCTCGACCACACCACGCGCGAGCATGCGGTGCTCCATCGGGCCGAGCGCGGCCCAGCGCAGCGCGGGCCCGAGCCATGCCGCGTCGCTGCGCGCGAAGGCCGCGGTGAAGTCGGCCTCGGTCGCGAGCCCGCGGTAGCCGAGCACGTCGATGGCGATCGGGCCGAGCGCGGGGTCTTCGTCGCTCAGCCACGCGCGCAGCATCGTCTCCAGCCCGGGGTGAGGCACGAGCTTCAGCGCGCCGCCGACGAGCTCGGCGACCTCGGGATCGCCGGGGCCGAGGTGACGCACGACGCGCTCGGTCGCCGCGAGGCCGTCGCGGCCCTCGATGCAGCCCGCGATGAACGCGAGCGCGAAGCCGCGCGAGGGGTCCTTCGCGGGGGTGTCGATCGCGAGGCGCTCGAGCGCCGCGATCGCCACGGGGCCGAGGCCCACGAAGGCGTCGACCGCGCGCAGCATGCGGCGATCGATCGTGTCGGCGTCGCGCCACATGTCGCCGAGCAGCGGCTTGCGCTGCACGCCGCACAGCGCGACCTCCTCGAAGAGCTCGCGCGCGCGCTTCTCGACGAAGGCCTCCCGCGAGAGCGCCACGAAGCTGCCCTTCACGAAGCCGGGCAGAGGCTCGACCTCCGGCTCTTCGCTCGCGAGCCGCCGCGCCTCGCGTGCACGTGCACGCGCCGACTGCTTCTCGCGCGCCTCACGACGGGCGCGCTCGGCGCGCTCCTTGACGAGCGCGATACGCTCGGCCGGAGGCAGGCTGGGATCGACGGGCTCGGGCGGCGGAGGCGGTGGCGCGAGCGGATCGGCGACGCGATAGCGCGGCGTGATGCTGGGCCGGTCGATGCGGAAGAGCTGCGGCAGCGGGCCCGCCACGACGAGCGCGCGCGCGGGCTCGCCCGTCGCCGGGTAGCGCGCGTAATGGTCCTCGGCGACGAGCAGCCAGCCGTGCGCGCGATCGAGCCAGGTGACGATGGGCTCGACGCCCTCGAGCTTGCCCTCGGCCTGCCGCACCACCGGGCGCGCTTCGTCGATCGCGGAGAGCGCGTCGCGCGACGCGGCGAGCGGATCGCGCCGCAGATCGTAGGCGTCGAGCGTCGCGCCGACGGCGCGCTCGAGCGCGCTCGCGGCGCCGCGCAGATCGAGCTCCGTCGCGGGGATCGCGCCCAGCGCGTCGCCCGTGGCGTGCAGGAGCCGGAGCGCGGCCTCGAGCGCGCGCAGCTGGGGAGTCCGCGTGGCCTCGGGCTTCGTGTGCGACGCGAGCTCCGTCATGCGACGCAAGGTAGCGCTCCCAGGCGCCGGGGAGGAAGCCTCGCCGGCTACGTCTCCGCAGCGCGTGTGTCGAGCCTGAGCACGACGCTGCCGCGCTTCCTGCCGGAGTCGACGACGCGGTAGGCCTCGACGATCTGCTCGAAGGCGAAGCGTCGATCGATGACCGGGCGCAGGACGCCTCGGGCTGCGAGCTCGGCGAGCTCCACGAGGTCTTCGACCCGCTCGGCCACCGGGCCGGCGACGACGTGGTGCTGGCTCGCTCGACCGTGGAATACGGAGCCGAGCATCGCCGGCAAGTCGGCCAGCACGGCGAGCAGTCGACCGCCGGGCAGGAGCACTTGCCGAACACGCGCGTAGGGGGCGTTGCCCACGGTGTCGACGACGACGTCGAAGCGCGCCTCAGCTGTGGCGAAATCCTCGACAGCGTAGTCGATGACCTCGTCGGCGCCGAGCGAACGCACGAGCTCGGCGTTCGCCGCGCTGCACACGGCGGTGACGTGCGCACCGAGGTGCTTGGCGAGCTGCACCGCGGCGGTGCCCACGTTGCCCGACGCGCCGTTCACGAGCACACGCTCACCGGCCTTCACCTCGCCGCGGCGCAAGAAGTCGAGCGCGGTCGTGCCACCGAAGGGGATCGCCGCTGCCTCTTCGAAGCTGAGGTTCGCGGGCTTCGGAACGAGCCGCCCGTCGGCCGGCATGATCAGGCGTTCGGCGTGGCCACCGAGCGCGATGCCCGGAAACGCCATCACCGCGTCGCCGACCGCGAAGCGCGTGACGCCCTCGCCCACGGCGTCGACCACACCCGCGGCGTCGGTGCCGAGCACCGCCTTGCGTGGACCGCCGAAGCCGAGCGCCAGCCCACGCAGGACGCCGAAGCCTCGCGGCATCAGGCCGCTGCGCATGCGCCAGTCGCCCGCGGTCACGGTGGAGGCGAAGACCTCGATGCGCACTTCGCCCGCGCGCGGCGTCGGTGTCGCGACCTCGCGCAGCGCCACCACCTCGGGAGGACCATACCTGGGAACCCACGCCACCTTCATCGTTCGCCCCTCGTCTCTCGGCACCCTGAGACTTACAGCGTAAGGTTACGCTGTCAACGCCTCGGCTCTCCCCTCGGGACGCTCTCTTCGGGAGTCGCTACGCTCGGCGGCCGACGACGCCATGAGCCCGAGGAAGAGCGCCAAGCCCACGAAGAGCGCGACTCGCACGGAGACCGCGAAGGTCGCGAAGCCCCGCACGCCGCTCTCGCGCCAGCGCGTGTTGAAGACTGCGCTCGCGCTCGCCGACAAGGGCGGCCTCGAGGCGCTCTCGATGCGCCGTGTCGCCGCGAAGCTCGGCGTCGAGGCGATGTCGCTCTACCGGTACGTGGCCGACAAGGACGACCTCGTGCTCGGCGTGGCCGACCTGGTGCTCTCCGAGATCGACGTGCCGCCGCCTGGTACCCCGTGGCGCGACGCCATGCGCCGCCGCGCGCTCTCGGCGCGCGAGGTCTTCTTGCGACACCCCTCGGCGGCGATCGTCGTCGAGTCGTGCACCACGATGACGCCCGCGCGCCTCGCCTATGCCGACGCCATCATCGGGCTGCTGTGCGCCGACGGCTTCGACGCCACGCTCGCCTATCGCGCCTTTCTCCTGCTCGACAGCTACATCTACGGCTTCACCATGCAGGAGCTCAGCTGGCCGAGGCCAACTTCACCCAAGGAGCTGCCGATGCAGGTCGACGTACCTGCCGACAGGTTCCCGCACTTCGCCGCCGTGATGGCCGCGGTCATGGGCGAGGTCGGCGAGCGAGGGCTCGTCGCCTCGTATGCCGAGGAGTTCCGCTTCGGCTTGGAGCTGCTGCTCGCGGCGCTCGAGTGCGAGCGGGGATGAGCTTGGAGCGGGTGCGCGCGACCCCGCTTGCCGAGCCCCACGCCATGAACGAAGCTGCCAGAGCATGGCCCCGAAGCCCGGCCCCGGCCTCGTCGTAGGCGGTCGCTACCGCCTCGACTCGATCCTCGGCGAGGGTGGCATGGCCGTGGTGTGGCGAGCGCAGCACACCGAGACCGATCGTGCGGTCGCCCTGAAGCTCGTGCGTAGCGAGCTCTCGACCGACCGAGAGGTGCGCGAGCTCTTCGTGCGCGAGGCGCGCATCGCGGCGCGCATCGGCAAGAACGAGCACATCGTCGACGTGCTCGACGCCGGCGTGGACGAAGCGCTGCTCGCGCCCTTCCTCGCGATGGAGCTCATCGACGGTGAGCCCATGGACGCGCGCATCCGGCGCGAGGGCGCGATCGCACCTGCGGCCACGCTCGAGCTGCTCGAGCACGCCGCCGAGGCGCTCGATCAGGCGCACGCCGCGGGCGTCTTCCACCGCGACCTCAAGCCGCAGAACCTCTTCCTGGCGAAGGATCGCCGAGGGCGTGTCCGCCTGAAGGTGCTCGACTTCGGCATCGCCAAGCTCGCCGAGACCGTGCAACAGTCCTCGACGCACGTGGGCACACCCGCCTATTCGGCGCCCGAGCAGCTCGGCGCCTCGTGGCGCAGCATCGCCGCGCAGCGGGGCAAGACGATCTCGGCCGAGGTGAGCGCGGCGACCGACGTGTGGGCGCTCTGCTTGGTCGCCTACGAGATGCTCACCGGATCGCGGTCGGGAGCCCTGTGGGGCGCGGAGACCTTGGCCGAGCTGCCCGTGAAGATCTTCCTCGAGCCGCCACCCATCGCGTCGGTGCGCGCAGGCGCGCGAGCGCAGCTCTTGCCGGCAGGCTTCGACGCGTGGCTCGCGCGAGGCATCGACCTCGACGCGCGCCTGCGCTGGCCGAGCGCCGGCGAGGCGGTCGCGGCCCTGGCCCCGCTCCTGCGTGGCGCCGCGGAGGCCGCGCTCGCGCCTACGCACCGCGCTCCTTCGGTGCATCCTGCGCCGCATCCGCCGCCGCACACGCCGTCCAGAGCGACCATTTCGACGCCGCCGCCGCACACGCCGCCCCAGGCGAACATCTCGGTGCCGCCGCCGCACGCGCAGCCCCAGCCCACGGTGTGGGCAAGCACACCCCCGCCGGTCCACGAGGATCCGCGCCTCGTCGCGTGGAGCCAGGCGCGAGGTCTACAGCTCCATCCTGGCGACCCACGCAGCTTCCTCGCGTGGCAGCCCTTCGTATTCCTGCCCGGGGTCGAGCGCGTGAGCCGAGAGGCGCGAGGGCTCGTCATGGGTACGCAGGTGATCGTGGGCGAGCTGCGCATCGCCGACACGATCCGCAAAGCGACCGGCGAGGACCGCGCGATGTGGGCGCTCTGTACGACGCCGAGGGCGCGCTTTCGCGCCGCGATCCGCTCGAAGAAGGTCGTCGGCATCGCCGACGGCATGGCGGCCGGGCTCAAGTTCCTCGACGACCTCGCCGGCAGCGGGAGGCCGGGTGGTCTGCTCGGCGATCCGCAGTTCGAGCAGCGCTTCGAGGTGCAGGCTCCTTCGCGTGAAGAGGCGATGGTTGCGCTGCCTCTCCCGCTGCGCCAGGTGCTCATGGGCATGGGTTTCGTCGGCACGCTCGAGCTGCGCGCGGGAGGCTTCGTCATCTCGCACGCGGAGGCGGATCGCTTCGAGCCTGCGATGCTCGATCGACTGCTCGACATGGTGGTACGCGTGGTGGGATCGCTGTGAGGGAGGCGCGTCGTCCCCCTCGCCTCGACCGCGACGGCGGTGCGCGGTCGGTGCCGCTGCTCAGCGCTTCGCGCAGGAGCGCCCCGCGACACCTCGACCCTGGATGAAGCTCGGCCCGAGGTAGCCGACGCTGAAGCTGCGTGTCTCTGCGCAGACGAAGCCCGACGGGCAGTCGCGATCCGCGGCGCAGGTCTCGGTGCAGTAGGCCTCGTCGGTGCGAACGAAGCGCGGATCGTCGCGGGTGGGGGACAGCGGGTCCGTGCGCTCGACGGCCGCGCTGACCGCGTCGTCGAGCAAACGATCGAGCTCCCGGTCGCCGAGGGAGGCGCGCGGCATGTCCGCTGACGTCGGGCGATGGGAGATCCTCAGGCATTGGCCGCTGCGGCAATGGTCGTCCTTCGTGCAGGTGTCACCCACCTTGCCGAGGCTCAGCCAATCGAACGCGCGCACGGCGAGCAGCGCAGGCAAGAAGCCGATGGCGATCGCGATCCCGAGCTTCTGCACGGGCGGCACGCCGCGCCATCGCGTGCGGAACGCGCCGAAATGGACCCTGGGTGGGATCGCGTCTTCGAGCGGCACCGGGGCGTCGAGCTCGCGAGCGTCGAGCGGCGTGCCGTCGAAGGAGCGCTGGGCCTTGCAGGTGGGGCATCGCGCGGTGCCGCGCTTGCCCGCCGGGATCCGCAGACGTTCCTCGCAGGGTGCGTCGGACGCACCCGGGCAAGGCACCACCTCGTGAGGGCGAGCCGGGCCGAAGCTGAGCGGTGCCGAGCGCCCGAGCTTCAGGCGCATGCGTTCGCGCCTCAGGGCGGAGGCGAGCCCGCGGCGTACGATGGGGTTGTGCAGGTTTCGCAGCGCCTGGTCTGCGCCGAGCCCGAGGCGCGCCGCGACGATGCCCACCGCGCACTCGAGCATGTCGGCGCGTAGGTAGCCCAGGCTGCGGTGCTCGTAGGCGACCTCGGCGTCGGAGCGGTCGACGATGCCGTTGAGCGTGAGCGTGCCGAGACCGGCGAGCGCGGCGGCGAGGTCGACGTGGACCTCGTCGAGCGCGTTGTCGAGCTGACGTAACCGGCGGGAGGCCACGAGGATGTGGCAGCACTCGTGCGCGAGCACGGCGCCGAGCGCGTGGGCATCGTTCCGGTAGCGCGCGTCGATCTCGACGAAGAAGCTCCGGCCCTCGGACTCGATGCGTGCGGCCGCGCCGAACGACGACGAGAAGCACACCACCACGGTCTCGCAGGGTAGGCCCAGGTGCTGGAGGATCTGCTTCGTCGCACGCTGCAGGCTGACGACCGAGCCGGTGCACGCCGCGTAGAAGCGAGGGCTCGCGTCGAACAGGAAGCCGTCACGCGAGGGTCGTGGCAAGACCAGCGCCGCCGACAGCGCCTCGAGGCGCTCGGCGACGAAGCGCGGTGTGGCCTCGACCAGCCCGTACGGAGTCACGGCGTGACCATACGCGCACGAGCCTGGGGCCGCCATGCGTCGAGGGCTCCCGCTCCGCGCGGTGCGCGGGCGCCTCCCGCGCGCCGAGAAGGCTCAAGCGACGCGCGCGACGCCGACGACGTAGTTCTTCCCGTAGGCCTTCGCGCACTTCGGGCAGGTCGTATAGAAGAAGTACGGCGTCTCGAGCCGCTTGCCCTTCTCCGCGACCACGCGCTCGAGCTCTGCGCACCAGCGCTTCGCGTCGGCGTAGGGGCCCTCGAAGACCTTCGTGAGGAAGGTGCCGCTCAGGTGGACCATCTCGGCGCCCGGCACGTCGGCGTCGACGGCGAAGAGGTGCTCGGCATGCCAGGGCGAGTCGTCGTGGCTCAGCACGAGGAAGGTGCCCTCGGCGGCGTGGGCACGCTCGATGGCGGCCCAGGTCTTGGCGAAGACGGAGCCCATGTTGAGCGGGACGTGGAACAGGCTCAGCGTGGAGGCGCGCACGAAGGGTTTGTCGACGAAGTGCAGTTCCTGATCGTCCCAGCCCTCGGGGTTGAAGCGAGGGCAGCAGCCGGTCGGGTTGTCGCTCTTGTCGAAGGCGGGGGTCGCGTTGACGTCCATGGCTCCTCCTCGTGAAGTGCGACCAGCGCGGTGCACCCGAGGCGCTGCATGAAGAGTGCCGACGGCCGATGGCCCGGATCGGCTGGAGATCGCGCACCGAGGTCGTGCATTCGGTGCGCGTCGGCGCAAGATGCCTCGCCGCAGCTCGGTGATCGCTGCCGTTCGCGAGCGAGCGCTCCGCGGTGTAGAGTCGCGCGCGATGACCCTCGAAGACGACGAGCTCGAGCGCTACGCGGCGGTCGTGGGCAGGGTCGCCGTGGGCACACCGCTCGCCGAGGTGCTCGGTGAGCTCGGCCTCGACGAAGCCAGCTTCGACGCGCTCGAGGCGCGTGTGGAGGGCGCGCTCAGCGCCGCGCTCGCGGAGCCAGGCGACTCCCCCTCGCCCTTCGTGGTGCGCTACGAGCACGTCCTGCGCGAGGCCCAAGAGCGCGCGCGCGCCGAGAAGGGCCTCGCCGTGATGCCCTTCGAGCGCTTCGCCGAGGCGCTCGCTGCGCTCAGCTCGGGCGGCCACCCGGTCGAGCAGCTCGAGGCGATGGGCGTGCAGCCCGGCGAGCTCGCGCGCGCCGCGAGCGCACACGCGGCCAGGCTCTCGAAGGACCCGGAGCTCGCCGCCGCGCTCGAGCGGGCGCTATCGAAGCGCCGCGGCTGAAGCGCGCGCTCAGCCGCGGCCGACGAACCGTTGGTGGGCCGATGGCTCCGCGCTCCGGAGCCCGCAACCGTAGTAGCATCGGCCTCGATGAAGCGGCCTCGGGAGCGTGGTTCGGGTCTGCTGCTCGCCGCGCTCGGCTGCGCGGCGACATCGGCGGGATGCACGGTCTACTCGCCGCCGGGCTATGCCGAGCTCACCCAGGCGGTGGAGCCCGAGGAGATCCCCGCGACCACGCTGCGCATGTTCGGGTGCGCGCCGTGGTCTTACGACTTGCCCGATGGGAGCCACGCGCTCATCCGCCTCGACACGGGGGCGAGCCCCTTCGACGACGTGTTCTCGTTTCGGGTCTCTGCGGCGGGCACCTCGCTGAAGTGCGAGGCCAACGCCCCGGACGCCCGGCTTCGCTGTCGCAGCACGAGCGCGCAGCCGGTCGAGCTGAGCTTCGGAGCTGCACCCGGTTGTGGGCCGGCCGAGCTCGACGCGCGCGGCTTCGTCTCGCGGGCCTCCTGCTGGCAAGGGCAGCTCGCGATCGGCGAGCAGAGCTTCGCGTTCTCCCATGGCACCGTGGGCTCGACGCCGTTCAATCGTGTGACCTGGCTCGACTCCACCGGGCGTCCCGTGCAGGCCTACGACGGCGTCGTGGACATGCACCTCACGCTCCACCGACGGCCTGACGCCGAGGCTCGAGCGACGGCCGACGCGCTCAGGGCCTCCGCCCTGGCGCTGCACTTCTGGAGCCACACGACCTACTGCGACTGGTGAGCGCCCCGCTCAGGGCGAGCGCACGACGAGCGCTGCGCGTTCGCCGCCGTCGCTACCGGCGAAGAGCACGCCGATCGGGCTCGGCGCGTGGCCACGCAGGTAGGCCTCCGCGGCGAGCGCGAGAGAGAGCGGCAGCGAAGCCGCGCCGGTGCGGCCGAGCCGCTGCGCTGGAGAGTCGATCGCGATGGGCTCGCCGAAGAGGCCGTGCGCGCGTGTGATCGCCGCGTAGAGCTCGCGAATGCGGTAGTGCTCGAGGCCGTGATCGCCGAGGCCCCAGCCGATGCGCAGCTCGCTCGGCAGCTCCCTCGCAGCCTCACGGAACACACCGGTGAGCGTGCTCGCGTCGAAGGCGCTCGCGCCACCGTCCGGAGTGAGCTCGCTCGTCTCGCTGCCGACGCCCGCGAGCACGACGCTCGTCGGTACGCCGAGGCGATCGTCGAGATCGCTGCGCCCGAGCAATGCGAAGGCCGCCGCTTCGCCGGGCAGCACGGCGTCGATCGACTCGGGCGCGAAGAGCCGCCCCTCGGCGCGCAGGCTCGCGATCTCGTAGGGGTCGTAGTCGCTGTGCACGCCCCCGACGACGACCGCGTCGATGTCGCGGCGCGCGAGCGCGGCGAGCGCCGCAGGCAAGGCGTAGCCCGGCGCCGCCGAGCCGCGCGCGTCGCCGTCGACGTCGGCGTCGCCGAAGGCCTCCCGCAGCACGGGCGCGAGCTCCTTCGAGATCAGCAGGTTGCGCTCGCGGCGCGTCTGGCTGAGGCGCACCTCGGGCAGAGCGAGCAGTACGCGCACGCGCATCGCGCGGATCGCGCCCGCGGGCAGCTTCGCGTTCAGGTCGGCCGCCGCAGCGCGCGCGAGCGCCGCCATGCGCTCGGCGCCCACGGCGTAGGGCTCGAGCGTCGGGTCGAAGGCCATCGTCACCGGAGCGCCCTCGCCGTCGTCGAGCGGCGCCGCGCCGATCGCCGTCACACCCGTGCGCAACAGCAGCGCGGTCGAGGTGACGTCGGGCCCGAGCGCGGTGCGCGCGCCGTGCGCGACGACGTGTGCGAGCGCCCTCACGCCCGGAGCTCCTCGACGTGGATGCGCAGCTCGCCGAGGCGACGCGGCGCGGGGATCGAGGCCCGGTAGACCATCTCGATCGTGAGCGGTGAGCTCCACGGCGCCTTCGCGCCAGGGGGAACGTGCGGCGCCGGCGCGACCGAGATCGTGTCGAGCAGCACGGTGTCGAGCTGAGGCTGGATGCGCACCGGCTCGGCGCCCTTCGCGAGGAAGCTCAGGCAGAGCTGGATGCGCGGCAATACGAAGCGCAACGTGCCTCCGCCCGGCGTGAGGTTCTCGAGCGCGCCCTCTTCGCCGCCCGAGAGCGGAGGCGTGGCGACGAGCCCGGGCGAAGCGCATTGGTTGGCGCGTTCGTCGAAGTCGCGCGGCGGCAGCGGGGCCCGCTTCTCGACCCAGTCGCCACCATAGCTGCCCCAGAGCTTGCGCCGAGGCTCCCAATGGCGACCGATCGCGCCGAGCCCCACGGGCTCGGGCCGGTCGCCGGCGTCGGTGATCGGCTCGTAGGGCGACTCGATCTGCGGCCCCGCCTGGCGCTCGAGCGTAGCCAGCTCGCGCGCGATGCCTCGCCCCACCGGGTTGCGTGCGTCTTCGACGATCTCCTCGGGATCGCTCGCGTCGATGCCACCGAAGGCGTGGTCGTAGCGTAGCTCGAGCGACTCGATCGGCCTCGGCTGCGTGAGCCCCTTGCCCTCGCGGTGCCAGACCCGCACGCCGGTGACGCGCACGATCTTCGAGAGGCGCCCCAGCTTGAGGCCGGCGTCGAAGCTCGGCACGGGCTGGCCGCCGGGCGCGTGTGCCTTCGCGACGACGATCACGTCGGTGCCGGGTTTGCGCACACAGAGATCGCTCGGGTACTTGATGCTGCTGATTTCGGGTTTGCCCCAGGGCACGTCGGCCGAGCGGATCGGCCGGCGGCGATCGCGCGGCGCGAGCTCGAAGCTCCCGTCGCGCCCGGAGGGCGGGCCCTCACGCAGCTCGAAGCTCGCCTTCACGATGATGCAGGCGCGCTCGCCGCCGGTGTCGACGAGCAACTGCGGCTCGGCGAGGAAATCGGTGTCGTTCTCGACCTTGGGCTGGCTCATGATCGCGGGGGGGCAGAGGCCGGGGCCTGCTCAGACCTCGGCCACGGCCTTGGGGAGCTGGATCTTGCCTGCGAGGATGGCCACCATCGGCGAGGTGATCGTGACGCCGCCGCCATCGATCACGACCTCGCTCGCGCCGCACTTCAGCGTGATCGCCGTGGCCGCTTCCATCTTGTGGAAGGCGCCGATGAAGGTCGCCGGAGCGCTCGCTTCGATGCTCAGACCGCCGCCGACCTTCTCGTAGACCACGCCGCCCACCATCGTGGTGGACGCTCCTCCCGCCGATTCGCTCACGTCGCCCTTGGAGAAGGTGATCTGCCCCACCGCTTTGGTCGACTTGTTGCCGCCGACGGTGTCGGCGATGTCGCCCCAGGCCGCCTGCACCTTGGCGAGCCCGATGGTCTCGCTCAGGTTGCCGCCGATCTCGGTGTGCACGCCGGTGATCGCCGCCTGGATGCGCAGCGAGCCCGTCGTCTCGGTGTAATCGGAGGCGACCTTGTGCGTCGAGTGCCCAGGGCCCTTCGCGCGGTCCTCGCCCGACACCCCACCGACGTCGCCCTCGGGCCCCGCCACGTTCGCCGTCGAGGCGCCGCCGCCGCCTTGGCTGTCGAGGCCGAGAGCCGCGC
>ERZ761602.2143-NODE-2143-length-32307-cov-6.913463_pt1 | contig 32307 bp, 25 predicted proteins | sample MGYA00512165_ERZ761602 | MGnify/ENA primary metagenome ERZ761602 (study PRJEB28899, sample SAMN02445085) | bioreactor sludge metagenome | biome: EBPR sludge; isolation source: Thorneside wastewater treatment plant | place: Australia: Brisbane, Thorneside...
GGCCTTGGCGGTCGTCGCAGGCGGAGAGCGCCGCGGCGCTCAGCAGGAGGAGGGCGGTCGATCCGAGGACGCGGGCCTTCATCATGAGGCCACTTTGGCATCGAATCCGTCGCCCACCAAGGGGCAGGGAGTCGCCCGGCCCCGTGCGGGCGAGCCCGCTCGCACGAGCACCTCTCAGGTGGAGGGCAGGACCGCCGAGAGGTAGCTCTCGGTCTTCTCTCGCCGGCGCTTCTCCACCTCGACCGGATCGAGCTCGACGAAGGCGTCCTTCGGGGTGACGCGGAAGAGAGGCTGCCCCTTGTGCACGATCACGCCGTCGCCGTCGTCGATGTAGAGCTCGTCGATGGTGCCGCCGAAGGGGGCGTACACCTTGTTGAACATCTTCATCACCTCGACGATGTAGAGCGGGTCTCCTGCCTCGAAGCGCGAGCCCTTCTCGACGAACCTCGGCATGTGCGGCGCCTCGCGCGCGTAGAACATGCCGCCCGAGGCGGCGACGATCTCGTTGGCCTTGGTCGCGGGCGGCGGGGCGAGGATCTTCTTCGCGCGCCCGTAGAGCTCCGGATCGAGCAGGCGCTCAGGGATCGTGATCGACAGATCCTCCTCCACGCGGAGCTCGAAGAAACCGGTGCGGTCTGCGAGCAGAGGCAAGAGATCGAGGATCTCGAGACCCAGCTGGTGGCCTCGGTGCGCCGCGCGGGCCTCGTGCCAGAGCTCGGCGTCGAAGCCCGAAGGCGGCTCGGCTTTCGCGAGCAGGGCCTCGAGCTCGCTCCAGCTCGGCTGGCCGAGGCGCGCCTCGAGCGCGGCGTAGAAGGCGAGGCCGCGGTCGACGAGCTCGCGGTCGTGCTCCCAGATGACGTGCGCCGCGGGCGCGTTCGGCTGCTCGTCCATGTTGAGCAGCTTGTAGAGGTCCCAGAGCACCACGAGCGGGTTGTCGAGCCATCGCACGCGCCCGCCCTCGATGCGCGAGCGGTTGCCGAGGTGGCTCAGCCAGGCCGAGAGCACGTGCGGCTCCGCGCAGAGCGCGTCGAGTGGGCGCTTGAGCAGCGTCTCCTTGAGGCCGAGGATCTTGCGCGTGGCCTTCTCCGCCTCGGGCGAGCCCGCGCAGGCGGCGCGGCTCGCGACGATGCGTGTCCAGGCGTGCACGAGGTCGAGCTCTCGCCCCTCCTGGCAGAGCAGCGCCACCTGGCAGAGGTAGGGCACGACGAAGCGCGTCGTCGGCTTGGCCCACACGTTCCGCGCGAGGAACCAGTGCACGAGCCCGTAGTGGAACTCGAGGTTGGTCGCGAGATCGGTGCCGCGCATCTTGGTGCGGCGCAGGATCTCCGCGAGGCGCTCGTAGGACTCTCGGCGATCGTCGCCGTAGGTCACGAGCAGGGCGATGTTGCTGTCGTAGGCGCCCGCGAGGCGGTAGCGCACGAAGATGCCCGTGTCGGGGTTCTTGGTGCAGATGCCCTGGTCGTCGCGGATCTCGTAGGGCAGGGGATCGGTCCACGAGTGGATGAGCCCGCCTGCGTGCGGTGAGAGCGAGCGATCGGTCGCGTTGAGGCGCGCCTCGAGCGCGGCGCCTTCGCGCAGCACGCGCTCCGGCCTCGGGAGTCGGTCGCCGTGCCGCGCCACGAGCACCATCGCCGCGACGAGCGAGTTCACGACGATCGCGTCGTCGGGCTCCTGGGGTGAAGCGAAGCGCAGCGCGTAGCAGAGCTCCGAGACGCGGTGCTCCACCTGGATGCGCGTGTTCACCTCCATGAAGTAGTGGTTCTCGCCTTCGACGATGCACTCGAAGGTCGCGGCCGAGTCGAGGCCCACCGCGAGGCCGAAGCGCTCCGCCTCGGCCTCCATGCGCTCGAGCGTGCGCCGATCGACCTCGAGCGTCTTCGCCTCGTCGTCGCGGCCTTCGGCGCGGGCGCGCTCGGCTGCACGCGCGAGGCCCTCCTGGGTGATCGAGACCTCGAGCAGCTTCTGCTCGTGCATCTGGAGCGAGCAGTCGCGGCCGCCGAGCGAGACGCACCAGCGCCCGTTGCCCAGCATCTGGATCTCGTTGTGCCGCGTCTCTTCGACGTTCAGCTCGAGCAGGATGTTCTTGTTGTCGCCGACGCCCGCGGCCTTCACCTCGGCGAGGATCTCGCGCACGGCGGCCGGCGCCTTCGCGGCGCAGGCGGCGACGCGCTCGGGCGCCGAGCCCTTGGGTGCGCCGGTGAGGATGCGCTGACCCTTGCCGCCGCCGCCGCCGATGGCCTTGAGGCGCACGCGGTTGCCGGGGTGCGCGGTGAAGAGCTGCACCAGCGCGCGCTCGATCTCCGCGCTGAGCTCGTCGATCGTGTAGAGGTCGATGCGCCGCGCGTAGGAGGCGTCGAGCACGGCCTTGGCGGCCTCGGCGAGCGACGCGCCCTCGCGCAACGACTCGGCGCTCACGGGCAGGGCGTGCTCGTTGACGAGCGCCCGCAAGGCGCCGAGGTCCGGGTGCTTGCGCAGCAAGACGCGCGAGGTGACGTCGTCGATGCCGGGCGTGACGCTCACCTTCTCGGCGAGCGCGGTGCGCTTGGCTTCGTCCTTGCGGCCGGCGGCCGACTGCACGCTCGAGCGCGGCCCGATGAAGACGAGGCCGGCCTCCTCGAGCGTGCGCACGAAGGCCTCGTCCTCGGCCATGAAGCCGTAGCCCGCGAACACGTGCGTGTAGCCGTGCTCCTTGCAGATGCTCACGATCTGCCGCGTGCGTTCCTCGCGCTCGGCCTTGTCGGCGCCGGAGTAGTCCTTCACGCGGTGCACGTGCTCGGCCGGCACGCGGCGCAGCTCGGGCGCGAGCGCCTGCTGGTAGACGATCGAGTCTTTCTCCGAGAGCAGGATGCCGGCGTCTTCGATGCCGAGCGCGGCGAAGACGTCGAGCGCCTCCTTGCGGATCGGGCCTCGGCACACGATGAGCGGTCGCACGTCGTCGACGCGCAGGCTGCGCGCCCACGCGGAGTCGGGCCTCGTGACGACGACGGGCGTCGTCACGAGCGGGTGGCGGTCGTAGGGCTCGAAGGGCTTCGGGTCGTTCACCGTGTCGCTCCGGGGAGGGCTCGCGTGGGCGGCTCGTCGGTTCGTGGAACTCGCGCTCAGTGGAACTCGCGCTGCACCGCCATGAGCGGGCCCGGCGTGTAGTGCCGCATGTAGAAGTCGACGCCCTCGGCGATCGCCTTGCGGATCTCGATCGGCATCACCAGGCGGGAGATCGACCCGAGCGCGAGGGCCTCGCGTGGGTTCATGAGCTCGCGCTCGTAGCGCTGGGAGAGCCCGGCTTCGACCTCGCGCAGCCAAGCTTGCGCCTGGTGCTTCGCCTCGCTCGCGGCCTCGGCGCGCGCGAGGCCCTTCGCCTCGAGTGCGGCGCGGGCCTCGGCCTCGAGCTGCTTGGCCTTGGCGCGCGCCTGGCGCAGCTCGTCCTTGTAGACGAACTCCTTGCCGGCCGGGCCCATCACGGCGACGCGCGTGGTCGGCAGGGCGAGCACGAGGTCTGCGCCGGTCGGGTAGTTGTTGAAGGAAGCGTAGGCGCCGCCGTAGGCGTTGCGCACGAGGAGCAAGATGCGCGGCGTGCGCACGTCGACGATCGCGTCGAGCATGGCGCGGCCGGCCTGCACGATGCCGAGCGCCTCCTGCTCCTTTCCGGGCAAGAAGCCGGTCGTGTCCTCCATGAAGACGATCGGGATGTTGTAGAGGTTGCAGAAGCGGATGAAGCGCGCGTTCTTGTAGGCGGCCGCGACGTCGATCTGCCCCGAGGCGACGGCGCTGTTGTTCGCGACGAAGCCCGTGACGTGGCCACCTACGCGGCCGAGCGCGGTGATCGTGTTGCGCGCTCGAGCCGGTTGGAGCTCGAAGTAGTCGCCGTGGTCGCAGATCTGCTGGATGAGGATGCTCACGTCGAAGGGCGTGTTGAAGCCCGTCGGCGAGGTGAAGGCCTTGCGCAGGAGCGTGTCGACCTCGGGGGTGGGGCGGTCGAGCGGATCGCTCGTCGGCAGGAAGGGCGCGAGCACCTTGCTCGAGCTCGGCAGGTAGGCGAGCAGCCGGAGCGCGGTGCGCAGCGCGGCGACCTCGTCGGCGACCGTCAGATCCGCCACGCCCGAGTTGCCGTGCACCTTGGGGCCGCCGAGCTCCGCCGGCGTGACGTCTTCGCCGAGGACGGATTTCACGACCTGAGGCCCCGTGAGGCCGAAGAAGGTGTCCTCGGGCTGGATGACGAAGCTGCCCTGGCGCGGCAGGTAGCTGCCACCGCCCGCGTTGAAGCCGAACATGCACATGATGCTCGGCACCACACCGCTGATCTTGCGCAGCGCCGTGAAGGCCTCGGCGTAGCCGTCGAGCCCTCCGACGCCGGCGGGTACGTAGGCGCCCGCGCTGTCGTTCATGCCGATGAGCGGCAGGCCGCGTTCGCCCGCGAGCTGGAAGAGGCGCGCGAGCTTCTTGCCGTTGGTCGCGTCCATCGAGCCTGCGCGCACGGTGAAGTCGTGCCCGTAGCAGGCGACCTCACGGCCGGCGATGCGCAGCACCGCCGTCACGAGCGAGGCGCCGTCGAGGTTGGGGCCCCAGTTCTCGAAGAGCACGTCCGGCTGCTCGGGTGTGAGCACGCGGATGCGCTCCCACACGGTCATGCGGTTCTTCTGGTGCTGGCGAAGGATCGCCTCGACGCCCGCGGCCTCGTAGGGGCGCCGGCGGAGGCGCTCGCCCTCCTCGATGGCGGCATCGTAGGCGTTGGGCGCCTCGCGCTTCGCGGGCACACCAGCGAAGGGGTCGGCGAGGGAGGGGACGATCGGCGGCTCGGGTGCGCTGTCCTGGCCCATGGGCGCGGGATGATGCCTCATTCCAGGGCGTGGCGCTCGGAGGAGTTGGCCGGCGCGGGCCCCCGAGCGCGGTGGTTGGGAGCGGCGCGCTCCGTCGCGTCGCCTCGCCTCGCGCCGAGGGCGCGACTTCTGCGCCTGTCGTGTTCTCGAGGAACACGGATCCATCGCCCCGGAGGGCTCGTGAACGCCCCGGAGTGCTCCGCCGGGTGGGACGCTCAGGTCTGGCTTGTCCAGGAGGACTTCATGACTTTCTCACGACCGATGCGTGCACTCTCGGCGTTCACTCTGCTCGGCGTCGCCGCCCTGGCGGGCGCTTGCGGCGACGACACCTCGACCTCGGGCTCCGGAGCCGGAGGCTCCGGCGGGGGAGGCATCACCTGTCAGGCGCCGCTCGTGGCCTGCGGCGATCAGTGTGTGGTCACGGTCTCCGACCCACTCCACTGCGGCGCCTGCGACAACGCCTGCGCCGCGGGCGCGATCTGCCTCGACAGCGCCTGCGTGTGTGGCCCGGGCCTGGATACTTGCGGCGACACCTGCACGGACCTCGAGACGGACGCCGACAACTGCGGCGCCTGTGGTGAGAGCTGTCTCGAGGGGCAGCTCTGCGAAGGCGGGAGCTGCTCCGACTGCCCGACGGGGACCTTCGCCTGCGTCGACCAGGGGGTCTGCGCGAACCTCGCGACCGACACGGGCAACTGCGGCGCCTGCGGAGTCGACTGCGCGGCGGGTGGTTCCTGCTCCAACGGAGCCTGCGTCTGTGCCGGCGCGCTCGAGTCCTGCCCGAGCGGCTGCGAAGATCTCCAGACCGACGCGCAGAACTGCGGCGCGTGTGGCGCGGCCTGCCTCGAGGGCCAGGTCTGCAGCGGCGGGGTCTGCTCCGACTGCCCCGCGAACGCCGTGGCCTGCACCTTCCAGGGCGTCTGCGCGAACCTCGACAGCGACCAGGACAACTGCGGTGGCTGCGGCATCTCCTGCGGGCCGGGCGGGACGTGCACGAACGGCGCGTGTCAGTGTGCGACGGGCAACGTCAACTGCGGCTCGATCGTCGGCTGCGTCGACCTCACGAGCGACGAGCAGCACTGCGGCGGCTGCTTCGACGCCTGCCCCTACGACGCGATCTGCACCGGAGGCAACTGCGAGTGCAACGATCCAGGCGAGATCGCCTGCGGCAACGACTGCACCGATCCCTCGCTCGATCCGAACCACTGCGGTAGCTGCGGCAACGACTGCGACAACCAGTACGGCGTCTGCACCAGCGGCGTCTGCGGCTGCCTCGGTGGCCTCGCTGCTTGCGGCAACGACAACACCTGCACCGATCTCGCGGAGGATCCGAACAACTGCGGTAGCTGCGGCAACGTCTGCGGCGACGCGCAGCTCTGCTCGGCGGGCGCCTGCGTCTGTCGTCCGGGGCTCACGCTCGTGAACGGCAACTGCGTCGACACCCAGAGCAACCCGCAGGCCTGCTCTCCGAACGGGCAGAACCCGGTCGTGTGCTCCGGCAACACGCCGTTCTGCAACGACGGGCTCTGCGCCTCGGGCTGCACCGGAGCGAACGAAGCCTGCGGTTTCGCGTGCGTCGACAGGGACAACGACCCGCTCCACTGCGGCGGCTGCAACGCGCAGTCCGTCTGCAACCAGGACGAGGTCTGCGTGAACGGCAACTGCCGCGAGTGGGCGCCTGGGCTCGGCTGCAACACCTGCCCCTGCCCGGGCTCCTGCCAAGGCGACCTCGATCAGTGCTGCCTGTACCCAGGCGCGCCGAACCTCGTGGCCTGCGTGCAAGGAAACGACTGCCCGCAGTGACGCTCCCGCACGGCGCAGGCCGCGGTGACGGCCGCGGCTGAGCGCCTTCGTGGGGGGGGAGTCGGGAGGGTGCCGCGTGCTGCGGCGCCCTCTCGGCTTTCGTGCGGCTCGCTCAGCGCTTGAGCTCGCGGCGAGCTTCGAGCTCTTCCCAGCGCGCGTAGAGCTTGGCCACCTCGGCGCGCGCTGCTTCGAGCTCCGACCCGATGCGCCCGGCCGAGGCGGCGTCCTTCGTGTAGAGGGCCGGATCGGCGAGCTTCGCCTCGAGCTCCGCCGCGCGCTGCTCGGCGACCGCGATCACGTCGAGCAGCCCGTCGAGCTCCTTCTTCTCGGCGAAGCTGAGCGGCTTGGCCGCGCTCGTGGCCGCGCTCGTGGCCGTGCCCGCGGCGGACTCGCTCTTCGCCGCCGCGCCCTTCGCATCGCCTGCGCGTTTGCTCGAGGGCCCGCTCGCGCGCTCGACCGAAGCCTCGCTCTTCTTGCGGGACTCCGCCTCTTCGCGCAGATCGCGGTAGGTGGCGTAGTTGCCCGGGTAGCGCACCACGCGGCCGTCGCCCTCGAAGGCGAGGATCGAGGTCGCGACACGATCGAGGAACCAGCGGTCGTGGCTCACGACCAACACCGTCCCCGGCCAGGTCTCGAGCAGCTCCTCGAGCGAAGAGAGCGTCGCGATGTCCAGATCGTTGGTGGGCTCGTCGAGCATGAGCAGGTTCGCGCCGCTCTTCAGGATCTTCGCGAGCGCCACGCGCGCGCGCTCGCCGCCGGACAGCGAACCGACCTTCTGCCGCTGCTTCGAGCCCTCGAAGAGGAACATCTCGAGGTAGCTGCGCATCTCGATCGTGCGCTCGCCGATCTTCACGACGCCAGCGCCGCGCTGGGCCGCTCCCTCGAGCTCGGCGACGTTGTCGAGGATCGACCAGTCGTCGACGAGCTGCGCGCGCGCCTGGTCGAAGAAGGCGATCCTCGTCTGGTTGCCGAGCACGACCCGGCCTCGTCGCGGCGTGAGATCTCCCGTGACGCTGCGCAGGAGCGAGGTCTTGCCGGCGCCGTTCGGGCCGACGATGCCGATGCGGTCGCCCGAGACGAGGTGCAGGGTGAGATCGCGCACCAGCGTGCGCTCGCCGATCGCGAGCTCGAGGTCGATGAAGTCGAGGATCGTGCGCCCGGTCCGCGGCGCCTCGACGCCGAGGCCGGCCAGGTCGACCTCCGGTCCGAGACGCACGGGCTCGGCCGCGATGAGCGCCTCCGCGCGCTGGATGCGCGCCTTCTGCTTGGTGCTGCGGGCCTGCGCGCCGCGCATGAGCCAGGCCTTCTCGCGCCTCAGCAGGTTGGCTCGGTTGGCCTCGGCGCGCTCCTCGTGCGCCAGGCGCTCCGCCTTCTGCTCGAGGTAGTCGCCGTAGCCGCCCTGGTACTCGACGAGCTTGCCCCGATCGAGCTCGAGCGTGCGCTGACACACGGCGTCGAGCACGTAGCGATCGTGCGTCACGAGCAGCACGGCGCCGTCGTATTCGTCGGTGAGGTAGCCCTCGAGCCAGGCGATCGTGTCGGCGTCGAGGTGGTTGGTCGGCTCGTCGAGGATCGCGAGCATGGGGCGCGCGACCAGGAGGTGCGCCAGCGCGACGCGGCGCCGCTCTCCACCGCTCATCGAGCCCACGGGCCGATCGGGCTCGAGCACCTGCAGCTTCGTGAGCATGTCCTCGACCACGTGGCCGCGCGTCCAGCCGCCGAGCTGCTCGATGCGCTCGCCGAGCGCGGCCTGCTCGGCGAGCAGCTCGTCGCCGTGCTCACCGGCGCCGAGGCGCGCGGAGAGCTCCTCGTGCCTGCGCATGGCCGCGGACCACTCGGCGAGGCCGCTCTCGACGATCTCGCGTGGCGTCTGCGTCGGGTCGAGCTCGGGCTCCTGCGCGAGGTAGAGGATGGTGGCGTCGCGCCTGCGCTCGACCACCCCCTCGTCGATGGGCTCGAGCCCGGCGAGCACGCGCAGCAGCGTCGACTTGCCGGTGCCGTTGATGCCGAGCAGGCCCACACGCTCGCCGCGCCGGATCGTGAGCGAGAGGCCCGAGAAGAGCGTCTGCGGCCCGTAGGCCTTGGAGAGGTTGCGCGCGCTGAGGACCGGCATCGGCGCGCAGCATCAGTCGAAGGCTGGCGCGGCGTCGAGCGAATCGCGTCACGCTCACTGGCTTCGCGGGCTGGCTGCGCGCCGCGGGCCCGGCGTTTGCAGAGACGCCCAGCATGAACCCACGAACCACGCACCCGACGAGCAGGAGCGCACGCTCGAGGGGCGTCACCCTGGCGATCGCGCTGGCGCTCTCCACCCCTGGTTGCTGGGAGCCACCTCCGCAGGCACCCGCGGCGCCGATCCAGAGAGAGGTCGTGATCGACGCGCCGCTCGACGTCGTGTGGCAGCACGCGGTCGAGTGGTTCGCGAAGAACGACATGCCCATCAAGAACCTCGACAAGGTCTCGGGGCTCATCGCGACCGATCACGACATGTCGATCGACAAGGCCTCGCAGCTCATGTTCTGCGGCACGAGCGGGCCCAACTCCGAGGGAAAGACGGAGCACGTCGCTCACCGCGGCAACTTCAACCTCGTGCTGCGCGAGCAGGAGGGCGGGCGCACCAAGGCGAGCGTGAACTCCTTCTTCAGCTGCACCGAGAACACCTACAAGTACGTCGCGATCCTGAGCACCGACATGCAGCTCGCGTCGACGGTGCGCAAAGACTGCATCTCCACCGGACGCGTCGAGAAGCAGCTGCTCGGTCACCTGTCGAGCATCCGCGTCTCTCCCGAGCACCTCCGCGAAGCCCCGAGCACGCCCGCGCCGAGCGCTACCGGCGCGCCTGCCCCCGCGAGCGGGCCGAGCGCCGCGCCGCAGGGCAGCGCATGCACCTCCGACGCCGAGTGTCGTGCGGGGCGCGTCTGTCGATCGGGTGTCTGCACCACGCCTGCCTGTGCGAAAGACGTCGACTGCCCCGAGCCGCAGATCTGCGAAGCTGGAGCGTGCACCTCGCCCACTCCTGCGCTTCCTCCTGCTCCGCCTCCCGCTCCGCCTGTACCCTGACTCGCCGCTCGACCTGACGACGACTCGCCGATGACGAACCGCAAGAAGAAGCCCGCGCCGCCGTCGAAGGCCGAGCTGCGCGACGCGCTCGCGCGCATCGTCGAGGCCGATCTGCTGACGGCGGAGCGAGCTCAGAAGGCCGCCGCCGAAGGCGCGACCGACGAAGAGGCCAAACCCGAGAACGACAAGGACACACGCGCGCTCGAGCAGTCCTACCTGGCGCGTGGCCAAGCGCAGCGGGTCGACGAGCTGCGCACGGCGCTGGGGCTCGTGCGCTCGATGCCGACCCGTGACTTCGGCGACGACGCGCCGATCGCGCTCGGTGCGCTCGTCAGCGCTTCGGTCGACGACGCCGAGCGCAGCTACTTCATCGCGCCGGGCGGCGGAGGCGCGGAGCTCGAGGGCGGGGTGCAGGTCGTCACGCCTGGCTCACCGCTCGGGCGCGCCCTGCTCGGTCGCCGCGAGGGCGACGAGACGGAGCTGGGCGCAGGCGGGCGTACGCGGCTCATCGAGATCACGCGCGTGCGCTGAGCTCGCGCTGCGCTTCGTCGGCGTACAAAAGAACGACGCCGGCGCTCCATGGAGGAGCGTCGGCGTCATGCCAAGACCGACGCCGAGGTTCCATGAGGGAGCGTCGGCGTCCAACCGAGACCGACGCCGGCGTTCCATGAGGGAGCGTCGGCGTCCAACCGAGACCGACGCCGGCGTTCCATGAGGGAGCGCGGGCGTCGTGCCGGTGCGGCGCTCGAGAACCGAGCGCGCCGTCGTGCACTCGGTACTACCGAGCCGGTGCCTGTGGCGGGGGATCGCCCGTGTCCGTGGGACCGGGCCTGGGGATGGGCTTGGGCTCGGGCATCGGCGGCTTCGGCGGTTCGGGCTTCGGCCCAGGGGTGATCTGGGCGGCATCCGATTGCGCATCGGATGTCTGCGAACCACACGCGACCATCGAGACCGCACCGACCGCGCAGCAGCCGGCGAAGAGCCACGCGAGCTTCGTTCGACGGAACATGACGTTACCCTCCTTGCGACTCGGCCGCTTGGTGGCTGCCGGCTGTATACTCACGTCATAGCAAGCGCTGGGCCACCTCCATGATTTCGAAATCATTGGAGAATATGCGTTGCCGTCGCGCAGCTTTGGCGCGCCGATCGCAGGCTTTGCGGTGCGCTCTCGGGCGGCCCCGATCGCGCTGCGATCTTCAGCGCTCCTGGAGGTACTGAGAGAGCGCATCGAGATCGCAGCCCGCAGCTCTTGCGGCGTCGACGCTGATCTGTCGCCGCTGCACGAGCTCCGCGATGCTGCGCTCGAGCGGGATCATGCCCTCGCCTCGCCCCGCCTGCATCGCCGTGCGGATCGTGCCGAGCTTGCCCTCGCGGATCGCGTTCGCCACCGCCGGCGTCACCCGCAGCACCTCGGCGGCGAGCACGCGCCCCGTGCCGGAGACGCGGGGCAAGAGGCGCTGCCCGAGCACCGCGCGCAGGGAGTCGGCGAGCTGGGTGCGGAGCTCGGCGCGTTTGTCGCCCGGGCAAGCGTCGAGGATGCGCTCGATGGCCGAGGCGGCCGAGCGGCTGTGGAGGCTCGTGAGCACGAGGTGGCCCGTCTCGGCCGCCGTGAGCGCGAGCGCCACGCTCTCCGCGTCGCGCATCTCGCCGATGAGCAGCACGTCGGGGTCTTCGCGCAGCGCATCGCGCAGACCGACGGCGAAGCTCGCGACGTCGCGCCCGACCTGCCTCTGTCGAACGAGGCTGCCGCGAGGCGCCACGATGCGCTGCTCGATCGGATCCTCGAGCGTGATGAGCAGCGTCGAGCGCCTGCGCAGGATCTCGCGCGCGAGCGCGACGAGCGTGGTGCTCTTGCCCGAGCCGGTCGGCCCCGTCGCGAGCACGAGCCCGTGCGGCAAGGCGGCGAGCTCCTCGATGGACACCGGAAAGCCGAGCTCCGCGATGCTGATGGCGTCGTTCGGCAGGAGGCGCATCGCCGCGGCGATGCCCTGCGCGGTCTGGTAGACGTTGAGCCTGCCGCGTGCGCCGTCGCCGAGCTCGAAGCCGAGATCCACGCCCCGGCCTTCGCGACGCGGTGCGAGCGCCTCGACACCGAAAGAGGCGCTGAGCAGCGCGTCGATGCCACGCAGCGGCGCCTCGTCGAGCGGGCGCAAGCGGCCGTCGATGCGCACCGTGGCGGGCTCGCCCTCCGCGAGGTGCAGATCGCTGGCGCCGAGCGCCGCGGCGCGCTCGATGAGCTGGCGCAGCACCTCGGTCGGTCGTGCGGGCGCGGCGAGCCTGTCGAGCTCCGCGAGGCTCACGGCTTCGCCGAGCTCGAGCGCGCGTGTCGGCGCGGGCTGCGCGGTCGCGGGCTGCGCGATCGCGGGCTGCGCGGTCGCGGGCTGCGCGCTCGCTCGCACGGGCGCGACCTCGGGTTGTGCCGGTGCGACCACCTTGCTGGAGGGGGCGCCCTTCTTCACGAGGGCGTCGAAGGCTCGTTCTCCGCCGGGCCTGCGTGTCACGCGGATCGTCCAGGTGCCGAGCTTCTCCGGAGTGTGCTCGAGCTCGAGCTTGCCCACGCGCTCGAGCTCCTCGAGCCTGGGCCGTTCGAGCAGCTCGCCGAAGAGCTCGAGCAGCGTGACGGTCGACGTCGGTGGGATCGTGAGCTTCTTGGCGAGGCCTGCCGCGAACATGCTCGGCGCCTTGTCGGTGCCGAGGCGGAGCTCGTCGGCGCCTTGGGCGGCCACGATGCGGAGCAGGCTGTCGAGTTGGGGCATCGGCGTCGGAGAGCGAGCGAGGCGGGTGGATTGTTCCGGTCGCGCGTGGAGCTCGGCTCCGCGGGAGCGTCGGCGATCAGCGGGCGCGCGCGGCGAGCTCGAGGCTCACTGCGGCACGACGAGCGGCACCGAGGTGGACGAGCCCGCGCCCCAGAACTGCAGGCCGGCGGGCGCGTTGGGCACCGCGATGGGCACGCTCGTCACGTCGTTGCTCCCGAAGCTCACCTCGAAGAGCGCGCCAGCGTTCGAGAAGCCGTAGGCGCGGCCGCCCCAGAAGGCGAGGCCGAAGACCTGCGCGTGCCCCACCGGACCCCAGTTCTTCACGAGCGCGCCGTTGCTCGGGTTCACCTCGACGAGGCAGTCGCCGCAGCCCTGCCCGGCGACGGTGAGGTAGGTGCCACCGCCCTTCACCGAGACGATGTCGCCGCTCGAGACGTAGCCGCCGCCGATCGAGCCTACGCTCGTGATCGTGCCGCTGTTCGGGTCGATGCGCACGTAGGTGGAGCCCTGGTAGCCGACGAGCGCCTCGACGTTCGGATCGAGCGTGCCTGCGGGCACGAAGGAGAGCGAGTTGGGGTAGCTGCCGCCGGCGATGGGCGTGCACACGGCCGTGGTGCGGTCGACCCGGTGGAGGCCGCCGAAGGTCGTCGCGTACATGTCGCTGTCGGCGTCGAGCGCGATGTCGATGACGTCGCTGTCGCAACCACTGAAGCTGCCGATCACCGTGACCTGCTTGGTCTGCGGGTCGAGCCTGTAGAGCACGCTCGGGCTGTGGCCGTAGACCTCGTCGACCGTCGCCACGCCGCCGCCTTCGCCCGTGGAGCCGCCGAAGCCGAAGCCGCCGCCCACGCCGGCCTCGCCGCCCTCACCCGTGCCTCCCGCGACGCCGCTGCTCGTCGAGGAGCTGCTCGAGCCGACCTCGGTGGAGCCGGCGTCGTCGGCGCCGGCGCTGCACGCGAGCGAGAGGGAGGCGATGACGAAGCTTTCGACGACCCTGCGCATCGCGAGAGGCTAGCACCGAGGTGGATGCGCCTGCTCGCGTGGCAGGGTCTCGTCGAGGCCGCACCGCGCGCCTCAGCGCCGCTCGATGCGCCCGTCGGCGTGGCGCGCGAAGCGACCCTCTTCGCGGCCGTGCACCGGATCGTCCTTCGGCCAGGGCCAGCCGCCGAAGCGCGTGCGCTGGTAGTCCTCGAAGGTCTTCACGAGGCCTGCTCGGTCGTTCATCACGAAGGGCCCGTGCTGCGCGACGGGCTCGCCGATCGGCTTGCCCTGCAGCACGAGGATCTCGACGTCGCCGGAGCCGTCGGCCGGAGCCTCGAGCTCGAGGGCGACCTGGCTGTCGACCATCATGGCCGCGTGCTTCGTCTGCGTGTGCTCGGCGATCCGCAGCTTCGAGCCGCGGAAAAAGTAGAGCGTGCGCACCGTCTCGGCGTGCTTCGCGGCGGGCAGGGTGATGCTCGCGCCTGGCTCGAGCCGGATCGTCCAGATCGCGACCTCGCTGCTCTCTCGGGAGGCCCACGAGCGAGGCGGGGGCGCGGGAGGCGTGTGGCCCTCGATCGATCCGGCCACGACCACGAGCTCGGCGCGCGCGCCGCTCTCGCCGGTGTGCACGGTCCTGGGGAGCGTCTCGCCCCACAGCATCGAGAAGTGCGGCTCGGCCATCTTGTCGGCCGCAGGCAGGTTGACCCAGATCTGGAAGAGCTCGACCGGGTTGGGCTCCTCGCGCGAGAGCAGAGGGAACATCTCGGAGTGCACGATGCCGCCACCGGCGGTGAGCCACTGCACGTCGCCCTTGCCGAAGCGGGCGGCTGCGCCGAGCGAGTCGGAGTGATCGATGTAGCCTCGGCGCGCGATCGTCACCGTCTCGAAGCCGCGGTGCGGATGCTGCGGGAAGCCGGGCACCACGTGGCCGTGGTACATGCGAAACCCGTCCTTGATCGTGAAGTCGTTGCCGAGGTTGCGCCCTCGCAGCGAGGCCTCGGGGCCCATCTCTTCGTTGCCTCGCGGGTAGGCGTCGTCGTGGTGGACGCAGAAGAGGAAGGGGTCGGCGGTGACCCAGGGGAAACCGAGCGGGAGCACGTCGAGGACGGGGCTTGCCATGAGGCCACTCTAGGCATGGGCGCCGGGCTCCGCACGGTGCGCCGGCGCACCGTCGGCGGGATGGTGGCGGAACGCCTTCGAGGGCTCGTTGCACCGAGGGGGGTGGACGCCGGGCCTCGAGGGGGGGCAGTCTAGGCGCACCGCGTCAGAAGCGTCGTCCCCATGCCGACCCCCACCGAACCGCTCGTCGAGCGAGCTGGCGACCCCGCCCCGGCACCCAAGCCGAAGCCGAAGCGCTTCTCCATGATCCGCAGCTTCGCGTTGGCGGACTTCATCACGCTCGCGAACGCCTTCTGCGGCATGGGCTCGATCCTGTTCTGCATGGCCTACCTCGCCTCGGGCGAGCGCGGCGCGATCCTCTGGGCCTTCGTGCTCCTGCCGATCGCGCTCGTCTGCGACGCGCTCGACGGCAGCGTCGCGCGCTGGCGACGCAAGTCCTCGCCGCTCGGCGGCGACCTCGACTCGCTGGCCGACGTCGTCTCCTTCGGTGTGGCGCCCGCGGTGCTCGCCTTCGCGCTCGGCATGCGCGGCGGCTGGGACGCAGCCTGCCTCGCCTACTTCGTCGCCTGCGGCATCTCGAGGCTCGCCCGCTACAACGCGACGATGGATCAGCTCTCCGACGAGAGCGGCAAGGTCAGCCACTACGAGGGCACGCCGATCCCCACGAGCCTCGGCCTCGTCGCGCTGCTCGGCGTCGCCTTCTCGCAGGGCCGCGTCGGCGACGAGCTCTGGTGGGGGAGCCTCAGCCTCGGCCCCTTCGTGCTGCACCCGCTGGTGCTCATCTACGTCGTGAGCGGATCCTTGATGATCAGCACCTTCCGCGTGCCCAAGCCCTGAGGGCGTGGGTCAGGGAACGGCGACTCGGAAGAGCGCGGCCCAGATCGTCGACGAGAAGCCTCCACTGTTCGGCTCTGCATCGAGCTGCACACCGAAGAAGCCATCCGCGCTGGGAACGACCGACGTCGGCCGGTCCACGGGGAGCTGGAGCGTACGAACACCGCTCTCACTGAGCACGTGGACGAACGAGCCGCTCACCGTGCCATCGAGCAAAGTGTCGCTCAGGAACACACGCTCTCCGTAGCCCTCGAGGAAGACCCCCTCGGCAAAGCCCGAGATGCGCTCTGCTGCGTCGGATGGGAGGGGCAGCTTCACCCAGGCGCCGTTCTCCAGTCGGAAGGCCGCGCCACCTATCGTGTTCTTCAGCCCGCCCGCGTAGTACGGCACACCCGAGGCGGTGACCGCGACGATCGGGTAGTTGTGAAGCTCTTCGGTGACGAGTGCGTCGTGGAGCAAGGAGCCATCGGAGCGCCGTACGATCACGCTTCGGCGCTCGGGCGTCAGGACCCCTCCCAAGGCGGTGAGGTAGACCTCGTTCGGCCCCGCCTTCTTCACTTCACAGAGGAACTCGTCGTCGGGCGCGCCTCCGCTTCGCGTGATTGGCGTGATCGAGCTCTGCCCGGGCAGCACGCGCCCGAAGCGGCAGTCGAGCGTGACGACATACACGCTCCCGTCGTCGGTCATCGCGAAGCTGTCGATGTCGCTGCCCGACACGCTCACGCTCCGCATCGCGCCGTTCGGTTCCACGATGCGGAGCTCACTGTAGTTGGTCTGAACCGCCGTGAGTCCGGCCGCGTTTGCGTCGATGGCCCCCGCCTCGGGCAGCTCAGGCGAGGCCAGGATCATGGAGCTGGCGCCGCCTTCGCCGGGGAACCGACGAAGCTCGGCGCCGCCCGCGGGTGAGCTCGCGAGGCAGATGGCGTCGCTTCCCGCGGCGGCGCAGGAGCCGTTCGAGGCGAGCGGATCGATCGCGCGTCGAGGCGCTGCCGTGGCCGTCGGGTCCGAGATCCCTCCGCCGCGCCGGAGCAGGAGCACGCGACCATCGGGGCCGGCGCCGAAGCCCGTCGCGACCACGGCCGAGGCGCTCGTGGTCGAGCCCGCGTCGTCGACGCGCAAGGTCGCGTCGCCGTCGAAGGCGAGCCAGGTGTCGCCCTCCGTGCCCGTCGTGGCTGCAACGATCGGGGGGCGGGGGAACGAGGTCCCGGTCGGGTCCGCGTAGAGCGTGCGCGAGCTCCCGTCGGCGCTCCTCGCGACGAGCTGGTGCTCGAAGGCGAACCGCGGCTCACCACCGCGTGAGCCCGTGATGGCCACCGGGCTACCGGCGGGCAGGATCGTGGGGCCGCTCTCCGGCGTCACGGCGATCTCGGTCCACGCCGAACCGTCCCAGAGGTGCGCCACGGAGACGCCGGGGGCCTTCTCTCCGAAGACCCAGACCTCGCTGTCCGACCGCGCCCAGAGCCCGACGAGGCGGCCCGAGCTCGGGAGCGAGAGGCTCGTCGACCACGCCGAGCCGTCGAAGCGCAGCACCATGCCTGTCGCGGAGACGAGCCACACGTCGTCGGCCGCGAGGGCGTGCACGGCCACGTACCTCGCGCCCGCCGCGATCCCCGGACTCGCGTCGACGAGGCCCTTCGGGCCCAGATGCAGCACGACCCCGCTCGCCCCAGCGATCCACACGTCGTCCGGCGTGCGCGCGTGGACCGCGAGCAGCTGCGGGCGGCTCGTCCACAAGGCCTCCACGCTGCGGGGCAGCCCGGCTGCGAGGAACCGAGCGCCATCCCAGCGCAGCACGGCGCCGTGGTCGCCGACCGCGTAGGTGGTCCCGTCGGAGGCCGTATCGACCGCGCGCAGGCGGTTGCCCTGCGGAAGCGGCGTCACCCAGCAGAGCTCCTCGAGACAGGCCGGCGACGCGAAGTCGAGCTGGATCGTGGCGCCCGGGGAGCCCGCGCCCCCGCCTCCGGAACCGTCGCTCGCGTCGTCGCCGCAGCCGAGGCCCCACACCAGGGACGCCGAGGCCACGGAGAGCATGGAGCACCGAGCGAACCAGAGCTGCGCCGACATGGGCGGATTCTACGCGGAGGCCGAGCCGGTTCTACCTGGCGGCGCTCGATCCGGCTCGGCCACGCTTCGGCCGTCGCGGAGCCGCTCAGCTCAGCTCGGCGGCGGTCGCAGGGCGCCTCCAGCGCGGAGGGATGCTCAGGAGCACCTCGCGCGGCGAGCTCCTGATCTCCACGCGCTCCTCGAGGCTCGGCGCGCCACGCTGCGCGACGAGCACCAGCCCTCGCCCGAGCTGCTCACCGAGCCCGAGCTGTCGCGCGATCGACGCGAGCAGCGGGTTGCGTGGTACCGACACGCCGCCTTCGCGCGCGAGCTCCTCGAGATCCGTCTGACCCTCGGGCGGCCCGCCCGGGCTCCAGACCTCGAGCCGGTCGGTATAGACGCGCACGGCCACGCGGCTCGGCTTGCGCAGATCGCGGTGCACGAGCGCGTTCACGATCGCCTCGCGCACGACCTCGCGGGGGTAGGGGCCGCTGTCGCCGCCTTCGCTGTCGCCACACACGAAGTCGAGCGCGGCCTCGGCGAGCGCGGGCAGCGCGCCCTCGAGGTCGGCGCGCCGCGCGATCGGATCACCCAGCGAGCGGCCCTCGACGCCGACGCAGGAGACGCCCCACTCCGGGAAGGCGTACTGCGGCAGCTTGCCGAACACGTAGAGGCCCACGAGCGAGGGCACCACGCGCGGGGCCGTCTTCGCCAGCAGGCCGAGGCGAATCCCGGCTTCGTCGCGGCCACCCGCGGCGACGAGCGCGGGCGCGCGCTCCGCCAGGTAGCGATCGAGCGCGGGCAGGTCGAGCTCCTCGAGATCCACGTGGCTCACGGCGAGGCGCTCGCTGCTCATGGCCGAACCGTAGCGCAGTTCCAGGCCTCGCCCGAGCGCTCGCCGAAGCGCTCGCACGCGGGCGTCGCGTGGGCTAGACCCGGCTCCGATGGGTCTGCGTGTGAACAACGTGCGTCGACTCGGCGAGCAGCACTTCGACGTGCTCGTCGTGGGCGGCGGCATCAACGGCGCGGTCACCGCGGCCTGCCTCGCGGCGCGAGGGGCCAAGGTGGCGCTCATCGACAAGGGCGACTTCGCCGGCTTCACGAGCCAGCACTCCTCGAACCTCGCCTGGGGCGGCATCAAGTACATGGAGAGCTACGAGTTCGGCCTCGTGCGCGAGCTCTGCGTCTCCCGCAACCACCTCATCCGCTCCTACCCCTCGACGGTGCAGGAGATCCGCTTCTACGCGATGCACGCGCGCGGCTTCCGCCACGGCCTGTGGAAGCTCGTGCTCGGCACCTGGTTCTATTGGCTCATCGGCAGCTTCTTCACGAGGCGCCCGCGCAGGCTCTCGCTCGCGACGATCGCGAGAGAGGAGCCGATCATCGAGCTCGAGGGCTGCGACGGAGGCTTCGAGTACTCCGACGCCTACCTGCACGACAACGACGCGCGCTTCGTCTTCGGCTTCGTGCGTGGCGCGCTCGATCACGGCTGCGCCGCGGCGAACTACGTCGAGTCGCTGGGCTCGCGCTTCGAGGGTGGGGCCTGGCTCACGCGCGCCCGCGATCTGACGACGGGCGAGGCCCTGGAGATCCGCTCGCGTGTGCTCGTCAACGCAGGTGGGCCCTTCGTCGACGCGATGAACGAGCGCTCCGGAACGAAGACGCGTCACCGCCACGTCTTCTCGAAGGGCATCCACCTGCTCGTCGACCGCCTCACGCCCAACCAGCGCGTGCTCACCTTCTTCGCCGACGACGGCAGGCTCTTCTTCGTCATCCCCATGGGGCCCTGCACCTGCATCGGCACCACCGATACGCGCGTCGAGGGCCCGCACACGCAGGTGACCGACGACGACCGTCGCTTCGTGCTCGACAACATCAACAAACGCCTGCGCCTCGAGCGGCCGCTCACCGAGGCCGACATCATCGCCGAGCGCTGCGGCGTGCGCCCGCTCGTCGTCGACGCCCAGGGCTCGGAGGGCGCCGAGACGAACTGGATGCAGCTCTCGCGTCGCCACGCCGTAGAGGTCGACGAAGCGCGCAAGCAGGTGAGCATCTTCGGTGGCAAGCTCACCGACTGCCTCAACGTCGGCGAGGAGCTCGCGGAGGCGGTGACGAAGCTCGGCGTCGCGCTGCGCTACCCCGAGGCGCGCTGGTACGGCGAGCCGCCGGCCGAGACGCGGGAGCGCTTCATGCACCAGGCCGAGCTCATGGAGCTCGACGCGCTCACCTCGAAGTCGAGCCCCGAGCCGCTCTCCAAGCGCCTGTGGCGCCGCTACGGCTCGGGCGCCTTCGCGATGCTCGAGGCGATCCGCGCCGATCCACGCGAGGCCGAGCTGCTCATCGAGGGCGCGGAGTACATCCGCTGCGAGATCGAGCACGCCGCGCGCCGCGAGATGGTCGTCAAGCTCGACGACTTCCTCCGGCGGCGCTCGAAGATCGCGCTCGTCGTGCGGCGCGACGAGCTGCGCGAGGCCCCCGGGCTGCGCGAGGCCTGCCGCATCCTCTTCGGCGACGAGGCCGAGGCGCGCTACGAGGAGTACTTCAGCGAGCTCGCCGAGGGTGCGGGAGGCACGCTCGGCGAGCCGGTGTCGAGGCGCTCAGATCTTGCGTAGCTTCATGCGCACGTCGCTCGACCAGTGGTTGGCGAAGGCGCGCACGCAGGTCGAGAGGTAGCGGTCGTAGTCGTCGAAGACCTGGTCGCCCCACTTGGCGCGGATCGTCTTCTCCTGGGCCTTCATGCGGCGCAGCCACTCCCCGGTCGTCTTGCCGTAGTGCTCGCGCTGCGTGACGAGCTCGCAGATCTCCCAGCTGTTGCCGGCCGCCTTCACGAGCTCCTCGAGGCGCGGGTTGAGCCCGCCCGGGAAGATGACGTCGGCCGTGAAGCGGAGGTCTTCGAGGTCCTTCTGGTTGCGCGGCACCTTGTGGCGGAGGATCGCCTGGAACGCGAAGCAGGAGCCCTTGTCGACCCACTGCGCGAGCTTGTCGAAGTAGGTGCGGTAGATCTCGACGGCCTTGCCCTCGCGCGCCTGCGCCGGTGAGCAGAGGTGATCGATCATCTCGATCGACACGAGGCAGTCGTACTTCTGGGGCGGGTCGAACTTGGCGTAGTCCTCCACCCAGACCTTCACGCCCTTCATCTGGCGCGCCTCGATCTCGCGCGCCTGCTCGGTGCTCAGCGTGATGCCGTGCGCTTCCTTCGCGCCGCGCCGCACGATGTACTCGATGTTCGCGCCCCAGCCGCAGCCGATGTCGAGGATCGTCTTGTCGGCCGAGCACTCGGCGTAGTCGTAGAGGATCCGGCTCTTGTTCTCCTGCGCCTTCTCGAGCGAGTCGTTCCAGTTCTCGTAGACGGCACTCGTGTAGTGCATGCGCTCGTCGAGCCAGAGGCGGAAGAACTCGTTCGAAACGTCGTACGAAACCTCGATCTGCTCTTTGGTGCTGGTCATCGGATACTCCGTGTCGGTACTGCGGTGCGCTCGTTCGCGCTCGGAAGCCGGGCCCACGCGGCCAAGAAACTCGGTGGCGTGGCCCCAGAAACCCGGCCCACGCCTGCTGCGTGGGCCCAGAAGTAGCAGCGGCTCAGTTACCCAGCCGCGCGAGCTCGGCGTCGACCATCGACGCGATGGAGTCGAAGTCGGTGGGGTTCTGCACGCGCTTGTCGCCCACGATCATCGTGGGCGTGCCGCTCACGCCGATCTGATCGCCGAGCTTCATGTCGTTCTGCACGGCGACCGCGTGCGTGCCGTCGTCGAGGGCCTTCTCGAGCTTCTTCACGTCCATGCCGGCCTGCTTCGCCAGCTCGAGGATCTTCGCGCGGTCGAGCGTGCGCTGGTTCTCGAACATCAGGTCGTGGAGCTGCCAGAACTTGCCCTGGGCGTGTGCCTCGAGCGAGGCCTGCGCCGCGACCTCGGCGTTGCGGTGCATCGGCAGCGGGTACTGCCGGAACACGAAGCGCACCTTGTCGCCGTACTTCTCCTTGAGCTTCGACACCGTCGCGGCGGCGCGCGTGCAGAAGGGGCACTCGAAGTCGGAGTACTCGACGATGGCGAGCTTCGCGTCGACGGGGCCGAAGCCGGGTGCGTCGCCCGCGCGCTGCGCGGCGACGATCGCGGGCTCGATCGGCCCGTTCTGCTTCTCGAGCTGGCGCAGCTCGGTCATCACCTCGCCGAAGTTCTGCAGCATCTCCTTGCACTGCTTCGGCGGGAAACGCTTCGTCGTCTCGGTGACCATCTTGCAGGTCTCCGTCTCCTTGCCGAGCTCGGTGCAGATCTTCCCCACGAGCTCGTCGCAGGAGGCGCGCGCGCTCTTGAGCTTCTCCATCGTCATGGGGAGGTGGTTCAAGGCCTCGCTGCAGGCCTTCTCGGTGAGCAGCTCGGCGGCGCCCTTCGCCTGGGCGCAGCCCTCGGACTGCGCTCCCGCGCCGGTGCAGACCTCGTCGGCCCACTTCGAGCAAGTCGTCGCGTCGCCCGGCGCGGCGGCGGAGCCGACCACGGCGGGTGCGTCGGTCGTCGGCGTCGCGCTCGCTTCGCCTCCGCCGCGACCGAACCAGCCCGCGGCGCCGCCGACGAGCAGCGCGCCGAGCACGTAGACGGGCGTGGCGCCCGAGCCGGAGGACTGCGCTTCGCTCGGCTTGCGCGCCGGGGTGTCGCTCGCGCTCACGGCCTTGGACTTCGCCGCGCTCGAGGACTTCTCGCCGCCCGACTTGGCTTTCGCCTCCGCCTTGGGCTCCGCCTTCTTGGCGGGCTTCTTCTCCGGCTCGCTGGCGGGCGCTGCCTCTTCGGCCTCGGTCTCGTCGCTCGCGCGCTCGTCGCCTTGGTCTTCACCGTCGGCGTCGCTGCTCTGCTCGCGCTCTTCGTCTCGCTCTTCGTCTCGACTCACCGTGGCCTCGTCTCGGATGGGGGAGGGACGGCTCGGCCGGCCTCCCGGGGGTCGTGAACCCTAGGTTGCGGGCGGGGCGTCCGCTAGCCCAGAAATCGCCGATGAAGCAGGATTCCGGCGCGCTCGAGCCGACCGGAGAGGCCCGGTCGAGCCTCCGCGAAGTTGCCCCAGGCTCGCGGATCGTGATGCCACCGATGCATGCTGAGTTCTGGGCTCGCTCTCCTCGCTGCCTTGGTCGTCTCTTCGTCGGCGCAGGTGGAGGGCCCGGACAAACGCACGCGCTTCGCTTCGGTCGAGAGTCGCGCTCCGGCGAGCAAGCTCGCGCTGCGTGATCCGGCGCAGGTCGTGAAGGGCGAGCTCGAGCGAGCGCTCGACGGCATCGACTGGCGCAAGGAGGGCATCACGGCGCCCTTCGAGGTGCTCGCCGTGCTCTCGGAGGCCGAGTCGAGCGCGACGCGCGACCGCGCGCACGCGCGCTGCACGCTGCGCATCACGGTCCGCGAGCCGAGCGGCGCGCTGCTCGCGTCGGTGAGCGGCAGCGTGCGCGGCGAGGACCGCCCCGACGCGCGCGTCTCGCTCGAGCGCGAGGTGCTGCACGCGGCGGCGGAGAAGACCTCGTCTTCCTTGCCCGAGGCCATCCGCGCCGCGCGTGGCATCAAGACGAGGCGCTGACTCAGCCGGGCAAGGGCTCGTCGCCGGGCGGGTCGCTCGAGCTCGGCGCGCCGTAGGTGCAGGCGCTCGGATCGGGGCACTCGCGCCCGCAGACCAGGATCTTCTCGCTGCCGTTCGCGCCGGGGCACTCGATGAGCTCGGCCTCGCTGCACTCGAGGGAGCAGGTGCCCGAGCCGCTGCAGCACACGAAGCAGTTCGTCTTGCATGTGAGCGCGCAGGTACCGTTGCCGGTGCAACCGATATCGCAGCCCTGCTCGCAGTTCATTCCGCAGTTGCTGTTGCCGGTGCAGCCGCCGCCGCAGTTCTCCTTGCACTCGACGTTGCAGTCGGAGCCGCCTGCACAGTCCAGGTTGCAGTCGCCCGTGCCCGTACAGTCGACGTTGCAGCTCGACTGTCCCTGACAGCTCGCGTCGCAACCTCCGGCCAAGGTGCAGTCGGCCGAACAGTTCGACTTGGAGCCGCAGTCGAGGGCGCAGTCGGCGCCGTTGCAGTCGAGGTCGCAGTCGGCGCCTTGCGTGCACGTCGCGCCGCAGAAGACCTCGGCGTTCTCGCAGCTCAGGTTGCACTGCTCTCCCACGCATTCGAGCCGCTGGGGCTCGTCGTCGGCGCCGCATCCGGGCGCCGAGGCGAGGGCGATGATCGCCATCGTGCCGAACGTCGCGAGCAGTCTTCGAGTGGTGCGCATGGGTGCTCCTCGTCGCGCGGCGTCGGTGCCGCGAGCCTCCATGCTACTGCAAGTAGCCCGCGGCGGGTCCGTCGAGCCCTGGGCGCCGCTTCGATGTAGCATGCGCCCGCGATGCCCGGCCCGCCCATCCCGCTGCCCTACTTCGACGTCATCCTCGCCGAGCTCGAGCGCGGTCCCGACTCGCTGCGCACGATCTTCGACAAGTACGTGCACTGGGGCTACTGGCCCGACCCGCGCCGCGCCGACGGCACCCCGCACGACTTCGCGCGCGCGGCGCAGCAGCTCACCGACCGCATGATCGAGGCGGGCCGCGTGCGGAACGGCCACCGCGTGCTCGACGTGGGCTGCGGCTTCGGTGGGCTCGTCGCCACGCTCGACGAGCGCCACGCGGGCATGGAGCTGGTCGGCCTCAACATCGACCCGCGCCAGCTCGAGCGCGCCAAGCGCATCGTGAAGCCCAGGCCCGACAACCGCGTCGCCTGGGTCGAAGGCGACGCCTGCGACATGCCCTTCGACGACGACACCTTCGACGTGGTGCTCGCGGTGGAGTGCGCCTTCCACTTCCCGAGCCGCGCGCGTTTCCTCGCGGAGGCGCGCCGCGTGCTCCGCCCCGGCGGCAGGCTCGCGCTCTGCGACATCGTGCCCTCGCGCGTGGGATCGAAGATGCTCTTCCTGCGCGAGACGGTGTTCGCTGCGTACCTCGAGCGTGTCGTCGGGCCGACCGATCTCGAGGTCGACACCGCCAAGTACCTGCGCCTCGCCGACGACGCGGGCCTCCGCCCGGTGCACGTGGAGGACATCACGCGCCACACGGTGCCGACCTACAAGGCGCTGCGCCGCGTGGGGCTCGAGACCGGCGTGGAGCCGATCGTCACCACGATCGGCCTCTCGGGCATGGAGCTCTTGAGCAGGCTCGGGCTGCTCGAGTACATCCTGCTCGTCTTCGAGCCCGACGCGAGCTGAGACGGACGCGCGCCTCGGCCGCCCTCAGAGCTCGAGCCGCAGCGTGTGCACGAGCCGCAGATCCGTGCCGAGCACACCCTCGGGCGGCATCGTGTCGTGCAGCACGCTCAGACGCAGGCCCGCGGAGAGGTCGCCGAGCACGCGCGCGTCGCCGGCGAGCTCGAACAAGAGGCGCAGATCGCCGAAGTGGTCGATGCGCGGCTGCACGTAGACGATCGGCTGCAGGAGGAAGCGGCTGTCGCCGAGCTGGAACCTGGCCGCGGCGTAGCTGCTCCACCGCACGTCGTCGCGGAAGCGCCGCTCCACCTCGGGATCGATCACGTCGAGGCGCTCGTACTCCCACATGAGGCCGCTGCCCGCCCAGACGAGCGCCTCGCGCAGGTGTACGAGGTCGAAGCGCGCGCCGAGCCCGATGAGCAGGCGCGTCTGCAGGCGCTGGAACTCGTTGAACTGCAGCTGCGCGTAGGTCTCGCTGCCGATGCGTGCGTGCCACATCGACACCGCGCGCAGATGCCCGAAGCCGTTCCACACGCTGCGATCCCCGGAGGCCTCCGCGTAGCGGAGGTTGCCGATCGCGAGCACGCGCTCCCGGAGAAAGGGCAGCGGCGTCGACGCATCGTCGAAGTCCCCCGAGCTCTGCTCGCCGTGCTCGTCCTGCAGGGTCTGGTAGACGATCGAGCCGGTCGAGCCGACGTCGAAGAGCTCCGCGTTGCCGGCGGTCAGCGAGAGCGTCGCCTCGACCGTGCCGCCGAGGCCGGGCTCGAGCGGTTTGCGCTGCAAGCGCTCGACGGACACCTGCGCGACCGCGACCGACGGCGCGCCGAGCAGGCCAGAGAGCAGCACGCAGCCGGCCGCGATGGCGACGCCAGGCTTCGTCGACATGGCGGACCTTCGTAGCGCAGCTCGGGCGCGGGTGGGCCGTGTCTCCGGTCGCGGGTCCGGTCGCCCGAGCGCTGGAAGCGAGCCCCGTTCACGCCATGGCAGCCCAGCTGGATCAGCCTTTGTCCACCCGATCTGGGGGTCCAGCCCCCGCACCTGAGCTCGTCCACCCACCGTGCCCGGAGCCCAAACCATCGGAATCACTGATGGGTCACCTTGTCCTACATTCTGGCACTGCGTGTGCTTAGGGAGCAGGCAAGCGTCGTCCACGGGGGATCGACGCCGACCTCGACCCTTCCGGCCCAGGCCGCCTCGGAGATCACGTCATGAAGATCAAGCTGCTCACCCGCTTCGCCTTCGCCCTCTCGCTCGCCCTCGCCGCGCCGCTCGCGGTGGGCTGCGACACCGAAGGCCCCAGCTCGAGTGAGCAGGACGTGACGCAGAAGTCCGCCTACACGGCGGACATGGCGGCCTACAACGCGATCTACGGCACGAGCTTCGCGGATCTGAACGCCGCGTACTCGGTGATCGTGAAGGCCGGCGAGCTCTCGCTGCCCGCGCCGACGCACCTCTTCGGCGAGGAGGTCAACGTGATCCCCTACTCGAACACCGACGGCGAGAAGACCGCCGACGGCCAGGTCTTCGAGCGCGGCGACCAGGAGATCGGCAAGGTCTTCAAGAAGGGTCAGCTCGGCATCGCGGTGAAGCACCACCGCTCCGAGTTCCCCGTGCTCGATCTGAACGGCGCCGACCCGGGCGCGATGAAGGAGCACTTCAAGCTCCAGGACACGCACATCGAGATCGTCGTCGGCGTGGAGCGCGACGGCAAGCCGGGTGCGATGACCATCAACAACCCGCAGGACTACGAAGAGGGCTACTTCGGCGACGAGGTCTACGCGATGATCTTCCTCCGCCCGACCTACCCCGCGTACCTCTCGGACGCGCAGGTCGGCGAGTACGAAGACAACATCCGCACGATGCTCGTGGGCTTCAACGCCGTCACGAACTTCCCCGGTGACTACAACGGCGGCGACCCGCTCGGCGCACGCGACGTGGGCCGCGTCGAGGAGCACGCGAAGAACATGGTGCTCGCGATCGTGGGCGACCCGGCCGGCAAGGCCTACTTCGCCGACCCGAAGAACCAGGTCTACTGCGCGGAGCTCGCGCACCTGGCGTTCAGCGCCGGCATGCACGTGCCGCTCAACGATCGCACGATGATCCCGCTCGTCGGCGAGGAGGCCTGGTCGAAGTTCAAGGGCTACGTGGCCGACCACAACGCCGGCAAGGAGTCGCCCTTCACGACGCTCAACCGCAACGACCGCGTGGGACTCATCCGCGATCTCACCGTGGCCGGCGACTCGCTCGCCCCGATCGCCGAGCTCTCCGCGGCCGACGCGAAGAAGCTCGCCTTCCAGCCGATGACGATGTCCGACATCGTCGAGCAGTTCATGCGTACGCACATGCCGCGCGAGATCCTCGGCGAAGAGCTCGCGCCGCTGCAGGGCAAGGTGCTCGAGCAGATGCGCCCCGGCCTCTTCGAGGTCATGGGCCTCGACAAGCTGCCCGAGGGAGATCCGGCGCGTCAAGCGGTCGACGCGCTCTACACGAAGATCGTCGAGGTCGTCGGCGTGCCCTACGCGAACTACGGAGAGTTCCGCGCCGCGATCGATCCCCTGCTCGCCCAGGCCCGCATGATGACCGGCCCGCGTGGCGACGTCGGCGAGGGCCTCTTCACGCCGCCGAGCCTCTTCCACGTCATCGCCCAGGGCAAACACCAGGGTGGTCTGCTCGGCATGCAGTACGAAGGTCACGGCGTGCACGTGAGCGCCGTGAAGAAGCTCGGCGGCGCGGCTCCCGAGCCCACCCCCACCGAGGACATCCCCACCACGGTGAGCTGCGAGAGCGCCTGCGGTCAGCAGGCCGCCGGCGGCTGCTGGTGCGACGCGAGCTGCAGCGAGTACGGGGACTGCTGCTCCGACTACGCCGACGTCTGCCGCTGAGCTCGCCGAGCTCTCGGCGACGCGGGGCCGACCCCGCCACGGATTCACGGGCCCGCGCCTCGACGGAGGTGCGGGCTTCGTCGTGTAGGATGCGGGCCGCGATGAGCGACGCGCAGGCGGCAGATCGAAGGACCCTGGTCTGGGTCGCGCTGGCCCTCGCGGTGGCGCTCGTCGGCTCGCTCGCGCACGCGGGCTACCGTTACTCGAAGGTCGACCTCTACGAGCGCGCGAGCGGGGTGATCGTCGAGGTGGAGGAGCGCCGCGGCACGGGCTCGCAGTCGAGCACGCAGCGCGTGCCCGTGGCGGAGCTCAGGCTGCGCTCCGGCGAGACCGTGCGCGCTCCGCTCGAGGCCTCCTCGAACAGCCCCTTCTGCTGCGAGGTCGGTGAGGAGCTCGAGGTGCTCTACGACCCGAGCGATCTCTCGGGCACGGCGCTCGCGAACCGCTTCGGCGATCTCTACGGGCCGCAGCTGCTCTTCGCCGTCGTCGCGGGCCTCTTCCTGCTGCTCGTCGGGCGGGGGCTCTTCCCTCGTCGATCGCCGTGAGCGCGCTCTCGCGTCGGCTGCCCGGGCTCGCGCTGCTCTTGCGCTACGAGCGCGCCTACCTGCGGCCGGATCTGATCGCGGGCCTCACGGTGGGCGCGATGCTCCTGCCGCAGGCGATGGCCTACGCGGAGCTCGCGGGCATGCCGCCCGCGACGGGCTTCCACGCGGCGCTCCTCGCGCTCGTGGTGTACGCGCTCGTCGGCAGCTCGCGGCACCTCGGCGTCGGGCCCGAGCCCGGCACGGCGATCCTCGCGGCCACGGGCGTGGGCGCGCTCGCGGCGGGTGATCCAGCGCGCTACGCGGCGCTCATGGCGACGCTCGCCGCGCTCGTCGGCCTGCTCTGCCTCGCGGGCGCGGCTGCGCGCCTCGGCTTCCTCGCGGAGCTGCTCTCCAAGCCGGTGCTCGTGGGCTACATCAGCGGCGTCGGGTTGACGCTCATCTCGAGCCAGCTCGCCAAGGCGACCGGCGTGCCCATCGACGCCGACAGCTTCTTCCCGCGCGTGGCGCAGCTCTTCACGGGCCTCTCGGAGCTCCGGCCCGTCACGCTCGCGGTCAGCGCAGGCACGCTCGCCGCGCTGCTGCTCCTGCGCCGCTACGCGCCCAAGCTGCCGGGCGCGCTCATCGGCGTCACGCTCGCCACGCTGCTCAGCGTCGCCTTCGACCTGCCCTCGCGTGGCTTGCGCCCGATCGGCGACGTCGCAGCGACCTTGCCCTCGCTCGGTCTGCCCTCGCTCGGCTTCGCCGATCTGCGCGCGCTCCTGCCCACGGCGCTCGGGATCGCGCTCGTCGGCTACACCGACAACGTGCTCACCGCGCGCTCGGTCGGCGCGCGCATGGGCTACCGGATCGACGCGAACCAAGAGCTCGCCGCGCTCGGCGCGATCAACCTCTCGGCGGCCGCGTCGGGCGCCTTCCCGGTGTCGTCGAGCGCGAGCCGCACGGCCGTGCCCGCCGCGCTCGGCAGCAAGACGCAGCTCGTGAGCCTGCTCGCGGCGGCCTTCGTCGTCGCCAGCCTGCTCGGGCTGGGCTCGTTCATCGCGCTCGTGCCGCAAGCCGCGCTCGCGGCGGTGATCCTCTCGGCGGGCATCGCCATCGTCGACGTCGCGGGCTTCCGCAGGCTCTACGAGCTCAGCAAGCTCGAGCTCGCGATCGCGGCGCTCGGCATGCTCTCGGTGATGATCTTCGACGTGCTCGACGGCGTGCTGCTCGCGGTCGGCGCCTCGGTGCTGCTCGCGCTCGGCAGGATCGCGCTGCCGCACGACGCGATCCTCGGGCACGCCAAGAGCCTCGACGGTTGGGTGGAGGCCGATCGCTACGGGCTCGAGCCCACGGTCGGGCTGCTCGTCTACCGCTTCGACGCGCCGCTCTTCTTCGCCAACGCCAACCGCTTCCGCGAGCGTGTGGCCGCGATGCTCGAGTCGAACCCCGGCCGCGAGGAGTGGATCGTGCTCGACTTCGAGGGCATCGGCGCGATCGACGCGACGGCCGTAGAGGCGCTCGAGGAGCTCGAGGCCGAGCTCAGGGCGCAGGGGCTCGTCGTCGCCGTCGCGCGCGCCAACGGCCCCGTGCTCGATCGCCTCGCGCGCGCCGGGCTCACGGAGCCGGCCGGCAAACTGCGCGTCTTCGCGACGATCAACGCCGCCGTGCGAGGCTTCGAGGCGCGCGCTCACGAAGCGGCGGAGGGCGGCGACCTGGAGGCCGGCGACCCGAAGGCTGGCGATACGAAGGCCGGCTGAGCCCGGCGAGCGGAGCGCCGCGCCGGCAGAACTTCTCCGACGTGTGTGCGTACCAGAGCCACGAAGCCCATGACCATGCCCCACACGCTCCCCCGCCGCTCGATCCTCGGCCTGCTCTTCGCGCTCGGCTGCGACGCCGCCGTGCGCCCCGAGCCCACGCAGCCCACCGCGAGCGACTCGAGCCAGCCTCCACCCTCCGAGAGCGCCCTGCCCAGCGAAGCCGCGCCTTCCGCTACGCAGCCCAGCGCCACGCAGCCCAGCGCCGCCGCGCCGCCCGCCGACGCGGTCGAGCGCCTCGCGAAGAGCAGCAACGCCTTCGGCTTCGATCTGTGGAAGCGCCTGCCCGATCCCGCGAAGAACCAGGTGATCTCTCCCGCGAGCCTCAGCACGGCGCTCGCGATGACCTGGGGCGGCGCCAAGGGCGCGACCGCGAGCGAGATGCAGGCCGTGCTGAAGCTCGAGGGCGCTCAGGGCGAGGTGATGAAGACCGCCGGAGAGCTCGCGAGCTCGCTCGGCGATCCGAAGCGCGACGTGGTCTTCCGGATCGCCAACCGCCTCTTCGGTGAGAAGAGCTACCGCTTCGAGCAGCCCTACCTCGACGCGACGCGCGCGGCCTACGGCGCGCCGCTCGAGGCGCTCGACTTCGCGAGGGCCACCGAGGCCTCGCGTGCGCGCATCAACGCTTGGGTCGAGGAGCAGACGGAGAAGCGCATCAAGGATCTGGTGCCGCCGCGAGGCGTCGACCCGGACACGCGGCTCGTGCTCGTGAACGCGCTCTACTTCCTCGGCGACTGGGCCGAGCCCTTCGACAAGGAGCGCACGCGCCCGAATGCGTTCCACCTGAGCGCCACGGAGAAAGCCGAGGTGCCCACGATGTCGCGCGGCGGCTCGATGCTCTACGCCGAGACGGCCGAGCTCAGCGCGCTCGAGCTCCCCTACGAGGGCCAGTCGATGTCGATGCTCTTCGTCGTGCCGCGCGCGATCGATGGCCTCGCGAAGCTCGAGAGCGGCTTCGACGCGGCCAGGCTCGACGGGCTCGTGAAGGCGTTGAAGCACGAGAGCGTGTTCGCCAGCGTGCCGACGTTCGAGGTCGCGCCGCCGAGCTCGCTCGAGGTGGGCGATCAGCTCAAGGCGCTCGGCATGAAGCTCGCGTTCGATCGCGACAAGGCCGATTTCACCGGCATCGCGAACCCTCCCACGCCCGACGATCGCCTCTACATCGGCAAGGTCTTCCACAAGGGCTTCGTGCGCGTCGACGAGAAGGGCACCGAAGCTGCGGCGGCCACCGCGGTCGCCATGCCTCGCGCCGGCAGCGCGCCGCCCGCGAAGACCTACGAGTTCAAGGCCGACAGGCCGTTCCTGTTCTTCCTCCGCGATCGTGAGAGCGGGCTCGTGCTCTTCATGGGCCGCGTGGTCGATCCGCGCGCGAAGTGAGCCGAGCGCCGCGCCTACGCGTGGGAGGCTCGGCGGGCCAGGCGGTCAGGGTGGTGGTTCGTCTGGGCAGGGTTCGTCTTTGGTCTGCGAGCCGGGCAAGGTCTTGCACTTGTCCGACGCGCGGGCGTCGAAGCAGAAGGCAAGCTGCTCCGCCACCTCTGGGCATGCGCCGCCGCACCGCCCGGTGCGGACCGCGTCGCGGAGCGTGCAGGCGAGAAACTCCTCCATGAACTCGACGCTGCAGCCGTACTCCTCGAACCAGGTCTCCCACTCTTCTTCGCAGGGAGGGGGTTTCGTCTTGCAGCCCTTCTCCTCGAAGTAGGCACGGTTCTCCTCACAGGTGACGCGATCCGGGATCTCGCCGCCGCCGGTGTACGACGACGAACCCGTGGACCAAGCGCTGTCGTCGTCGTCACCGTCGTCGCGGCGCACCTCGCCACTGCAGGCGATGTGAAACGCCGAGCTGAGCACCGCAGCAGCTCCGGCGACGCGGAGGATCGATCTCATCTGGTGCACTCCATGAAGTTCCTCACGCACGTCGCGTTACCGATGGGCTCGGTGGGTGGTGCAGCCCAAGCGTGGCCCCGCGTCACGTGCGCAGGGCCAGGGGGCTCGCCGCATGCCGGAGCTTGCAGCTGACATAGTCCTCCACGAACTCGACGCTGCATCCATAGTTCTCAAACCAGCTCTCCCGTCCTTCTTCGCAAGGAGATCACTTCGTGGTGCAGCTGTTCTCTTCGACGTAGCAGCAGAGCGAATCTGTTTCAGTCCATGAAGCTGCTCGCGCCCAGCGCGTTGCCCGCGGGGTCGGTCGCTGGTGCAGCGTGGGCGCCGCCCGCGTCGTGGCGCGACGCGAGCGGCTCCAGCTGTGTCAGCGGCAGTGGTGACTACCTCGGCGGTTCATCCGGGCAGGGCTCGTCTTTGGTCTGCGAGCCCGGCAAGGTCTTGCACTTGTCCGACGCGCGGGCGTCGAAGCAGAAGGCGATCTCCTCTGCCATTTCAGGGCAAGCTCCTACGCAGCGCCCTGTGCTTGCGGCATTTCGGAGGTTGCACGCGAGGTACTGCTCCATGAACTCGACGCTGCAGCCGTACTCCTCGAACCAGGTCT
>ERZ761602.2144-NODE-2144-length-32305-cov-4.607597_pt1 | contig 32305 bp, 25 predicted proteins | sample MGYA00512165_ERZ761602 | MGnify/ENA primary metagenome ERZ761602 (study PRJEB28899, sample SAMN02445085) | bioreactor sludge metagenome | biome: EBPR sludge; isolation source: Thorneside wastewater treatment plant | place: Australia: Brisbane, Thorneside...
AAACTTCTCGAGCCGCCACCTCGACGTCGTGCTCCCATCGTGTCGGCCGCCCTCGGATCGCGGATGGGACGCGCCCTTGTCGCGCGGAGCCGCGGACGCGATGCTCTGGCGATGCTTCGAGCCGTCTGCACGCTGGCGCTCACGATCTCCGTCGCCGCGTGCGACGACCCACCCGCGCCCGCGCCATCGCCGCCCCCCGTCGTCGAGCCCGCCCCCACGCCCGCGCCCGACGAGATCCCGCCGCCGGAAGACCCCGAGACGATCGTCGCCCCGAGCTACTCCGAAGCCGAGCTCGACGCGATGGACCCCGCAGCGCTCGAAGCCGCGTGTTTCCAGGGCTCGACGGCCGCGTGCGATCGCCTCGGGCATTGAGCGACACCGCGGCAAGAACGCTGGCACGTTTCCCTTTTCCCGGCGGTCGGCACGTTTCCCTTTTCCCGGCGGATGCACGATTCCCGTTGTCCGGCTCTTCGGCGGTGGCGCCGTTTCCCCACATCTTCGGCGTCGAGGGATCAGCCGATCTGCGGCTGCGTATCGGCCGCGACGTAGACGAAGTAGTGCGAGCACGTGATCTCGAATCGCACTGCGGGTGTTGCGGAGTACGGCATGGGCAGGAGCTCGACTCGGACGGCGGAGCATGGCTTCGTCACACCGAGCTCCATGGCGTGCTCGCTCCCGTCCGGTGCGATCGACGACAGTCGACCCACCATCCCTGCCAGGCCTCCGCTTCTCTCGCTGACCGTGGTGCCGTGGCAGATCACGAACGCCGACGTACCGGCGAGCTCGTTCTCGAACGCCAGAATCGTGTCTCCGCTCGGGAAGGTGGAGAAGAAGAGCATCCCCAAGTCGGCGGCTAACCCCGCCGACTCGGGTGAGAAGTCGTCGAGCGGATGAGGATGCGCCAGCGTCATTTGGGGATCCTCGCCTGAAGGAAGTAGCGTGCGCACGTGATCTCGAGCTCCGCGGGCGGGGTCGCAGTGTGCGGCGCCTGCTGCATGGGCATGCGAATCACGGAGCACTCGTCGGGTACGCCGAACAGTACGCCGCGTTCGTCTCGCCCGTCGCGGCTCATGCGAGACACGCGCCAGAGGAAGCCGGGCAACCCGCCGCGTCGCTCGATCTTCGTGACCTCGTGGCAGAACAACGTCGCGGTGCCGCCCTCGACGCCGTGGACGTTCTCGAACGCGAGGACCGCATCTCCGTTGGCGAGCAGGTTGATCGAGAGGAGCACAGCGTCGTGGAGTGAGTGAGACATGACGCACCTGGATGGGAGAGGAAGAACGAACGTCCGCGACCGATGCCCCGATGACGCGAGACGTGTCGAGCGAAGGTGCTACCGGCGCCCGCGGCGCTCGGCGATCGCCTCACACGCCTCCTTCGCTTCTTTCAGCGAGCACCGCGTGTGATCGCGGTAGTGCTTGATCGCCGTGATGAGGTTCCCCGCGTCGATCGCCTCGAGCACACCGGGCGGCACACCTCCGACCGCGCTCGGCGCCGAAGGAATCGCGTCCGGAAACGCCGCGCCGCAGTAGCCACACGCCTCGCTCCGCGCCGCGCGCGGCGCACCACAGAGCCCACACTTCATCCCGGCTGCCATGGGGGCGGAGGGTACTCCGAGTCAGGGCATGTTGTGCTCGTACGAACCGACCACGGTGCCGTCCACGCCGATGTCGAAGGTCCACGTCGTCAAGGGGCTGAGCCAAGAGCCGCGGAACGCGACGGTGTGCGTACAGTTGCCACTCACCGACTCGCACGCTCGAGTCGCTCACCGCTCAGGGAAAGCTGCCACCATTCTTGGATCGCGTCCCGCTCAGGGAAAGCTGCCGCCATTCTTGGATCGCGACCACCGAGCGAGGAGCCCGAGCGAGGCCTTTGAGCGGGGCATTTCGGTCACACGGGGCGCGGCGCGAGCGAGCGCGTGTCGGATTCATTACGAGCCGCCGATCGCGAGCACGCCCCTCGACGGCGTTCGCATGCGCGACTCCTCACCATCGACCGATCCTTCATCGCAGGCGTTCTCGCACGCGCGAGTCACTCACCCCCTCCGGGGTCACGCCGCCACGGCACCGCCCGGCGCGTACATGCCCTCTGGCCACACGACCCGGTCGCCGAGCTTCGACAGCGCTCGCGCCGCATCGTACGCGGCGTAGCGGAGCCGGCTCGCCTCGCGATACGCGGCGACGTGTTCTGGGCTTCCGAACGCGTAGGGACGACGCGACCGCTTCGGCTTCCGGGGTCGCTGGTTCACGTCCGCGTCGAGCACTCCTTCGACGCCGAGGCATCGATCCGCGGGCCGCGAGTCGCACCAGCTCTTCACCGTCGCGAGGTACGCCGAACACGAGAGCGACTCCATGCCCGGAAGTCGACTCAGACGCAGGCGGCCGCGACGCCAGTAGCGCTCGCGTTCGTTCGGGCGTTTCGCGAGCTGCCAGGCGGACCGATCGAAGTGTCTCGTCTCGAGCTCCTCGCCGTCGTGCAGGCCCGCGACCGCGACGAAGCCAGGCCACTCGGTGAAGCACTTCACGAGCCCCGCCTTCTTCGGGTTCTCGAGCACGTACTTGATGCGACCTGCAGCGGCTTCTTCGTCGAGGACGGGCTGCGCGTCGTAGCGACGCGGAAAGACTGGACCCACGCGGCCGAGCAGCAGGTTCAGGGTCTGCACGACCCGGGCGAGGAAGTAGCTCATGAACGCGGCGAGGTTCTTCCCGGGCGCACGAACCACGAGGTGCAGGTGGTTGCTCATCACCACCACCGCGAACACCTCCACCGGCGGCAGACCGCTCTCCGCACAGTGCTTCTGCGCCCGTGCCAGCGCCGAGCTCACGCAGTCTTCCGCGAGTTTCTCCGCTTCTTCCACGGTGAGCTTCGGTTGATTCTCGGGCCGGCGACGGTTCGCGCTGGCCACGAGGCGCTCCAGCTTCGCGCGCAGCCTCGACCGCTTGGCGTCCACCACCCGCCGGGCTTCTCGATTCACGGGCGCGAGCCTCGAACAGAGCAGTGGGTGGAGCCAGAAGACTTCTTCGAGAGTCCGCGTCGTCACGAAGAACAACTGTTCGGGATCTTCACACCGGAGGGGACGCGAACGACGCGTAGGCTTGGCGGTGGGCATGCCGGCTCATCGCGCCGCCGGATTCCCCGTTGATTCCTGCGGCTGGGCAAAAACGGTGGCACCTTCCCGGTGGCACGCCCGGGATCTTCACACCGGAGGGACGCGAACGACGCGTAGGTTTGGCGGTGGCATGCCGGCTCATCGCGCCGCCGGATTCCCCGTTGATTCCTGGGTCTGGACAAAAACGGTGGCACGTTCCCGTTCCCCGTTGCGTTCCCGTTCCCCGTTGATTCCTGGGGCTGGGCAAAAACGGTGGCACGTTCCCGTTCGTGGCACGGGATCTTCACACCGGAGGGGACGCGAACGACGCGTGGGCTTGGCGGTGGGCATACCGGCTCATCGCGCCGCCGGATTCCCCGTTGATTCCTGGGGCTGGGCAAAAACGGTGGCACGTTCCCACGGGCTTGGCCGGAGGGGACGGGAGCGACGCGTGAGCTTGGCGGGAATGCGGGCTCGTTGCGCCGTCGGATTCCCCGTTGGTTCCTGGGTCTGGGCAAAAACGGTGGCACGTTCTCTGGTGGTGGTGCGGGCTTGGCGCTGGGCATGCCGGCTCATCGCGCCGCCGGATTCCCCGTTGATTCCTGGGTCTGGGCAAAAACGGTGGCACGTTCCGGGAGTTCTCGTTGGCACGGCACGTTCCGGGAGTTCTCGTTGGCACGTTCCGGGAGTTCTCGTTGCGCTTCGCCGGGATCCCCGTTGATTCCTGGGGCTGGGCAAAAACGGTGGCACGTTCGCGTTCCCGCGGTGCGAGCCGAGAACAGAGCAGTGGGTGGAGCCAGAAGACTTCTTCGAGAGTTCGTGTCGTCACGAAGAACAACTGTTCGGGATCTTCACACCGGAGGGGACGGCTCATCGCACCGCCGGATTCCCCGTTGATTCCTGGGTCTGGGCCAAACGGTGGCTCGTTCCCGGTGGCACGGCACGGCCACCGGCTCGGATCGCTAGGACGTCAATCTTGGATCCGGCTACGGCGTCATTTCGGCCGTTAACCGAACGTTCCCCGGAACGTTCGGCACCTTCCCCACGTTCCCACGCTCCACCCCGCGATGTCGCTCGACCCACTCATCCGCGCGTATCGACGAGAAATGCACGAACGCTGGTGACCTCCACATACTCGCAATAGAACGACAAGACGCCGGTCTCGAAGTCTCCGACTTCGTAGCGAATATCGCTCCACCCTCGGCTACGGATGTCATCAACGTAGAAACCTCCCGTCTGAATTATCCCTCCGACCTCCTTGAGCGACAGTCTAGAGACCCTGCGGAAGATCACCGTCGCATCGCACCTAGAGGATCGGTCGTGTGACCCCATACTCCATGATGTCTCTAGCGACAACGTAGTGTAGCCGTCAATCGGGTTCTCGACATGGTAGTTGAGTCCGGCGATGTGCGACATGTTGGCCCATGACCACTCGCCTAGAACGTCATCCAATAGGTGGCTTCCCGGAATCTTCATGTTAGTCGAGGTTGTGTTGTGTCTGTGTGTAGTGCGGGTTGTGGGGAGAGGGGTGATAAGTCCGCTCGTGGTAGTGCGGATTGGAGTGACTCGCGGGGCGCATGTGGTCCGTATGGTCGATGCGTAGTCTCTGTCTACCGAAGCGATCGTAGATCACTGTTGAGTCTTCGATTCTACCAGTTCGCCCACTGATTCGACGGTGGAACATTCTCTCGGGGCTGCCGGTTGGCGCTATCTGGTCCGGGGCGTATCGCTGCCAGTACTCGTCAGGAACGAACGGCTCGTCGCAGGGGTTTCGTTTGAAGAACTTGTTGAGAAATGTGCGGATCTGTGCCAGAGGGGATCGATTGCGAAGCAGCACAGCGCCGAGCTTCGAGGCAATCTTCCCCGCCAGGGCGCCTCCCGGGGGACTGAGCACTGAGAGCGGGTCACCGTTCCCGTCACCTCCCTGATCCGATGCTATGGACAGCAGTCCCAACGCAACCCAGAACGGGTGCTCGCCGGTCAAGTCAAGATAGTTGATAGGGTCGCTTCCAGCGTACTCATACAGATTTGCCTGTCCGCCATCCCACAGGATCGGATCCTTCGCCGTCCACCGACCGAGCCTCGGATCGTAGTCCCGCGCTCCGAACCGGATCAACCCGGTGTCCTGGTCCCACAGCCCGCCCGCGAATCGGAACGGGAAGCGCTCGGCGAGCGAGCCGACCGTGGGGGCACTGGTCTGCAGCTCACCGAACGGCCCGTAGTCGTAGCTCGCCGCAACGGAGCCGTCGTCGACGTTCACCAAGCGTCGGACGCTTCCGAGGTGATCGGTGACCACGCGGAAGACGGTGTTCGTGCCCACCTGCACGACGGCGTCGGGCACGTGGGGCATCGTGCCGTACACGAAGAGGAGCTCGAGGTTCCCCGCAGCGTTGAGCTGCGCGACCGGGTTCAGGCCGTCCTGGTACAGCCAGAAGCGGTCGGCCGTCGCGGTGGTCGCCGTGCCCACGTAGCGACCCACGCGGCGACCGAGCCCGTCGATGAGGTAACGCCGAACCGCGCCGCCCGGCAGGTCCACGCGGCGCAGGTGCCCGAGCTCGTCGTACGCGTACGTCGTGCGATCTGCCGTAGTGCCCGGGTTCCCATCCAGGTCGCGGCTCGCGAGGTTGCCCGCCGCGTCGTAGGTGAAGACCGTCGTCCCGTAACGCAGGAGTCGATCCTGTGCGTCGACCTCCGTGCAGTTCGTCGAGCAGCTTCCCGACGGGGAGGTCCACGACGTGCGGTTGCCGTTCGCGTCGTAGCCGTACGCGTACTGCGTCGTCGGCCCCGGAGTGGTCACGGCCTCCAGTCGACCTCGCGAGTCGTGGTGATAGGTGCGCGTCGTGGTCGTGCTGTTGACGGTCTCCGCGATCGTCGAGATCCGCCCCGCGAGATCGTACCCGTAGGTGAACGCGAGGCGTCCTCCCGAGGTGCCCCACGTCGAGTCGAGTCCGCTCAGGTCGCCGAACCCGGGCGAGTACGACAGCGCAGTCACCGCGCTTCCGGTGCACGCGCCGCTGATCGGCGCAGAGCCGCCGAGGCAAACACGCTGCAGCTGACCCGTCTGGCCGACGTGCTGCAGGACCAACGTCTGTACACCTGGCGTGGAGGGCGCGACGAGCACTTCGGTCGGGAGCCCGTCGAGGTCGTACTCGTACGAGGCCACCGTCGTGCCGTGCGCCGAGATGGAGTCGAGCCAGAGCGCGCGCGCGGGGTCGAACGTCAGCGCGACCGTGCGGTCCCCCATCGGGAGCGCGGTCGTCGTGCCAACCGGGAGGGTGCCGATTCGGTTCAGCGTGGTCGTCACGGTCGACACGAGCCCGCCCGTTTGCGGCATCGTGATCGACTGAACCTCACCGTCGTCGGTGAACCCGTCGCCGTACGACAACACCACGTCGGCGTCGATCGGGCTCGTCAGGTTCATCCGGGTCAGCCGACGCAGACCGGTGGGTTCGTAGGTGAAGCCGATCGAACCGAGACCGGCCGGGTCGACGCCCGAGACCTCGCCCCAATCGAACCCTGCCGCGAGCGTGCCGGGCGTCCAGGTGAGGTTCGAGCTCACGTTGTTGGCGCCACCGGGCGTGTCGCGCCCGAGCGGAGGCGTGTACGTCTGCGGGTCGTCGAAGTGCGAGTAGCTGGTGGTGTGCGCCGTACGACCGGGAGGCGTCACGGACGACGCTTGACGCCCGACGTCGAAGCCGACTTCGGTCACGTCGCCGTCGACGTTCGCCGTGATCACGCGACCCAAGCTGTCGCGCGTGAAGCTGACCTCGTTGCCGTATTCGTCCGAAACGTGCCGCACTCAACCGACGTCTTGGGCGGACGCGTTCACGTACGTGTTGGTGACCTGCCGGGTGACGCCGCTCGCCGTCCTCGAAACCGTCGTCACGCGGTCACGTGAATCGTAGGTCGTGATCGAGGGGGCGTAGATGGGCGTGGGTGTGGTGCCCGGATCGTCGGGTACGACGGCAGCGCTCCACGTGGGGCGTCCTTGGACGTCGAAGAGGGTGACGGACTGGCGCCCCTCCGCGGAGGTCACGCGTAGCTCCCATCCCGTGGTCGCCGACCCGGAGGTCAGACGGGTCCACACGGACGTCGCGGTGGCCGTGGTCCCATCGATCGACTGTCGGGACGTCGCCGTGAGCTCGGCAAGCTGCTCCTCCTCGTACCACGAGGCTTCGAGCTCGCTCGTGAACGAGACGGGAGCGAGCCCCGGCAACGTCAACGTCGTCGCAGTCGCGTACGTCTGCCCCGGTACGAGCGGATGAGGCACCAACGTCTCCGTCGTGCTTTGTCTCACGACCGTCGTGTCGGCTGGGGTCGTCGATGTCCACGTGGTCGTGCGCGAGGCATCGGTCTCCAGCACGGCGGTCTCGTGCGTCGCTTCGGTGGCCGCCGTTCGTGAGATTCGGTGGGTACGCTCGCCGGCTTCATCGGCGCTGCGGAAGAACTCCGTCGAAGTCAGGGGAGCCGCAGGGTTGCCGCTCGTGACGTTCACCGTCGAGCCGCGCGTCCACCCGCCGGTGTCCTCCGTCTGCGTTCGGGTCCCACCGAGGTTCCAGCGCGCGAGCTCCGTGGCACCCGAGCGGAGAACGTCGTGTTGCACGCGACCGAGCGAGTCCAACGTGATGTCGTGCCGGTATCCCCGAGAGTCGTCGATGTAGTCGATCGCCCCGCGCGTCCCCGAGTAGGCGAACGTGAGCCCCGTGGAACTGGTCGGATCGTTCGGGTGGCGAACGTTGGTGGCCCAGCCACTTCCGTTCAACTGAATCCGCGTCAGACCGGTGAAGGGGGCTGGACGAACGAGATCGATGGTGTTCGTTCCGTAGGTTGCAGTGAGAACGACGTTGTCGTTGCCATCTCTCACCTCGGAGAGACGGCCGTTCGAAGCTCCGTAAACGAACGAGAGAAGGAGCTCGTTGGTCAACCGACTACGGGTTTGTGTGTGTCGACCCAGCTCGTCGAAGTAGAAGAGCGACGAGCCGTCGGGGGACACGACCGGGGCGCCCTCGGTCAACTCGATGCGCTCCACATATCCAACGCCGCCGGAAAGGTCGGAGTTGTGACAGCGAGCGAGACCGCTCGAGGTCACCGCGAGCGAGCTGACCGCCATCGTGTAGAGGGGATCTCCGTCGTAGAGGCCCGTGCTGGATAGGGGAACCGCGTCGAACGGACGGCTCGCACCCGAGCGCGCTCCCGCCAACCGAACGACGTCGTCACCGGTAGTCATCCAAAGGCCGGTGTTCTCGTCTTCTTCGAGGTCGCTTCGAGCCGTCTCGAAGTAGAGCCGGTCACCGAACGCACCCAGTCCCGTGACCCGCGCGCGAGGCCGGAAGTGCACGAGTGCCTGGCCATTCGCCGGCAGTGCGGTGTCGATTGCTTCCGCGGTCAGCTCGACGACCGTTCCATCGGGGCGCACTTCGGAGAGCGACGCACTGTCGCGCACCGTGCCCGCGACGATGAGTCGGTCTTGCCAGAACGCGAGGCGGTCGGGTGACCACGGCGTCGACGTCGGGGGGCTGCCCGTCGCAGCCTCCAGCATGACCGCGGATGCCGCCGTCGCGAGGCGACCTTGCGAGTCGACGATCCGTACTTCGTCATCGATCGCTTCGATGAAGTAGAGCAGGCCGTCGGAACCGAACGCGAGGTCTCGTGGAAAGAGCAACGCACCGCTCGCGACTTGTCCATCCGCCGCAACCGCATACGTCGGGGCTCCACCGAACGTCACCTGTGGAGGCGCTTGACCACCCGCGAAGGTTTGAATCGTGCCCTCGCTGCTGATTCGCGCGACTCGCGCGTACGGTGGCTGATAGGGAAGTGCCAACGTGGTCTGAGTGCGCGTCTCGACGACGTAGAGCGCCCCATCCGGGCCGAACACCGGTCGTCCCACCCCTTGCATTGCAGCCCCCACGGCGGCCGTCCCGCTCGCGAAAGGAGTCGTTGCGTTTGCAGCACCACCGCCGGCGATTCGCTGGAGGGTCCCGTTGGTGAGGATGCGGAAGACACCGCTCACGAACGTCTCGCTGTTCAACGCGCTCTCGATCGCGGAGAACACGATCTGTCCTTCCGGGTCCTCGGTGACGCCCGTGACCGCCAAGATGCGTGTGTCGAGCGCGACGGCGTTGGTGTTCGCGATCACCCCTGGCGATGCGGTCGCGTTGCCGGCCACCGTGGTCACCCGCCCGCGAAGAGCCTCGCCGACCTGCACGTGAGCCCCCGACCCCATGTACAGCCCACCGCTCGCGGTGACGTGCCGTGCGCTCAGCGCGAGACCACCGAGTTGGTGAAGGTGCTGACTGTCGAAGACTTCGAGCGTCGTTTGGGTGCGCGTGCAGAGCTCGGCCCGCATCTCCTCGCGATCGAGCGCGATGGACGATCCCGACGCGACTCCCCAGTCACCGAAGGTTCTCTCGGCGGCCTGCGTGGCGAGCCCGCTGATCGTGAAGCCGGGTCCACTCGGGTTGAACCCAGTCGCGGGGTAGCGGTGGCACACCTCGATGGTCGCGGGCACGGGGCCGTGCGCGGGTTGACCCGTCCAGTCGAGGCCATCCCAGCCGTCGAACTCGTAGAAGCTCGTCGGCGTCGTGGTGGGGAGCAGCTCCTCGAAGTGCCGGCCCGCGACATCGACGGAGACTCGGATGTCGTCTGCCTCGGCGGGAGGAAGCGTGCTTCGAATCGGGAAACGAAGTCGCCGCGCTGCTTCGAAGTCCAGGACACGATCGGACTGATACCGAAGGGTCATCTCGGTCCCCGCGACCGGGAACTCTTCTGCCACGGACTGGTTCTCGCAGTGAATCAGTGTTCCTCGACGAATTGAGGGACCTGCACCGTCACAACTCCGCTGAGATGCGAGGTCGGGCGTGGGCGCATCGGGTAGCGTCGCTCCAGCAGCGATGTCGTACGGCCAGTTGCAGTCGTATGGCGAGAAGTGCGAGAGCGGTACCCGCCAGAGTGTGGTGCCCACCGGGTAGTAGGCCTGTTGCGCCGCGAGTGCGACGAGCTCCGCAGGAGTTACCCCGAGCGGAGCGAGTTGTGTTGCGGATGCAGGTGTGTTGTCAGCAGAGATGCTGACTTGGGCCGTGCCGCCGACGTATCCGAGGATTCGAAGGACGACACCGTCGTTGGTCGCCACCCATCGTCCGGTGACTCGGTCGTAGAAACCGGTCGGCACTCGCGACCCCGGTGGGAAGCGTTCGCCGGATTCATTGGAGAGGAAGTTCTCCAGGTAGAGGAACACCGGCGACGAGAACTGAACGAAGGACGCGGCGGGAGCGCTCGCGTTGGCGTGGAGGCTGAACTCCGACGCGTACGTGTACGCGATCTGAGGCGGCATCGTTCCGGGCATGGCGGCGGGGCCCCGAACGCCGACCGTGTACTCCGTGGCCCGGACGACGGCGGTGCTTACAGGAGTGCCGTCGGCCGTCGCGGTGACACCGGCGGGGATCAGCAACATCGCATGCCGGGTACCGTCGACGTCCGTGACCGTCGAAGCGTGGTGCACCTGCACCGAGGACGAACCGAAGGTGACGCTCGTGTTGGCCGCATCGTACGGGGTCATCACGACGGGGCGTACGTAGACGTGCTCGTGAACGCTCGGTGTGACCGTACGCTGCACCTCGGGGTGACCCGCGTTCGTGAAACGGACGTGTAAGGTCGTGCCGCCGTTGGCGAGGTAGTCCCAGCGCCCATCCGCCCGCGTGAGGACGTAGCCGAGCTCGTCCTCTTGCTCGAGCACGGCCACACGGACTCCTCCGAGCGGTGAACCGAGGATCGTGCGGACCTCTCCGTAGAGCCGAACCGCGCGCCCCTCGTCGAGCGCGCTCGGCGTCGGCGCGTTCTGGTACGAACCGATCAGGTGGTTCACCGAATCGTAGAACCCAGGGAGGGTGCCGGGGGCTGGGCCCGTCACCTCCTCATTCGGATTGGCGGGGCACTGACCATTCGTGAGTTGGGTCGCGACGATTGTTCCGTTGTCACAGACCTCGCTCTCCGTGCAGGGGTTCAAATCGTCGAACGGGTCGGTGATCGAAGGGTCGGCGGTTCCGTTGCAGTCCTCGTCGATGCCGTTGCAGGTGTTGTCGACGGAAGGTACGCCACACAGCGCCTCAACGACCGTTCCGTTCACGCAAGCGCTCGGGCGCTGCACGCACTGCCCCATCACGGAGCACGAACCGCCCGGCACGTAGCCTTCATCGACGTTTCCGTCGCAGTCGTCGTCGTTCCCGTCGCACGTCGAGTCCGTGCCTCCGGCAGGCTCGCAAGTGTCGACGACGGACCCGTTCTGGCAGGCCAACACGCCGGTCGCAGCGCACGCGCCGGCACCGCACGAGGTCGGAGTGGTCGCGAAGTTCTCGTCGAGGCCGCCGTCGCAGTCTTCGTCGACTCCGTTGCACGCGGTCTCCGGTGCGCCCGGCGTGCAGACCGCGAACTCGCACGCGTCGTCGAGGCCACGCAGGCATGGCGGAGTGTTCGAAGAGTCGAAGCCCCAGACGGATGTGAAGTCCCAGCCCGCCGCAGCGAACGACGTCGGAACCACGCTCTGCGCATTGGAGAGCGGAGTGCCCCGGCAGTTGGTTCCGGATATGGTGACCGAGGTGTTGTAGAACGAATCGGTCGCGGTCGACGCGGTGCCACATGCGAGGGCGCCGATGCCGAACACCTCGTGGAACGTGACGTTGGGTGTGCCAGCGACCGAACCCGCGATGCTCGGAGCGGGGGTCTCGGAACCGGACGTCAGGCGTCGAACTGTCGCGGTGCTCGAGATTCGCTCAAAGACCGTGCTCGATGCCGCTCCGACGATGCCTCCGGTGGGGGCGAGGCCTTTCACGGTGACGTTCCTGACAACGACGTTACGGATCGTCGACTTGGTCGATTGACCGGCGATCACGCCGGCGGCTGCGCCGCTTGTGACTGTCGCGTCAGAGACGGTGAGATTTTCGACGATGGCGTTCGAGAGGCCCCAGAATAGACCGGAGGGTCGACACGGTGTGAGCTGGGTGCAGAGTGACGGACCTTTCGACACGACGAAGTCGAAGATTCGATGTCCGTTCCCATCAAGGTGGCCGGTGAACGGTGTTTGGCTCGCCCGTCCAATCGGGGTGACCACGCCAGGGTCCGTAAGACTCGGACAGATCTGTGGATATCCTCCACAGGAACAGTCGAGGTCAGCGACGAGGCGGTAGTTGCCGTCCATGTCCTGATTCACTTCCTCGAAGAACTCCGAACACGTGCTGATGTCGGTCCAACCCTCGAGTGCGCTCGTTGCGGACACAGCGGCGTCCGATTCGGTGGAAGGGATCTCGTCGCATGAGACAAGTAGCGCGAGGAGAGTGGCGACTTTCACGAAACGGCGCTGCATCCGTCTGGGGTACACCGTTCGTGGACCGGTCTGAATCACCCATCTGGGTGATCGCCTGCGACTTTCGTGTGACCCACCGACGATTCCTCTTAGGGGGTTGCAATCGTCCGCTCACACCGATGCCAGTCGCGGGGGCTACGACACCCAGAAAGAGAGAAGGCCGACGGGTCACCCCGCCGGCCTTCTCGGTTCATCGCGCCTATCGGCGCGTCGTGCTCACGGAGCGGGCGTGAAGGTCACGCTGCTCGGGAACGCCAAGAGCGTGTCGATCGAGTAGCGGACCGACCCGTCGTCGTTGATCAGCCCCACCGTGCCGTCGAGCGACTGGTGATCGGGTCCGTAGATGAAGTCGATTCGACCCGTCTGGTGAAGGACGACCTGCATCTCGACAACCCCGCCGTCTTCGTACGATTGACCACGCCACTCGATCGTGAGCGTGGAGCCGTCGCGATGCGTGCACAGAGCGTCGAGATCGAGGTCTCCCGAAAGCGGAGCGATCACGTCGAACGTGCTGGACTCGAGGAACGAGTCACCGGCGAAGCTCGGCGTGAAGGTGAGCCAGCCGTTCGTCGAGATGGTTGCTTGCGAGACTCCGGCGCCGAAGAAGGTGAACGGGAAGTCGCCAGGAATCGCCAGCGGCGTCGTCGAGAGACCATCGTCCAGCGCGGGCCAGATGTCGGTGGCCGTCACGCCGTGGTTTGCGCCCGCGCCGCCCTCCGACGGACACACGCTTGTGAAGCCGAGCGCACCGGTGGCCGGGGTGTACGGGGGCGCTTCCGCCGAGACGGTGAGGTCGTAGGAGCCGCCGACCTCCGCCAAGTCGAAGACCACGAAGGCGACCCAGTCGTTCGCCATCACGTAGGTGCCACCCTCGGCTTCGCCGGCGGCGCCGACGTCGAAGTCACGGACCGTCGCGAAGCTCGCGTCGACCACGGAGATCACGGCGTCGAGCGTCGGAGTCGTGGTGGTGGTGCCGATGGTGAGCGGGGAGAACGCGACGGCTTCGAGCAGGTAGCGCTGATACTCACCGCCGGTCGCCGTCTCGCCCGTGCGGGTGATGTCGGTGCCGGGGACGATCGAGCCGAGGTCCACGTACGGGACGTCGTCGACGAGGACGTCGAAGGTCTCGTCGCCCGTGACCGCGTCGGCGCTCGTCACCGACACGAGCACGTTCGAGCCCTCTCCACGAAGGATACGTTCGAAGACCGACGTCGCGTCGAGCTCGTCGCCGTCGATCTCCGGGACGGAGGCACCGAGCACACCGAAGGGCCCACGTTCGTAGAACGTCAGCTCGAGGTCCGTGACGTTCGTCAGGTTGCTGGCGCTCCACTGGACCCAGTCCGCGGTGCGGAGGTCGACCGAGAAGAACGCACGGTCGTGCTCCGCGAGCGCTCCGCTCGCAGCGGTGCCGAGCGTCATCGCCGTCGGTGTGATCGAGGCGCGCTCGAACTCGATGCCGTACGACTCACCGTCGACACCATCGTCGTTGACGATCTGTAGGTAATGAATGCCGGTCTGTTCGATCTGAACGTAGACGTCCGAACCGGAAACCCCGAACCCGCTCGCGTTCGGCTGGAGAACCCCGACTTCCAGCGTGTCTCCGTCGGGTTGATCGAACTGAAGACGAACGACGTCGCCCGCGGTCGCCTCGAAGAATCCGAACGCCGGGAGCTCGTCGTCGTGGGTGAAGTCGACGGTGCCGTCTTCCGGGATCTCGACCGCGTTGGCGTCCTGCACCGCCACCGAGAATCGCGTCGAGTCGAGCGAGAGATCGTAGAGGCTATCCACGACGATCCAGACGGTCTGGTCCGCGTCGAGTCCGAGGGCGAAGTCCTCCACGACACCGTCGGCAATCGGTCCGAAGAAACCGTCCTGGGTGTCCGCCGCCGCGCTGCGGAACGTCGAATCGACCAGCGTCACCATCGTGCTTTCGATGGAACCTCGATCCGCGGCTCCCGACGCGTCCTGCTCCGTGGCGGAGTGGAGCACGAGCTGGCCACGCGTCGCGTCGAACGCGAAAAAGCGCGGCTCGTCGAAGTCTCCTTCGAGGGGCGTGCCCGGCGTGATCACGGTCGGGGTCGGGAGCTCTTCGACCTCGAGCTGGGTGAAGTAGCACTGGTCCTCGCCGCCGGCGGGCTCGCCCAAGAGGAGCGAGCGCGCGTCGGTGGCGACGACGAGGTACGTGCCGGCCGCCGGAAGGAAGACCTTCTGATCGGCGCCGTCGCTCGCGAGGCTCAACACGAATCGCTGCCAGCCGAACTCGGTGAGCGCGCCTTCGGAGTCTCCGCTCAGGAACGCGACCGCCGCATTTGCCCCGCGGATACCATCCGTACGAACGCGGAGTAGGGTCGGGCCGTCGACCTCGATCGCGAAGAAGTCGCGGTCCGGGTCGATCACCCCATCGTCGTCGAAGTCCATCGGCTCCACGCAGCCGTAGAAGCTGCCGCTGCCATCCGCGATGTCGACCGGCTGGGCCATCGCGGTCTCGTTGAACGACGGGTCGTTCGGCTCCGCGAGCTCCTGCACGTCCGCCATGCCCTCGAGCAGCTCGTCCGGATCCACGCAGGTCGCGGTCTCCATCACGAACACGAGGTCACCCTCGCAGAGCGCGTCCGGATCGGGCACGCAGGTGCCGGTCTCGGTGTCGAAGATCGTGTTCCCGCCGCAGAACGCCGAGCCGTCGGGCACACACTCGGTGCCCATCAGCATCGTGCCTTCGGCACATTCGATCGCGGTCACGCAGGTGCGCGCCGTCGCGTCGTAGACGGTTCCCATGCCGCACGCGGTCTCGGCGGGAAGGCACTCGCCATCCACCTCGACCGTCCCCGTGCCGCATTCGGCTCCATCATCCCCACCGCAACCAGGTGCGGCCCCCCCCATCAGCGCGAGGCTGACGAGCAGACGAAGTCTCCAAGCGTTGGACATCCAGTGAACGTGCCTTGCCGGGTTTTGCCCGTCAACGCGCTAACGCCTGGATACTGCTGTACAAAACGTGCGCAGGCGACGTCCGCGCGCGGGGATTGACGGCTCTCCCTTCCCCACACGCTTCGTTGACACCCGCACGCCAGAAGAGAGACGATTCCGCGGTCTTGCGCGCTCCGTCGGGATCGAGCGCGTGGGCCGCTTCCGCTTCTTCTCCGTCGTCACTCGTCCGCGCGAATCGGCCGGACTGCGAGCTCTTCGAACCATGTCCTCGCTCACGTCTCTGCTCGTACGCGACCAGCGGGTGACGGTCCGCAAGATCGAGGAAGCGATCCAGCGCCAGGTGATCGTCGGCGGCGCGCTCGACACCGTGCTGCTCGAGCTCGGTGTGCTGCCGGAGGACGTGATGGCCGCGTATTGCGCGGCGGTGCATGGGCTCTTGCCCGCGACGCGCGACGAGGTGATGCGGGTCCCGCGCGACAGCATCCGCCTCGTGCCGCGCGAGGTCGCGGAGCGTCATCGCCTCGTGCCGCTCTCGCTCGAGAGCGGCACGCTCGTGGTCGCGGTCACCGCGCCGCTCGAAGCTGCGGTCGAAGAGCAGCTCGCGTTCTTGCTCGGCGTCGAGCTCGTGCAGCGCATCGTGGTCGAAGCGCGCCTCGCGGCCGCGTTGCATCACCACTACGGCACCGAGATGAGCCCGCGGCTCCGTCGCCTGACGGAGAAGCTGCGCGCGCGCGATCCGGGCGTGGTGCCCTTCGTCGCGCCGCCCGAGCCGAACCTCGTCGAGCGCTCGGTGTCCGGGAGCTACGCCGCGGTCGACGACGACGACGACGACGACGAGCCGGGCGACGGAGGCACGCAGCCCTTCGTGGCCGTCGCGCCACCCGCGTCGAACGAAGCTTCCGTGCGTGTCGGCGTCGCGCAGATCGTGGGCGTGCGGTACGGCAGTCGTCCGCCGCCCGCGCCGGCGACGGACGTCTCGCGACCCGCGATCCCCGGGCCCGCGGCGTTGCCTGGTCCGGTGCCGCTGCCGACGGAGTCGACGGAGACGACCGCGACGGAATCACCGAGCGAGCAGCCTCCCTCGGTCGCGACGAGCGCGCGTTCGAGCGTTCCACCCGCTCGCGCTGACGCGCGCGAGCGGGTGCGTTCCGCGCGCGTCGGTCGCGAAGGCGCACCCGACATGCGGCGCGTGAGCGTGCCGCGGAGCGATCTGCTGCGGCGTCATCGTGGTCCGATCACCGCGCGTCGCGCGGTGCAGCTCCTCTCGGAGGCGCCCGATCGCGACACCATCCTCGAGATCGCGTTCGCGTTCGCGCGTCAGTTCTTCGACACCACCGCGCTCTTCGTCGTGCACGAGGACTCCGCGGAGGCGGTCGACGTGGTCGGGCCGGGCACGCCCTTCGACGACGCACGTCGACCGGGCGTGAGCCTCGACGAGCCGGGCGCGTTCGCGCTCGTACGCGAGGGTGTCGTCCCGCTGGTCACGCACCTCGATCAATCCGACGTCGATCGTGCGTTGCGCGCGGAGCTCGGTCGTGAGGACGCGATGCCGGCGGTGCTCGTGCCGATCGCGATCCGTCAGCGCGTGGTGCTCGTGCTCTACGGCGATCGCAGCGGCGACGACTTCGGGCTCTCCGACGTGCCCGAGCTGCTCGCGTTCGCGCCGCGGCTGAGCGAGGCGTTCCAGAAGCTCATCTTGAAGATGAAGCGTGGGCCGACGGATCCCGCGCCGCGTCCGCCCGAAATGCCGAGCGCGATCCCAGCGCCCGCCGCGAAGCGTTGGAGCGCGCCGCCGCCCGAAGACGACGCGCGTTGGTCGACGCCGCCGGAGCCCTCGCGTGCGGACTCGGACTCGTCGAGCGCGCCAATTTCGACGGCGAGCACGTCGAGCGCGCCACCCCGCGTCGCTTTCGAGGCGCCGTCCCCGAGCTCGTCTCCAGGTGCACTGCCCGCAGAGTCGCCGGACACGACGACGTCGAGCGAGGCCGCGCGCCGTCGTCGTCCACGCAAACGCTCCGAGGCCTTCGAGGTGCTCGGCATTCCACGCGAAGCGCCGCCTCCGCCGGTGCCGGGCGCGATGCCCGACGTGGTGCCGCGTCCGTCGTCGAGCTCTTCGCGTCGACCGGACTCGACGTCGACGTCACCCGGCATGACCACGTCGCCGGGCGCGGCGGCCGAAGAAGCGACGCTCCCGGGCACCACATCGCCCGGTCTCGTGGAGGCCGGTTTGGCGGAGGCCGGTTCGGTCGATGCCGGTTTGATGGAGGCCGGTTCGGTGGATGCGCTGCCCTCGGCGAGCACGCGCGCGTCGAGCAGCGACGAGTCGGACCCGAGCATCACCACCACGCCCGGCATGCTCTCCTCACCGGGCACGCAGCGTGCGCTCGCGCGTGAACAGGCCGCCCGCGAGCAGGCCGCGTCGTCCGATCCGAGCGCGAGCGATCCGACCGCCAGCGAGCCAGAGGACGTCGTGGTCGGCGTTCCCGCCGCCGACGCCGACGCGCGCGCGGCCGACATCGCGGTCGGCGTGCCGGTGGTCGAGCGTCGCGACACCGATCGCGCGCCGCCTCCGGTGGAAGCCACCACCGAACCGTCAGTCGATGCGTCGAGCGAATCCGTCGACGCAGGCGAAGGATCCGACACCGACGACGACGAGCCCGACATCGAGGTCACCGAAGCGACCTCCGACGAGGTAGCGCTCGTCGACGAGGCCGTCCGTCCCCGCCGACGCAGCGCGGGGCCTGCGGGCTCGTACCGCATGCGCGGTGGCGTCGAAGAGGTCGTCTTCTCCTCGCGCCGCAAGGAGCAGCCGCGCCGCGACGATCCGCGCCGCGAGGACGGCGGCAGCGCGCCCGCCGAAGAGGTCGTGCGCCTCGAAGGCATCACGCCCGTCGCGTCGCGCGCGACCCTCGCGCCGTCTTCCTCGCCGCCGCCGCGTCCTTCGCTCGCGCCGGGCCAAGAGCTCCCGAGCGTGATCGTCGAGATGGACGAGAGCGTCGAGGCGCTGGTCGGCGATCTGCGTGACGTCGGGCCGGAGGACGAAGCCAACGCGGTCACCGCAGTCGTCGCGCTCGGCGAGGTCGCGTTGCCGGTGCTCGTGCGCGATTTCCCCGGGCCGCTCTGGTTCGATCGCCACCGGCCGCACCGTCGCCTCCCGCGCGGTCGTGACGTCAGCGCGGTCGCGCGCGCGATCGTGGCTTTCGGAGATCGCGCGGTTCCGTACGTCGGCTCGCTCCTCGATCGCGACGACGTCGAGATCCGCTTCTACGCGACCCTGCTCGCGTCCGAGCTCCCGCACCGCGATCTCGTCGCTCCCCTCGGCCGCCGCGTCTTCGACGACGACGGCAAGGTCGCCGCGCTCGCGCTCGACGTGCTCTCGCTCGTCCGCAGCTACGAGGACGAGATGGCCGAGGTGCTTCAGCTCCTGCGCGCAACCGCGCGCGTGCCGCGTTACCCGGCCGAGCGTCGTGCCCGCGCCGCCCACGCGCTCGGCGAGCTGCGCGACGTCGAGGCGCTCGATCTGCTCGTCGCGCTCCTCGAAGCGCACGAGGACGTGCTCGCAGAAGCCGCGCACGGCGCGCTCGTCACCCTCACGCGCCAAGACTTCGGCATGGATCCGGACCGTTGGGATCCGTGGATCGAGACGAACAAGCCGCGTCACCGCATCGAGTGGCTCATCGACGGTTTGCTCCATGCGGACGAGGAGCTCCGCCGCGCGGCGGGCGAAGAGCTCAAGCACCTCACGCAGGAGTACTACGGCTATCACCCCGCGCTCCCGAAGCGTGATCGCGAGGTCGCGCAGCGGAAGTACCGCCGCTGGTGGGAAGCCGAAGGCCACCAGCGCTTCGCGTCGTGAGGATGGACGACCTCTGGGCGCGCGTGCGTGACCGATGGAAGCGGGAAGGGCTCAGCGTTCGAGAGCCCGCCGACGAAGCTCGGCTCGCCGAGTGTGAGCGACGCCTCGGTCGCGCGCTTCCGAGTGACCTCCGCGGGTGGTTCGCCGCCGTCGGCGGGATGGAAGCGCACGTCTACGACTCGGAGTTTTTTCGGTTCTGGACGATCGAGGAGGTGACGTTCGCGTCGGATCACGGGATCGACGATGGCGAACCGAGCCTGTTGTTCGCGGACTTCATGATCTGGTCACACGCCTACGGGATCCGGTGTGCTCCGCCGCACGACGTCTTACTCGTCGGCGATTCCGTCCCGCTCCACGTGTGTAACGGGTTTCGAGACTTCGTCGCGCGCTACCTCGAACAGCCGATCAGCCTGTTTGGATTGCCGATTCGGTGAGCCGTCGCGTCTGCTCCGGACACACGTCGCGCCTTCCCGACGCCCCGTCCCGACCCCACGCCCGCGCGATGCGCGCGCTCTTCCTCGCTCAGCTCGTGTCGACTTACGGGATGGTCGCGGTGATCGTTTTCGTGCAGCTCGTGCACTACCCGCTCTTCGCGCACGTCGGTGCGGACGGGTTCGCGCGCTACGAGGCGCTGCACACCCAGCGTATCTCGTGGATCGTGGTGCCGCTGATGCTCGTCGAGGCGGCGACCGCGCTGCTGCTCCTCGCCGCCGACGTCGCCTTCGCGTCGCGCACGGAACGCATGGTGGGCCTCGCCCTGGTCGCGCTCGTCTGGGGCGTCACCTTCTTCTTGTCGGTGCCGGCCCACGCCAAGCTCGCGCACGGCTTCGACCCGGAAGCGCACGCGCGCCTCGTGAGCACCAACTGGCTCCGCACGATCGGCTGGTGCGCGCGCGGCGGGCTCGTCACGCTCTGGCTCCACCGCGCGCTCGCGCCCGCGGGGTGATCCTCCGACGTGGGAAGCGCCCGCGCCTGCGTGCGTAGGATGACGGGTGAGCGGTTGGCAGAAACCTCTGTTTGTCGCGTCGACCGTCACGCAGGTCGTGTTCTCGCTCGTGCTGCTGGCCGCCTTCCTGTTCTACTTCGTCGCTGCGGGTCGGTTGCTCGCGGGGCCGCCGAACGCGGGCATCCTCGTCGGGCTCGCGGCCGCGGGGGCGCTGATGATGGCGATGCTCGTCGCGCTCGCGTTCACGTTCACGATCGGCGGGCTCGTCCTGCACGTGATGCGCTTTCGGGTCGCTCGTTTCCTCGTGCCGCTCGCGCCTTTCGTTTGCGCGCTCACGCTCGGGATCTGGCGCGCGTCCGACGATCCGGGCGACGAGGCGGCGGTCACGGTCGCGTTCGCGATCTGCCTCGGGTGCTTCCTTCTCACCTCGGCGAGCGCGATCGCTGGGCTCCCTCCTCGGGCGGCGAGCGATCAACGGTAGGGCGTGTCGCGTGCGAGGAGCCACGCGGTCTCGCCGTCGAGCGGGATCGCCTCGGGGTTCTTCACGTAGAGCTCCACGAACCCACACTCGCGACAGACGCCGGCCTCCAGATCGCCCACGCTGGCCGAGGGATCGTGCGCGAGGGCTACGAGCCTCATCGGTTCGGGGCGGCCGTCGTGGCTCTCCGCCACGCGCGGCACGTAGATGACGGAGCCCTCGCACTTCGGACACAGACCACGACGCTTCATGCCCGGAGCGTACCTGCGCTCCAACCAACGTCGGACTTCGTCGTGACGTGGCGTGGGGGCGAAGTGCCGCATCTGCGGCGGCGCGCCTCGCGACGCGTCGGCCCTCATCGCAACACGAGCTGCACGACGACGACCTGCATCAAGACGATCAGCCCGATGGCGACGAGGAGGAGCTTCATGGCGTGGTGGACGCGGGGATCGATCATGGGAACCTCGCGTGCTCTCTCAGCACGCCGCGTACCGGCCGTTCGTTTGCGTCGCTGGGAACTGCGTCCCGCGGCGTGCTCGTCAAAGCGCGGCTACCTCACGAGCCGATTCGGCCCCACATAGACGCCCCATGAACGCGCTCCTCCTCGTCGATCACGGCTCCCGTCGCGCCGAAGCCAACTCGCTGCTCGCGCAGATCGCCGCATTGGTGGCTGCGCGGCGTCCAACGCTGATCGTCGAGATCGCGCACATGGAGCTCGCGCCGCCCACCGTCGACGAGGCCTTCGACGCGTGTGTGGCACGCGGCGCGACCGAGGTCGTGGTGATGCCCTACTTCCTCGCGCGCGGGCGGCACGCGACGGAGGACATCCCGGCCCTCGCGCGCGCGGCGGCCGCGCGTCATCCCCACGTCGCGCTTCGGATCGCGGAGCCTTTGGGCGTGCACGCGTTGCTCGCGGAGCTCGTGCTCGCCCGCGCGGACGATGCGGGGGTGCTCGCGGGCGACTGACGACCGACGAATGGGCGACAGCTGACGGCCGGCCGACCCTTTCCCTCCCCCGCCTCCGACCACAGAGCCGCCCGATGCCGTCGAGCGGTGCTCCTGCGTACTTCGTCGGGCCGTGGGATCTCCACCGCGGCTACCCCTGCGTGCCTCCTTCTCCCGACGCGGGCACGGTCGTGCTCGTCGAATCCGAGGCGAAGGGGGCCGCGCTGCCCTGGCACGCGAAGAAGCTCGTGCTCGTGCTCTCCGCGATGCGGCACTTCGCGGTCGAGCTCGAGCGCGACGGCTTCGACGTCACGGTGCTGCGCGCGCCCGACTACCTCGAAGGCATTCGTCGCCACGTGCAGACCCGACGGTCCTCCGAGGTGCACGCGATGCGGCCGCGCGAGCACGCGATCGATCGCCGCTTCGTCCGCGCGGCAGAGGAGACCTCGCTCGGGGTGCCGCTGCACCTGCACGACGACGGCGGTCCCGGTCGCGCGTTCTTGCTCACGCGCGACGAGGCGGCGGCGTGGTGCGACGCGCAGAAAGCGCCGCGCGGCGAGCTGCAGCGCTTCCGCCAGGATCGGCTCTACCAGCACGTGCGCCGCAAGACCGGCTGGCTGATGGAGAAGGGCAAGCCGGTCGGCGGCAAATGGTCGTTCGACGCCGACAACCGCAAGGTCCCCAAGGGAACGCGCCCGCCGAAGCGGCTGCGCTTTCCGCCCGACGCGATCACGGAGCGCGCGATGCGACGGGTCACGCGCGACTTCCCGCCCGGGTCGGCGGGGTCAGCCGCCGACTTCTCGCCCGGGTCGGCGGGGTCAGCCGCCGACTTCCCGCGCGCGTGGGGCTCCGTCGACGGCTTCGACTGGCCGGTCACCCGCGACGACGCGCGGCGCGCGCTCGATCACTTCGTCGAGGCCGCCGCGAAGGACTTCGGGCCTTACCAAGACGCGATGCTCGAAGGCGAGCCGTGGATGTGGCACGCGCTGCTCTCCGTGCCGCTCAACCTCGGGCTGCTCACCCCACACGAGCTCGGCGAGGCGGCGGTGGAGGCCTACGCGCGGGACGCGATGCCACTCGCGTCCGCGGAGGGCTTCGTGCGCCAGGTCGCGGGGTGGCGCGAGCACGTGCGCGCGGTCTACCTCGCGCGCATGCCCGAGATGCGCACCGCGAACGAGCTCGGGGCCAAGCGTCGGCTGCCGCTCTTCTATTGGGAGCCGGAGCGCACGGAGATGCGCTGCGTGAAGGCAGCGGTGTCGCAGGTGAGAGAGACGGGGTACGCGCATCACATTCAGCGTCTGATGGTGCTGGGGAATCTCGGTTTGATCTACGGGGTCGAGCCGCTCGAGCTGAGCCACTGGTTCTGGGCCGGCTTCGTCGACGCGTACGAGTGGGTGGAGCTGCCGAACGTCCACGGCATGGCGCTCTACGCGGACCCGACCTTCACCACGAAGCCCTACGCGGCGAGCGGCGCGTACATCCAGCGCATGAGCGATCACTGCGGGCATTGCGCCTTCGATCCGAAGGAGCGGGTGGGCGACGACGCCTGCCCGTTCAACGCGCTCTTCTGGGACTTCATGGTCCGCCACCGGGCGCGGCTCGAGCGCAATCCGCGGGTCCGAGCGCTCTTTTCGACCTGGGACCGCTGGGACGAGACCCACCGAGCGGCGATCCAGGCTCGTGCCGAGGCGCTGCGCGACGCGTGGGAACCCTCGGAAACCTATGGCGAATTCGCCGACGACGACGGCTGAGCGCGCGGCCCTCACGTCGGCGTCGGGAGAATTGTCTACATTTTGTTTCACTAGGGTCTTGCGAAACCTAGACGGCTGCCGCATAACCTCCTCAGACGTCGCGGCGGTGACCCAACCAACGCGTGCCCACCCAAGCCGTCGCGACGATCCCTCCTGCGAAGCCCCGGTCCACGCCGGGGCTTCGCTTTTTCCGTCGTTCGCGCGCGGATCGACGCCGCTTCGGCTCGCCTCGATTGACCCCCGCACGCCATGCTCCCAGGCCCTCCCCCGTGAACGAGCCCGCCCACACGCCGTTTGTCTTCGAGGTCTTCTTCGACGGGGATTGCCCGCTCTGCGTGCGCGAGATCCGCATGCTCCAGCGCCTCGATCGGCGTGGCCGCCTCCGGTTCACCGACATCGCACGGGCCGACTTCGACGCGAGCGACACCGGTCGCACGTGGGACGAATTGATGGCGCGCATCCACGGGCGCCTGCCGAACGGCGAGCTCGTCGAGGGCGTCGAGGTCTTTCGGCGGCTCTACGCGGCGGTCGGCTTCGGCCCGCTCGTCGCCCTCACGCGTCTTCCCGGCGTGCGCCACTTGCTCGACGCCGCCTACCACCTCTTCGCGAAGAACCGCCTCCGACTCACCGGCCGCTGCGAGAGGGGCGTGTGCGAGGTTCCCCAGCGCACGATCGCGACGGGCGAGATCGCGGCGCGCGAAGCCTCCGCGTCGGCGTGAGCCGCGGCGCTGCAGGCCCTCGCGTGAGCACGCGGGAGCGCCTCGACGGCGTGCGTGATCGCGGAGGACCACGCGCGGCGCCTTCGAGAGCGCGACCCCGGCGGGCGCACGCGAAAACCTCGCGATCCGACGTCGACCTGCTACCACCGCGCGCATGACCGAAGCCTCGGCGCGGCTCAGTCGCGCGTTCTGGATGCTCTGCACGATGGAGATGTGGGAGCGCCTCGCCTACTACGGCGTGCGCGTCGTCGTGCCCATCTACATCATGCAGGCCGACGAGCCCGGAGGGCTGCATTTCTCGGCCGCCGACAAAGGCTTCATCTACGGCTGGTGGTTCGTCGTTCAATCGATCCTCCCGACCTTCACGGGCGGGCTCGCGGATCGCTACGGCTACAAGAACACCCTCGCGTTCTCCATCACGCTCAAGGTCCTGGGCTACGTGCTCATGGCCACCCAGCGGAGCTTCTGGGGCTTCTTCCTCGGCACCATGGTGCTCGCCGCCGGCACCGCGCAGTTCAAGCCCGGCATCCAGGGCTCGATCGCGCAGCACCTCGACGAGCGCTCCGGCAGCAAGGGCTGGGGCATCTTCTACTGGCTCGTGAACGTGGGCGCGGTGGTCGGTCCGCCCTTCGCCGGCTGGCTGCACGGCTACGGCTGGGACGCGGTCTTCTACGGCTGCGCGGGCATCGTCTCGCTGAACTACCTGATGCTCTTCACCTACGAGGAGAAGCGCCACGAGACCAAGGATCTCCGATCGCCCGGCCGCGTGCTCGCGGACACCTTTCGTGATTTCGCCGACTGGCGCCTGCTCACGTTTTTGTTTTTGATGAGCGGCTTCTGGCTGATGATGTATCAGCTCTGGGATCTGCACCCAAACTTCCTCACGGACTGGGTGTACAGCGAATCGATCGCGGAGACGCTCCACGTGCCGGAGGCGTGGGTCGAGACGAAGAACGGCATCACGCAGGTGAAGCAGGAGAACATGCTGAACCTGAACGCCGCGTTGATCGTGCTCTTCGTGATCCCGCTCTCGGCGCTGGTCGCGAAGATGCGCACGCTCTCGGCGATGCTGGGCGGCATGATCGTCGCGACGGGCGGCATCGTGGTGTCGGGCATCACGCAGATCGGCTGGATCTTCCTGCTCGGCGTGGTGCTCTTCTCGTTCGGCGAGATGCTCACCGGTCCGAAGAAGAACCAATACCTCGCCGCGATCGCGCCCGCCGACAAGCGCGGTCAGTACCTCGGGTACGTGAACATCCCCGCCGGTCTCGGCGGCGCCGTCGGCAGCAACCTGGCCGGCTACCTCTACGGGAACTTTGGAGAAAAGGCGACGCTCGCGCTCCGCTATCTCGCCGAGCACACGAGCTTCCTCACCGAGCGAGGCGCGCGTTGGAACGGCGAGGTGGAGACCCTCGAAGCGACCTTCGAGCCGCTGCAGATCACACGCGCCAACGCGTTCGAGACGCTGATGACCGAGCTCGGGAAGTCGGGCGCGGAGGCGACGGACTTGCTCTGGGTCACCTACGAGCCGCACCGGATCTGGTACGTCTTCGCCGCCATCGGCGTCGCGTCTACGGTCGGCCTCTTCTTCTTCAACCGCGCGGCCAAGCGCTGGTCGGATCTGAACAAGTGAACGGAGCCTCGCGCGACCCCGTCGTGACGTCTCCTCCGCGTGGGTCCCGACGTGATGGAGTGACGAGGCCATGACCACGCCCTCTGCGCCCTCGACCGCCGATCGTGATCTCGCGCGCCTGCCGAACGATCGGATCTTTTCGTACGTCTACGACGGCCCCGCCGACCGACGGCATGCCGAAGCGCCGACGTTCCTGCTGATCCACGGCCTCCCGGGCAGCGCGCGCGACTTCCGCTGGCTCGCGCCGGTGCTCGCGGCGCACGGCGCGCGGGTCGTGCGGATCGAAATGCCGGGCTTCGGCGAGACGCCGCTCTCCACCGAGCCCGACCCGAGCGTCGAGGCGCGAGGTCGTTTCGTGGTCGACGTGGTGCGCGCGCTGGAGCTCGATCGTGGACCCATGAAGCCGTGGCTCGCCGGCCACTCGATGGGTGGCGTGGTGGGCACGATGGCCGCGACGTCGGCACCGGAGCTCTTCTCGGGGCTCGCGCTCGTCAGCTCGCCCGGTCTGCGGATTCATCGTGGACTGCGGCGTGCGCGGCCTCGCGCGGCGGAGGCGGTGCTCTCGCTGCCCTTCGCGGAGCGCGTGCTCCGCAAGCCGCTGCGGAAGATGTTCGAGCGCACGGGCTTCCAGCACGCGACCGATCTCGGCATCCGCCACACGATGCGTTGCATCGCCGCGACCGACACCGCGGCGCACGCCGAGCGCCTTCGTCGCTTGGAGCTCCCGATCCTGCACGCGTTCTGCGCGCGCGACCCGTTCATCGAGCGCGCGATCTTCGAAGAGACCGCGCGCGAGATCGGCGGTCCGGTGCTCCGCTTCGCGGAGGGCGGACACAACCCGCAGAAGTTCCAGGCGGTGGAGCTCGGCGAGGCGCTCGTGCGCTTCGCGACGGGTGAGCTCGTCTGATCGCGCGCGGCGCACCTCGTGTTCGTGAGCTCGTTCTCGAGCTCGTGTTCTCGAGCTCGTGTTCTCGAGCTCACGACGCGTGCGCCCGACGTCGCGCGGGGAGCGAGGCTGCGCGGTCGTGGACTCGAACGCTCGTCTCTGAAACGCTCTTCAGATGCCGAACCGACTCTTGCTGCTCGCGCTCCTCTTCGGCCTCGCGTGTGGAGACGACGACGCGTCGACGGATGCGGCGGTGAGGGACTCGGCGATGCCGCGGCCGGACGCGAACGGGATCGACGCTTCGTTCGACGCGGGGGACGACGTGGAGCTCGACGCGGGTGTACCCGACGTGGGCGTCGACGCGGGGCCGATCGGCTCGCCGGGCTGCGTCGACGGTGAAGGTCTCGCGACGGGTGAGCGCACCTTCACCCTCGATGGGATGGAGCGGCGCTACCTGCTCTACGTGCCGAGCGGATACACCCGCGAGCGTTCGTGGCCGGTGGTCTTCGCGCTGCACGGCAACGGCGGCAGCGTCTCGTATTGGAACGGCACGAGCGGCGATCGAAACGTTCGGGAAGCGTTCGCAGAGAACGCGATCCTCGTCGTCGCGGAGGCGATCGACGGCAACTGGCGCGACTACGACATGCCGGCGGACACGTGGCCCGCGCGCATCGAGCTGGAGCTCGCGTACTTCGACGCCATCCGCGACGAGCTGCGCGGCGCGTACTGCGTGAACGACGACGCGATCTTCTCGATGGGCTTCTCGGGCGGCGGCTCGTTCTCGGGTGTGCTCGGTTGTCGCCGCGAGTGGATCCGCGCGATCGCGGTCGGCGGCTCGGTGCTCTACTTCGACGAAGAAGAGTGTGTGAGCACGCCCGCGGCGTGGATCACGATCGGGACGATGGAGCTCAACTCCGGGCGGGAAGCGTTCCGCAACTACTTTCGCGACGCCGCCGGCTGCGAGGCGACGGGCAGCGACGTCATGCCCGAGCCCTGCATCGAGTACGACGGCTGCAACGTCGGAACACCCGTGCACTATTGCCAGCACGCGGGCGGACACGTCTGGCCGAGCTTCGGCACGGAAGCGGCGGCGCTCTTCTTCGCGCGTCTGGTCGAGTGAGCGCCGTCGCGAGAGCGCGCGCTCGCGAGCGGTGTGACCCACGCGTGATCGCTCGCGTCGCGAGCGCGATCAGCGGTACGTGAAGCGGATCTCGTAGTCGCACACCGCGAAGACGTCGCCTTCTTCGATGCGCTTGCTGTCGATGCGGCGACCGAGGTGCTCGATGCCGTTCGTGCTGCCGAGGTCCTTGATGTAGAAGGCGCCGCCCTGGAAGACGACCGCCGCGTGACGGCGCGAGATGTTGCCGTCCTTGATCGGAAGGTCTGCGGTCTTGCTGCCGCGACCGATCACGAACTCGTCTTTGGTCACCGGGATCTTCTGTCCGTTGAAGATCGCGAACAGCGTCGGACGCGCGCCGGGCATCGGGCCGGGCGCGCTGGACCCCGGCAGCGGTGGCGGCGCGCTCGGGCGCGGCGCCGGGGCTCCCGGACGCGGTGCCGGAGCAGAAGGGTAGCCGGCCTGAGGGGGATAGGCGGGCGGCGCGGAGGGATAGCCGGGTGGCGCGGCCTGAGGCGGATAGCCGGGCGCGGGCTGCGGCGGGTACGCCGGAGGTGCGGCCTGCGGCGGGTAGGCGGGGGGCGCCGCTTGAGGCGGATACCCCGGTGCGGACGGGTAACCCCCGTAGCCGGGCGGCGCGGCTTGCGGCGGCGGGGCTTGCGGCGCGGACGGGAAGGGTGCTGCCGCGGCTCCGTAGGCGCCGGGCGTCGGGCCGGGACGAGGTGGCGGCGCGCTCGGGATCGGCGGTCGCGAGGCGGGCTTCACGGACGGGATCGGCGCCGCAGGCGGTGGTCCCGGCGGCATGGCCTGGGGCATCGGCTGCGGCATGGGCTGCCCAGGCGGCGGCCCCGTGCGGGGCGAGGGCATGCCCGGCGTGGACGGGCTACGCACGCCGTAGTTGCGGGAGCGCGCGTACTGCCGCATCGCCTCGTTGATCAAATAGTCTACCGAGCATTCCAGCTCGGCGGACATCTGTCCGAAGATCTCCCAGAGATAATCGCGACACTGGAAGCTGCGGAGCGTCTTCTTGTTCTGATCCATCTCGCTCCTTCACTCCCCCGTCGCTTGGCCTGCCGGCGCTTGGCCTGCCGGCGCTTGGCCTGCCGGAGCCTCTGCCGCCTCTCCTGCCGGAGCGGCTCCGTTGGCGGGCGCAGCGAGCCGCTCGCGCAGCTTCGCGATCGCGTCCTCGGCTACCTTGCCCACGGTCGGGATCTCGCGGTTCGCCCAGCTCGCGCCCACGCCCGCCGCGGAGTCGCTCACGAGGCGCTGGAGCTTCGCGACGTCGGCTTCGACGCCGTGCCGCTCGACGAAGCGGATGCCGATGATGCGCAGATGCCACGCGGGCGAGCGGAGCTGCGCCTCCGCGATCGCCACCGGCGCGGGCGTCATCTGGTTCATGCGCTGCGCATAACCCGCGAGCTCTTCGGGCTCGTACTCGACCTCACGCGCGGCAGGGAGCTTCGCGAGGAATTCCGCCACGACCTCCGGTCCACCGAGCGCGAGCACCAGCTCGCCGGCGCGCCAGCGGAGGCGCTTCTTGAGCACGTCGTTCTCGACCGTCTGCACCAGCGGCCAGAGGCGCGGGATCGCGTCGCGGCTGCCGATGTCGCCCACGCGGTCGAAGGCGTAGTCGCGCACGTTGATCGGGTTGGTCTCGTCGAGCGCGATGTCGAGCAGCGCCGTGAGCTCCGCGGCGGTCGCGTTGCCCTCGAGCGCCTGGAGCGCCTTCTGGCGCCGCAGGTTCGCGGCCTCGGCCACGACCGCGTCGGTGCCGGCCGGCGGGGCCTGACGCGCGATCTCCATCAGACGGTTGCGCACGACCTCTTCGCTCGCGAGGTGCTTCATCGCTGGAAGCGCGCCCTCGTTGATGAAGTTTTCGCGATTGATCTCCGCGATGAGCGTGATGCGCGCGTCGTCGACCTCACGGCCTTGCTCCTGGAGCGACGTGCGGATCTTGTTCTTCAGCCAGTCGAGGAACTCCTGGCCTTCCATCTGACGCTCGATGCCGACGAGGCGCTCCGACGCGCGCTGCTTCGTCGCGGGCGAGCCGATCTGGCCGATCATCTCGGTGATCTTGATGAGCGCCTGCTGCGGCTGCTCCGCGCTCATCGCGTCGACGAGCTGCTCGGCCGCCGGTGCGCCGAGCGAGCGAACGACCTGCTCGGCGCTGTAGTTGCCCGCGAGGTTTCGCTCCGCGAAGTCGACCGCGTACCAGCCGACGACGGCCGCCACGAGCTGCTGGCGCGTGCCTGCGCTCGCGTGCGGGATGAGGATGTAGGCCGCGTCCTTCGCGCGCACCTGCGAGGGCGGCGGGCCGAGCGCGGGATCCTGCTGCGTGGTGTCGCCGCCGCGCATCATCTCCTGCAGCCCCGGCACCATGCCGTCGACGATCTGCTGCGTCGCGGCGGCGTCCTGCGATTGCAGCGTCTGCACCGCGCGCTGGAGCTCCTGCACGTAGTCGCGGTCGTTGCGCTCCATTTCCACGAGCGCGAGCGCGGCCTGCGTGCGCAGCTCGATCGGGTAGCGCTCGGCGAGCATGACCGCGACGATCTTGCCGGGCCCCTTCACCGTGCCCTGCCAGTACTCGATGTCCTCCGCGGTGACCTTGCAGCCGGCGAAGAGCGAGAGACCCGCGAGCAAGATGAGCCCGCGCAGCAGGGAGCCTCGGCGTGAGGAGAATCGCTCGTGCATGTGCTTCCAACCCGGTTCGACGTGCTCGAAGCCGTTCGAGCGACGACGCAAACCCCTTGGGAGTCGAGAGGATACCGTACCTCGGACCGAAAGAGGGACTCGAGCCTCACGTCCGGGGTCGTGGGGGGGCTCGTGGGCCTCGGGCCTCCGACCGAACCGCCTCCGGCGACGCCGACCCGCGACGATCGGGGCCTCTCTTCCGCCGCGCGATACTAGACGAGCGGTCGTAGGGATCAAGAGGTACGTCCGGCGCCGGATTCGACCGCGATCGGGCATTCGTATGGAGGCTCGGATGCACGAAACGAAACCATGGGTTTCGGCGCCTCGGGGTCCCCGACCGGGTGTAGGGCTGCAAGCTCCGCGGCATCACATGTCCGCTTCGTGGAGGGGCTGTCGCCAGGTCCTCCGCGCATCCCTCGACCCGCGGTCGAGGCGGAGGAACGACGATGAAGATTGCGATCGTGGGAGCAGGAAACGTGGGTGGAGCGCTTGGGACGCGGCTGCTCGAGGCAGGGCACGACGTGCGGTTCGCGGTGCGCGCGGCCGATTCGGAGCTGTCGGCGCGGTTCGGGGAGGCGCGGGTGAAGCCGCTCGTCGAAGCGACGCGTGACGCCGAGGTCGTGTTTCTGGCCGTTCCGGGTGGAGTGGTGGTCGAGGCGGCGAGGAGCCTCGGCTCGCTCGACGGGAAGGTCCTCGTGGACTGCACGAACCCGATCCGCTGGGATGCCGGGCCGGTGTGGACGCCACCCGCGGAGGGCTCGAACGCGGCGGCGCTGGCGGCGGCGTTCCCGAACGCGCACGTGGTCAAAGCCTTCAACCAGTTCGGGGCGGAGACCCACGCCGATCCGCAGTATGGAGCGCGCGGGGCGGACGTCTTCCTCGCGGGCGACTCGGCGGATGCGAAGGCGCGTGTGGCCGGGCTCTGCGAAGAGACCGGGTTCGTCGCGGTGGACGCGGGACCGCTGCGCAACGCGGCGGTCCTCGAGAACGTCGCGGTGTTGTGGATCCACCTCGCGACGGTCGGCGGCGTCGGGCGTGCGTTCGTGCTCGCGCGCGTCTCGCGTTGATTCGAGCGCGAACCGCGCGATTCGATCGCTCAGACTCGGGCGGCTCGTTCGCGTGATTCGAGTGCGTGATCCAGGCGCGTGATTCGAGCGCGTGATTCACGTCGATCGGTGGGCGTCGGATCGTGTGGGTCGGTCAGCGCGCCGACCGACCGCGGGCGCGGCGCGCGCGATCGCAAGGATCCACGAACGCGTACGCGAAGCGCACGAAGCTCTCGGAGCGCGTGAAGGTCTCCGCGTACGTCGCCGCGTGCTCGGGGTCGTCGGGCAGTGGGGTCGGTGCGACCACCACGCGCGCGCCCGCGCACTCGAAGAGCTCGCCCGCGCGCGGCAGGTGGAAAGGCGAGCTCACCACGAGCAGGCGTGGCTCGCAGCGGTCGGGTGTCTCGCGCGTCTCGTGCTCGTCGCAGAGCATCGCCAGCGTGAAGCCGGCGTTCTCGATGGTGTCGCGCGATCGACCTTCGATGCGGATCGCGTCGTGCGGCACACCGAGCTCCACCGCGAGCTCGCGCATCACCTCGGCCTCCACGTGACCGCTCGGTGCGGGACCTCCGGTCATCACGAGGAGCGGCGCGCGGCCTTCTTTCCAGAGCCGCACCCCGGTCTCGACGCGCCGACGGAGCTCGGGGCGGACGCGACCTTCCGCGTCGACCGGCGGGCGGTTGCCGAGCACCACGATCGCGTCCGCGCGCGGGAGGGAACGAGGTGCCGCAGCGGGCGGACGAGGCGAGCACGCGACGAGCGCGGTCGCCACGAAGACCCACGCGAGACGCGCGCGGCGCGATGCGTTCGATTCGCGCGATGCGTTCGATTCGCGCGATGCGTTCGATTCGCGCGATGCGTTCGATTCG
>ERZ761602.2145-NODE-2145-length-32300-cov-5.964460_pt1 | contig 32300 bp, 27 predicted proteins | sample MGYA00512165_ERZ761602 | MGnify/ENA primary metagenome ERZ761602 (study PRJEB28899, sample SAMN02445085) | bioreactor sludge metagenome | biome: EBPR sludge; isolation source: Thorneside wastewater treatment plant | place: Australia: Brisbane, Thorneside...
TGAGGTGGTAGTGCTCACAAGGCGTGAAGGTTCGAGTCCTTTCCCGCGCACCAGCACTTTTCCGTTTTTGTCCCCCTCCAAAAACAAAGGCCCCGATCCGAGGATCGGGGCCTTTGTCGCTGTGTCGTTACTTGCCGGCGTGCTCGCGGAACTCTTCCCAGTCGCTACGCGTGAGCGCTCCGTCGCGATCGAAGTCGATGATGTAGAACCAGCCCTCCGGATAGAGGGCTGCGTTCTTCGACTTGTAATCCTGAGCCAGGCGCCAGTCGGCGAGGTTGCACACGCCGTCGTAGTTGACGTCACCCTTGACGTAGAGCGTGTACCAGCCCGGCGCCCAGACGTCCACGGCAAGACCGCCATCCCAGCCACGGCCGTACAGGTACCAGCGTCCGACTGGCATCTCCGCGGTGTTCACGTTGACCGACAGTTCGCCGAATGGCATGTTCTGGTAGCCCGCCAACGGGACGTTGGTCGGCCCGATAGCCCGGTTGCGATCGATGAAGAGCGAAACCACCTTCGGATCTCCGTCGGGATCGCCGCCGGTCCACGAGACCGGCACGGTCGCATAAGACCGCTCCACCCAAATGCCCGGCGCGGTCGGCGAGGTGAGGATGAGGTTCGGCGGTCGGTTCGCCGACGGATCGATCGTCAGTCGGTACGTGCCGATCGCCGTCGTTCCCTTGCGCTCCACCTTGGCGTAATAGTAGCCCGCGGTGCGATTGCTGAGGCTGATCTGCTCGAAGTTCGTTGTGCCCGTCGCGGAGGCAAGCACGTTCCCGTTCGCGTCGCACAGGCGCAGGTCGATGTCGCCGGTGTTCTGGGTCGATTGGATCTGGACGAAGTCGTTCGCAGTTCCGGTCGCGTTCAATCGGAATCGGAACCAGTCCGCCGAGTCTTCCATCGACAAGCCGGAAATCGTTCGGGCCGTGTTCACGGTGCCGAGATTCGGGCTATTCGCGGCACCTTCGGTCCGGGCGTCGGTGATCGCCTTGGAGTCGTCCTCTTCGTAGGGATCCGGCGTGGGGGGTGGCCCCGCCCCGATACGAATCTGGATGCGGGCCGTGTTGTTCGTATCGTCGCTTTCCAAGACGTTGCCATCCGGATCGACCATGCCCTCAAGCCAGTAGTCGCCGTCGGGCAAACCCTCGATATCGATGTACTGGTCGGTAAGGCCGCTCGAGTAGATGTCGGCGCGGCCCGGACGGAGTCCCTGGATCTGCCCGCAGGAACTGTAGGCGGGCGGGTCGTTGTAGCCGGGGAGCGAACTGTTGTGGGTTCGGAGTTCGAGGATGCAGAAACTGGTTTTCTGGCCGGTTCGGACGACGTTGCCAACGCCCCCGCCCGGCAGAACCTCGCGCAGGAAGAACCGCGTCCAATTGTTGAAATGGATGTGCCCGTGACCCGAGTGGTACACGAAGCTACCCGCCAGTCGATCCCAGAACGTTCCATCTGACCGGAAGACCCGTTGGAACACCTCTTGGGAGGAACCGACCACCGTCCCGCCTCGAACCTCGAAGCGACCGGCACCGATGTTCGCGGTTGCGGTGCTGAATCGGATGCACCGTCGACCCGCGGGCGGTTCGCTCGACGACGTCGTGCCGATCGCCCAGTCGTTCAAGTCGTTTTGGACAACGATGATGTCTGGCAATAGGTCGTTCGGATAGACCGCAGACAGTGTGGCAAGGACCAGACCGGTAAGCAAAACAGACTCCTCCTGAACCCGGGCCCAAGCCCAATGGTCCTCCCAGTATACAAGCAATCTTGGAATTCGCCAACCCCGCGCACCGAAGAATCCAGGCGATCGACGAACGCGGTACCATCGAACCGTCCATGAAGCTCCACGAGTACCAGTCCAAGGACGTCCTGGCCCGGTTCGGCGTCCCCGTTCCCGGCGGCGATGTCGCTGATAATCCGACCGACGCCCAGATCATCGCCGACCGATTCGGAGGCAAGGTCGTCGTCAAGGCCCAGGTGCTCATGGGCGGCCGCGGTAAGGCCGGCGGGGTCAAGCTCTTCGACGATGCCGCTGACGCCGCCGCCTTCACCGGCGAGCTCATCGGCAAGAAGCTTGTGAGCATCCAGAACCCGCAGGGCATGGTCGTCGAAAAGGTTCTCGTTGGCGAGCTCATCGACATCGCCGAGGAGTACTACCTGTCCGTACTCCTTGATCGCGCGGCGGCCAAGCTCCTCGTCATGATCTCGGCCAAGGGCGGCATGGACATCGAGGAAGTGGCCGAAAACGAGCCGGACGCGATCGTCCGACTTCACGTCGATCCGGCCTGGGGGCTAGCCGATTTCGAACTTCGTTCGGCGATCCGGGAGGCCGGGATCCCGAAGGTAGCGCAGAGCCAAATGGTCTCGATGATCAAGGGGCTCGTTCGGGCTTACCTCGACACCGACGCCGATCTGATCGAGATCAACCCGTGCGCGCTCACCCCTGAGGGCAAGCTGATCGCCGCCGACGCCAAGGTGTCGATCGACGAAAACGCGATGTTCCGGCACCCGGAGTACAAGTCGACCGCGGACGACGGAGCTGAGGACCCGATCGAAGCCGAGGCGGCCCGCAGAGGCATCGCATATGTCCGGTTGGGCGGGGATATCGGCGTCATCGGCAACGGCGCCGGCCTCGTCATGTGTTCGATGGATGAGATCAATGCCGCCGGCGGCAAGGCGGCGAACTTCCTCGACGTGGGGGGCGGTGCCCAGGCGGAGCGCGTGCAGCAATGTGTCGAGTTGATCCTTATGGACCCGAACGTGAAGGGACTCCTCATCAACATCTTCGGCGGCATCACGCGGTGCGACGAAGTCGCCCGCGGCATCCTCGCGGCGTTCGATGTCCTGGAGATCAGAATCCCGGTCGTGGCCCGGATCGAAGGCACGGCGGCAGAGGAAGGTCGTGCGCTTCTCGAGGGGTCCAAGCTTCACCCTGCAGAAACCATGCAGGAAGCGGCCAAGACGATCGTGGAGCTGGCCTACGCCTGACCCCGAGGTCTTCGAGATCGAAGACGAAGCCGCGATGCGACGACTCGGGGCGTCCCTCGCCCCTAGCCTTCGGATCGGTGACGTGCTCTTGCTCGAGGGGCCGCTGGGAGCGGGGAAGACGACGCTCGTTCGAGGCCTCCTTGAGGCCCTCGGGCTGACGGAGCCGGTCCGCTCTCCGACCTTCAACCTACTGCATCTCTATCCAACGAATCCGCCGGTGGCGCACGCCGATCTCTATCGGCTCGCCGGGGGGCACGGCATCGGGCTCGAGGACCTAGCCGATACCCACGTGGTCGCGATCGAGTGGCCTTCGCGGGCGGTCGGCTTCGCCGACCCCGAGGACTGCTGGCAAATCGACATCGCAACCGAAGTTGCCGGGCGCCGGGTGACGATCCGTCCGCCGGCTTAGGGCCCAAGGTCGAGCGCCGAAACGGGAAGCCCGTCGGGAGGGACGTCGCTGACGACCGAACTCCGCGTGCGAGGGTCGCGCGTCACGTAAAGGCAACGATCCGCGACCTCGTTGATCTCCTCGATGTGGCTGATGATGAGCACCTGCTCGAATCGGCCACGAAGAGCCCCGAGGCGGTCGAGGAGATGGCTGCGGCGCTGCGCGTCGAGGCTCCCAAAGACCTCGTCGAGGATCAGGAGGGTGAGGGGATTGCCGTGCCGTTCCTGGATCAGTTCGCTCAGGGCCATCCGCATCGCGAGCGCAACGACGTCGTCCTCGCCTCCGGACAACACGGCCTTGTAGCGCATGTCGTCCTGGATCTGGGGCTGGAAATCGTCGTTGAGTGACAAGTTCGGGTAACGCCCGTCGGTGAGCGCGGCCAGGTGGCTGCTCGCCCGCGCTTCCAGATCTGGCTTGAGCTGCGCGTTGAGCGATTCGCGGAGCCGGTTCATCTGAGTCGACGTGGCTTCGTAGTGGATCTGATCGCGCCGCGACGCGGCCAACTGTTCCTCCGCCGCCTCGACTTCGGCGATCTCGCGTTCGAGGGCGACTACCGCGGCTTCCCGAGCCGCGAGGTCCGCGCGGTGAGTTTCGGCGAGCTTCGACTGAGCGTCACGCTGGGTCACCCACACCGAGTATGCGTCGAGCAGCTGTTGGGCCTCGACTTCATCGTCGATCGAGAGCACGCTCATCTCGGCTTTCATCGCGTCGTGCTTCTCCTTCAGGCTCGCGAACTCCCGCTGGGCCGCGCTGAGTCGTGCCTCGCCGTCGGCGAGCCGTGTCGGCGCGTCCGCAAGGGCGAGGAGCCGCTTGTACGCGGGCTCGAGGCTCTTGAGTGTCGCTTGCACCGCTTCGTGGGCGGCAGCATCGTACGCGGGCGGATGGGCCTCCAGCCAGCGTTCGAGTTCCTCGATCTGCCGTAAGACGATGTCGACTTCGGCCGCCTCACGAGCCTGTGCCTCGGCCGTCGCCTTCGCGCGCTCGTGGGTGCTTTGTGCATCGGCGTAGGCTTGGCGGCACTCGTCGCGCTTGCGCTCGAGTTCGACGAGGGCTTGCGGGCGACGCACCAGCCCCTCGACCCGAGCGCGGGCCTCTTCGAGGGACTTGCCGCGTGCTGCAACTTCATCGACGAGGGAATCGAGCTTGGCTCCGAAGGCGTCGCCGATCGATTGCTCACACTCGGGACACTTCCCCTCGGCCACCAGCTTCTGCGCATGCTCGAGCCTGACGCGTGCTTGCTTAGCGGCCGCTTCGGCGTCCGCGAGCGAACGATCCGCGGCACGCTCAGCGTCGCGATGGGCGGCGTCGGCGTCGGCGTACCCCTTGTTGGCGGCGTTCGAGGCATCCAGAGCCGCGCGGACGACTTGCTCAAGCCCAGCTAGGTCGATCGGCTCGGCTGGGCGACGCTGTGCGATCACCTCGCGCTTCGTCGCGGCTTGAGTCGCCTTCTCCTGTCGCTCGGCGTCTTGGCGGCGCTTGCCCTCCCAGTCCACGTGAGCGCGATGGGCCTCGTCGTACGCTCTCCCTTGGGGCAGGAGCGATTCGCGTTCCGCCACCTTCGCCTGAGCTTGGGTGACCGCTTCTTGAGCCCCTTGCACGGCCCGTTCGGCTGCTGCACCCTGGGCCCGGATCTCGACGACGGCATCGCGCAACGTGCGCCATCGGGTCGCGAGTTCACGACCCTTGGAAACTTCGTCTTCGCGGGCGATCAGGGCCTTCAGATCCGCTTCGGCCTTGTCGAGCTCCCTCTTCTTCGTCGAGAGCGCGGTTCGCGCTTCTTCGAGCGATTTCAGTTTGAGCGGCTTCGAAGCGATTGCAGCCTCGTAGGTTTGGCCCATGCGCTTCTGAACCACCGCCTCCTGTTTCGCCTTGTCGCCGGCGATTTTGAGGCGATCAAAGCCGAGCATCCGCGCGATCTCCTCGTGCGTCTCCTTGCTCTTGCCCGCCAAGAACGCGAGGCTCTTCTGCTCAGCGCAGAAGCTGTTCACAAATTGATCGTACGTGAGACCGAGGAGGCGGACGACTTCACCGTTCACCGGGCGAACCTGGCTCGCCAGCGTATGTTCCTTCCCTTCGACGATCTCCTTGAGCAGGGCGGTGGTTTCCCTGCGCTCCGCAAGCAGAGTGCGCCCACCGAGCTCGAACTCGAGGGTCACCGACATTTTCTTGTCGTCGTCGTCGCGCCACAAGAACGGCAGCGATTCCCGGTTGGATCGGCACTCGCCATAAAGCGCAAAGGTGATCGCCTCGAGAATCGTGGACTTGCCCGAACCGTTCGCTCCGACGATCGCGGTCATGCCCGGCTCGAATTCGATCGTCGATTTCTGGTGCTGCCGGAAGTTCCTGAGCTCAAGCCGACGCAGTCGCATCGTTCGCCTCCTCCAGCAGCTTCAACCCAAGGTCCCGTACTCGATCCCGCTCGACCTCAGGCCCAAACGTCGCCGCCCCGATATGTTGCTTCCAATCCTCTTCGAGGGTGACGCCGCGGATTTCCGGACTTCCCGACCGAGCCGTGTCGAACGCACGCACCGGAATGGTTTCGAACTGGTAGTGGAGTGCCGACTCCGCCGCCAGCCGCAGTGTGGCGAAGTCGATGGCGGCTCGCGTTTCCGGGCGCACATCGGTAACGATTTGGCGCACGATCGGGCGGGTGTCGGGATCCCAGGCGATCTGGGCGAGCGCGCGGTCGGTGATCTCGACCGCGTTCATCTCGCGCGCGTGAATCCGTGGCAAATCGATCACGGGACGTGTGGTGCCGGGCACGAACTCAAGACCACCCCGGTCGGTGTCGAACCAAACCCACCCCTTCGCGGTCCCGACTTCTTCCCAGATGTTGGTGCTCGTGAAGTCGGTGGAGCCCGCATAACAGCAGTTGCCGCCCCATGTCCGGTGGACGTGGTAGTCGCCGAGCGCAATGTACGTCCATCGATCCGGCTCGGTTTGGTCGACGTAGAACTCACCGGCGTCACGGATCACGCCACGGGCCATGCCGTGCATCACCAAGATGTTGTGGGTTCGGGTCCCGGGAGGCTGGAAGCGACCGTTCTCGTCCATTTCGAGAAGGAGTGTCGGGACTGCCACAACCTCCGCATCGAGGTCGTCGAAGACCTCTCGATTGTCGTCTCGGGAACCCCGATCGAAAACGTGAACGCCTTGGATGCTCTGGAAGAGGCGCAGGATGCTCCCAGCGTCCACGACGCGAGGCGTCTCGTGGTTGCCCGCTACGATCACGAACGGCCGGTTGCCCCGCTTGCACTGGAAGTCCAAGAGCGCCTTGAACGCGGCAACGATGACGAGGTTACTTGGTCGTACCTTGTCGAAGAAGTCCCCACTGTGGATCACAAGATCGGGGTCGCGCTCGGCGATGGCTTGCAGGGTCGAACGAAAGGTCTCGACCACGTCGACTTCACGTTGGTTCAATCCACGAGGATCGGTCTTCGTATAGGCTCGATATCCTAGGTGCGTGTCGCTGAGATGGGCGATGGTCACCAGCTCCTCCTTGTTTCCGCCTTGTCCAGGATACACCCAAGCGTAGACGAACGTATAGAGAGTTTTCCCCATTTACACGACCGATCGGTAGACAAATCCGGTCAAATGAGTTGGAGCATCTGGGCCAGCGCCTTCCGAGCAAGTTCCGCCGTGGGTTCTGGGACCCGGATCAGATTCGTCACCTCGCCTTGAACCAGTCGCTCGAGCTGAAGAAGCAGGAAGCTCGGATGGATCCGGTACATCGTCGAGCAAGGGCAGATCTGGGGGTCGAGGCAGCTGATGGCCTTGTCCGGGTTCTCTTTGGCCAGACGACTCACGAGGTTGATCTCCGTTCCGATCGCCCACGCCGATCCTGCATCCGATGCCTGTACCGTCTTGATGATGTATTCCGTCGACCCATTGAAGTCGCTCGCTTGCACGACCTCGAGCGGGCACTCGGGGTGGACCAGGATGCGGACGGCGGGGTTTTCGGCTCGCGCCTTCTCGATCTGAGCGACCGTGAAGCGCTGGTGAACGCTGCAGTGGCCCTTCCAGAGGATGAACTTGGCTTCGCGCAGGCGTTCCGGCGTGTTTCCCCCGAGCGGCTGGAAGGGGTTCCAGACGACCATGTCCCGTTCCGGATCGGCTCCCAGCTTGACGCCGGTGTTCCTTCCAAGGTGCTGGTCCGGGAAGAAGAGGACCTTGTCGCCCCGTCCCATCGCCCACCGCACCGCAGCCGGGGCGTTGGTCGAGGTGCAAACGGTGCCGTCGAACTCTCCGACAAACGCCTTCAGGTTTGCGGCTGAATTGATGTACGTGACCGGCACCACGCCCCGTGCGCGGGATGCGACCCCGCATGGCTCTTCCCCGAGGACTTGCTTGAGCTGTTTCCAGCAGGCTTTGACTTGGAAAATGTTCGCCATATCGGCCATCGAGCAGCCTGCGGCGAGATTCGGCAACAGGACCTGTTGCCGATCTGGCGTGAGGATGTCGGCGCTCTCGGCCATGAAGTGGACGCCGCAAAAGACGATGAACTCGGCCTCCGGTCGAGCGGCGGCGTCTTTGGCGAGCTTGTAGCTATCGCCGCGAAAGTCGGCATGGACGATGATCTCGTCGCGTTGATAGTGGTGACCGAGGATGACGAGTCGATCGCCAAGAGCGGCTTTCGCAGCGCGAATGCGCCCCGCGGTGACCTCAGGGTCGAGGTCGGCATATTCGATCGGCAGGGGTGCCTGTACCATCTTATGCTCCTTCGCCGCGCAATGAAGAAAGCGCGGCCCGAACTCGGCACAGTCCGAAAAACGGACGGGGATGTTGTGACGGGTTCTCTCCGAGATTATGACACCTCAACCCCCGGAAACCGACCCCCGACTCACCGGACAGGGACTTCCTTCCGACGTGGTGACCAAGTGCTGGCCGGCGAGATCGTAGGTGATCGCCTCGCCTTGGACTTCACTCGCGAGAGGAACACGATTCGGGGCGACGGTCGGCCACTGATCGAAGTTCACGGGAGCGCGAAACTCCAGGGCGCCCCGAAGGGTGCGAAGCACCACCCACCGGCCATCTGGGGAGATCGCCCCACCCGTCACGAGGCGATTCGCGGACGAGCTCGTCGACCCCTTTGGAGTCGTATCGACTTGGATCGTGCCGAGGAGCTGTGCGGCGTAAGTTCCGGTACCGGGCGGCTTCGGGACCTTGAACACCTTGCTCAAACCGGTGTCGACTTTGGTGACGATGTAGAGATCGCCGACTCCCGGTCGCACCATCAGACACTCGGCGTTCGCGGCCCCGCCGGGGTAGGTGATCGTGTAGGTTTCGAACGTGGTCAAGGTCTGGTCGCCAAGCGCTTTCGGTTCGGCGACCCGGTGGACCAAGACATGGGCGCGAACCCTCAAGTTGTCACCGATGTCACCGAGGTACACCCACTTTCCGCCGCCGACCGGGGCCGTCGCCATGTCCTCCCAGTCGATCGCGGTGATCCCTTGGAGCGTGTACACGGCTTTCACGCCCTGAACATCGAATCGGAAGAACCGGGGTCCGTCCCCGCTATCGTTGTGCGTGAAGTAGTCGGACTTCGACGTCAACGAGGGTGCAACGCCTGAGCTTTCGTTGACGCGGGGATCGTTCAACGTCAGGAAGGGCACCGGGGCGCCGTACGTACGGACCTGGGTGAGCGCGAGAAGCACGGCCAAGATCATGGCTGGAGTATGCCTCAGCAACTAAAAGGCCCGGAGCGTCACCGTTCCAGGCCTCGTCGTTCAGACCTCCCACCGGGAGGTCGGGGCTAGAAGGGTCACCCCGCGCGGGGGCTGGTTGGTGCGCCGGAAGTATCGATCTTCGCGGTGGCACCCTTCGTCGCTCCCGCGATCGAGGCACTGAGTTCGTTGATTTCGCCGACGGAGTAGCCGGCCCATTCCTTCTGGATCTTGCCGGTCTTGTCGACCATGATCGTCCACGGAGATCTCTCAGCCTTGTACGCCTTGATGATCTTCATGTCCGGATCGAGAAGGACCGGGAACGGAGCCTTGAATTTCTCCTGCCAACTCTTGAAGCCGGCGGCGTCCGCGTCGATCACTCCGACGAAATTGACCTTGCCCTTGTAGGCCGCTGCCACGCGGTTGTAGTACTTCACCGCTTGAGCATTGACCGGGCAGGTGCTGCCGATAAAGTAGAGCACGAGGGGCTTCTGGCCCGTGAGGCTCTTGAGCGTATGCGTCTTGCCGTCGCTGGTCTTGGCCGAGAAAGCCGGGGCGCTGTCGCCCTTCTTCCATTCCTGAGACCAACCGCCCGTCGTGAGGAGCGCAAACGCTCCTACCGACAGAAGGCCTGCGCCAACAAGGATTTTGCTGATCGCTTTCATACAAAGATAAGATACCGCGCTCTATCTCAATTCATTCGCATCGAACGCGGCGAGTGCACGATACTGCTCGAGGTTGTCGATATCCGCGCCAATCTCGGGATACCGGGTCGGGATCGCGACCACCGGTCCGTCGAGAAATCGACTCACGGCCCGTTCGAGAGACGAGATCCGGAGCGACTTCGGAAACACCCGTGCCAAGGCGAGCCGAGCGAGAGTGCCGAAACCCACCATCGCCGCCAGTTTGAGCGGGCTCTTGCGGTAGGCATAGGCGCGGCGCATGATCGGCAGCGAGCGCCGCATGAGCGCCGAATCGATCACGGCGAGGTTGCCGCCCGTGAACGCGCCCTCTCGAAGTGCCACGACCGTGCGCTTCATTCCGGGGTACTTCTCGGCTGCCACGTCCGCGTCGACGATGGGGTAGGTCAGCATCGTTCCCGGCGAGCACCGAGCGATGAAGTCATCGACCGCCTCCGAGGTCAGGAACGGCAGATCGGCGGTCACGAGCAGAAACCGGTCGGACAAGACCTCGGCAAGGCCCGCGGCCAGGCTCTCGATGAAATTCTCCCCGGCCTCGACGTGGCGCTCGCCGAGCGTCGCAGGCCCACCCACGACGATCGCTGAGCCGACGTGGCGGGTCGCCTCGAACACGATCTCGACCATCGGCTTGCCTCGGAACGGCAACATCGCCCGATGCTCGACTCCGGAGTACTCCGCAAGGTCGGGCGGGCAGCGTCCGCCGGCAAGAATCACGACGTCCATGTCAAAGCCCCCGCTCGACCTCGATCTGGAGGGATTCCACCCGAGTGAGGGTCGGCACGACATCGACCCGCCATCGATCCGCGAGGCCCTCGGCCGCCCGCCGCGCGTCCGCCTGCTCAGGAAATGCACCGAACACGCTCGATCCCGAGCCGCAGAGCAAAGCTTGCGTCGCGCCATGCTCGACGAGCATCGCTTTGGCCGTCAAGCACTCGGTCGGGGCCACGACCTCGAAGTCGTTCGTCCCGTCGTCGTCCCGCAGGGCACGCGACCACGCATCCAACGCACGATACGCTTCCGGGGTCGAGACGCCGACGCCCAGGTGGACGAGAACGATCCAAGCTTCGGGGCCGTCGGAGAGCGGAGTCAGGCGCTCGCCGTAGCCTTCACCCATGGCCTCTCCTCCGACGAGAAAGAAGGGCACATCCGCCCCAATCGCGGTCGCGATCTCCCAGAGGCCGTGGTCAGAGACGAGCCCTCCGGTCAGGGTCTGCAGCGCCCGCAGGGTACCGGCCGCGTTGGAGCTGCCGCCCCCGAGGCCGGCCTGAGTGGGAATCCGCTTCGTCAGCCCGACTTTCACGGGCGGCGTGTGCACCAGCTCGGAAAAGAGGCGAATCGCCCGGGTGACGGTGTTCTCGGCGGGCAGGGGGACGTTCGATTCGAACATCCCGGTCGCGGCGGAGCTCATGACGAGGTCATCAAACAGCCCCACAGCCTGAAACCGGGTCCGAATCGGGTGATAGCCGTGTTCGTCGGCCGGTCCCACCGCAAGAAAGCGATTGATTTTCGCCGGGCAGCGAACGCGGACCGTCATGGCCCGGAGAGTACCGTCCCGAACGCTTTCAGCGAGGGAGACCAGCGGGAGGAAGGCCTATCACCCTCAAAATTGCCAGGCTTCGAAGGATATGTTGCTGTTGGCACCGTATTGGCCTTGATAGTGGGGATTCGGGCCCCTATAGTGTAGGGTGGGTCGGCGCGACCGAACCCATGTCGTGGTGCCGTGCGGTGCCAGGAGAGGAATACGTTATGACTATGATCTTCAGCTGTCTGGTGAAGCTTGCTTCTGCAGCGGCGATTTCTTCGGTGGGCTTGTCCTCCCCGATCACGTCGCCTGCGCTTTCGCCACAAGGGGAAACGGTGGGCGTTCCGACCGTCGGGGCCGTCGGCATCACCGAAACGAACGCGCAAATCATGGCGCGCGACAAGGTGCTCAACAACTACCCGATCCTGCCCAAGCAGGAGCACGAGTGGGAGTTGGACAAGCAACCGAATCCGGAAGCCCCGGCGGTGCCGACTTGGCCGCCGCTTCCCACTGCCGCTCCCGGCGATAAGGGTGGCCAAGTCAAGATTCAATCCCCCCAGCCGATCGGCACTCAGTTCACGGGCGCGACCCTGGCGAACTCGGGCGGCTTCGTCCCTCCCGATTGCGAAGGTGCGTCGGGCTTGACGGACATGGTCGTGGTCGCGAACACCTGGATCCGGAGCTACTCGAAAACGGGCGTTCTCGGTTCGTTGAACACGAACATGAACAACTTCTTCGCTTCGGTCGGCGGGGGGTCGGGAACGTCCGACCCGCTCGTCACGTTCGATCCTCTGAGCCAGCGCTACTACGTGGTCATGATCAACCTCTCGACCCCCAACCGCGTGATGCTCGCCGTCAGCACCGGGCCCCACGCGAATGCGTGGACGTTCTTCCAGTTCCAACACGACCTCATCGGCACCACCCCGAACTCGGATACGGGGGGCTTCTGCGACTACCCAAGTCTGGGCGTCGACGCCAACGCCGTGTACGTCGGCGCGAACATCTTCAATGCTACCGGCACGGCCTACATCGGTTCGACGGTCTACGTCATCCGAAAGAGCTCCGTCCTCGGTGCGGGCCCGATCGTGGCGACGCCGTTCCGGCAGGTCGGGACAGGCGGTGCCGCCGGTCCTTACTCACCCCGTGGTGTCAGCAACACCGACCCCGCGGCGACCGTCGGCTGGTTCGTCGGCGTCGACACTTTGGCATTCAGCCTCCTCCAGTTCCGACGGATTTCGACTCCAGCCGGAACCCCCACGATCTCGGCAAACCTCCCGTTGACGGTTCCGACGACGGCCTTCGCATCGCCCCAGCCCAACCAGGGCGGCACGAGAAATCTCGATGTCATCGATGACCGGCTCTTCCAAGCCTCGATTCGTCGTAATCGCTGGTCCACGGGCAACCAGTACAACCTCTGGACTTCCCATCACATCAGAACGAACTCGAGCGGCACCGGCACGGCGGCCGGCGATCGAAATTCGTCTCGCTGGTATCAGATCGATCTGACTTCGGGCAGTCCGGTCCTGCTCAATGCCGGAACCCTCGTTCCGCCCGCGGCGAGCGGAGGATACATCTTCCCCTCGGTGAACATGAACGGCCAAGGTCACATGGCTCTGGGCGCGACGTTCGCCAGCCCGACCAGTTTCGGTAGCGTCGCCGCCGCCGGACGTCTTCGGACGGACATTCCGACGAGCGCGACCCAGCCGGCGACGATCGCAACGGCCGGGACGGCAGCATACAACCCCGGAGCGACCGATCCCGAAAGGTGCGGAGACTACTCCGACACCGACGTCGATCCTACGGACGACATGACCTTCTGGACCTACCAGTGGGTATGTCTCACCGCCAACCAATGGGCGGTCCGGGTGGTTCAGCTGCGCGCACTTCCTCCCGCGACTCCGGCCTCCTGTGCGCCAAACACGATCGCGCAGGGCGCGAGCAACGTGAACATCGTGGTGACCGGCACGTCGGTTTCCGGCAGCGAGTTCTATGAGAACTTCCCTTCGTACCCGAACCGGATCGGAGCCGCGTTCAGCGGCACGGGACTCACCGTCAACAGCGTCACCATCAACACTCCGACCCAGGTGACGGTCAATGTATCCGCCTCAGGCGCGGCCGCCACAGGCCTGCGCAACTTGACCATCACCAATCCCGACGGGCAGGTCGCGACCGGCAACAACCTGTTGACCGTGACTGCGGGCTCGAATCCAGTCCCGACCACGACCTCGATCAGCCCCTCGAGTGCGACGGCCGGTGGTGCCGGCTTCACCCTCACGGTGAACGGTACCAACTTCATCAGCGGTTCGATCGTTCGCTGGAACGGTGCCGACCGGACAACGACGTTCGTGAGCGGCACCCAGGTGACAGCCTCGATCTCGGCCGCCGACATCGCGAACGCGGGCACGGCCACGGTGACCGTCTTCAACCCGGCACCGGGTGGCGGCACTTCGAACGGCCAGACCTTCACGATCAACAATCCGGTCCCAACCCTGACGACGATCAGTCCGTCGTCGGGCACGGCAGGAGGCCCAGCCTTCACCCTGACCGTCAACGGGACCAACTTCAACTCGCAGTCGGTGGTGCGCTGGAACGGCAACAACCGAACGACGACCTTTGTGAGTTCGACGCAGATTACGGCCTCGATTCCGGCGACGGACATCGCGACCGCCGGCACCGCGACCGTGACGGTCTTCAACCCGACCCCAGGTGGAGGAACATCCGGCAGCGCGACATTCACGATCAACAACCCCGTCCCGGCGGTCACGACGATCTCGCCGTCGAGCGCGACGGTCGGGGGCGCTGCGTTCACGCTGACTGTCAACGGCAGCAACTTCGTGAGCACTTCCGTCGTTCAGTGGAACGGTAGCAACCGAACGACCACGTTCGTCAATGCGAACCAGCTGACGGCGTCGATCCCGGCGAGCGACCTGCTCGTGGCCGGCACGTTCCCCGTTCGGGTCTCGAACCCGAGCCCGGGCGGCGGACTCTCGGGGACCGTGAACTTCACGGTCAACAACCCGTTGCCGACGCTGACGTCCATCTCGCCCGCTTCGGCCGTTTCGCAAGGTCCGGGCTTCACCCTGACCGTGAATGGAACGGGGTTTGTCAGCAGCAGCGTCGTTCGATGGAACGGTAGCCCGCGGACGACGACCTTCGTCAACGCAACCCAGCTCACCGCCTCGATCACCGCTGCGGACATTGCCGCGGCCGGCACGTTCCCGATCACCGTGTTCAACAGCGGACCGGGTGGCGGGACCTCGGGCTCGCTCAACTTCACGGTGACGGCAACCACGATCTCCGGCACGGTCGTCCTTCAGGACTATCCGTTCGGGAACAAGACGCTGGTTCCGATCACGATGGAGCTGCGCAACAACATCACCAACGCGATCGTCGCGACCACCACGGTGTTCGTGAACGGAAGCGATCAGTTCACCTGGATCCTCAACGTTCCGGCAGGTACCTACCATGTTCGGGCGAAGGCATCCCATTGGCTCGCGCAGAAGCGCCTGAATCAGGTGATCTCTGGCGGCGCGCTGACGGGTCAGAACTTCAGTCTCAGGAACGGTGATCTGAACAACGACAACATGGTCGATTCGGACGACTTCGATCTTCTGATCGCAGCGTTTGGAATCAGCGCGGGTGGCGACCTCAACGGAGACGGTGTAACCGACTCTGACGACTTCGACATCCTGATCGCGAACTTCGGACTGAGCGGCGACAACTAAGGCCGCCCGATCCGCAAAGAAGGGTCCCGCGCGAGCGCGGGACCCTTCTTCATTGCGGACCCCTTCGGTTAGTCGGTGCGCTCGGATCTGAGTGTGAACTTGGTCGTCGAGGCACCCATCGGGGCGTTCGTCACGTTCGCGAGGATTCGGACGGTCTTCCCGTCGACCGTCGACAGCCACGCGGTCCCATCGGCTTGGATCGGCAGGTTGCCCTCCGTCTCACGGACCTTGAACTCGATCTTCATCGTGTCACGTGCGCCGATCTTTTCAGTGCCGACGGCACGGTACTCAAAGGTCATCGCCCGGATCCCGGTCGACTTCGGAATCTGGTGGGTCCAGGTGTCGCCCGGCTTGACCGGATTGGATGGGACGACGACCATCGTTGCCCGGGTGGTTCGCAGATTGTCTGTGGTGACGTTCTTGCCCCTGACTTCGATGATCTCGCCGGTCGCCTTGATGATCATCGTGGACTCCGAGTCGTTCGCGATATCCATCTCGTCGTTCCCCGACTTGAGTTTCATCTGACCGAGCTTCTGAAACAACGTGATCGGCCCGAGGACGTCGACCTTGTCGACACGGGTCTCGCCGCTGCCGATCAGCGTCGCTTTGACCCCTTGGTCCTCGAACGACATCTCGACCCGATACCGGAGGATTTCGCCAACCTTGGCGCGATAGAGGAGGCTCTTCGCCTCGTCCTCGAGCGAGGGGACGACCGCAGCGAGCATGAGGATCACCATCATGGTTCGCGCTCGGTGAGGATATCGACATCGACCGGGCGCGGCGCGTCTCGGAACGGAGCGTTCTTGAGTTTGCCCTCGGCCTTCACGAGCGAGCCGTCAAGGGTCCAGATCCAAACCGTGCCCTCCGACGACGCCTTGGCATCGCCCTCGGTTTCGGTGTAGCTCCACTTGATCTTGGCCGTCGCATAGGGGCCGACCTTTTCGAAGCCGAGCACCTCGTAACTCGCCTTCGCCGATACGGTCCCGGTTTTCTCGTCGGGTTTGAGATCGACCACCCACTTGTCCCCCGGTTTCACCGGCTCTTCGGGTGCCCGAAACGCGGCCAGGTTCTCGAGTCGGTAGGACGTCGCGTCCACTTTCTCGGCTGAGAGCGTCAGGAGCTCACCATTCGGGGTCCGGGTCGCAATGATCTCTTGATCGGGAGCGGAGTAGTCCCCCTCCATCCCTTTGACCTTGATTTTGATGTCGGTCTGCTTGCTCGACGATGTGATCGCGCCGTCTTCGGCAACCTTGGTGACTTTGACGACGTTGGCGCTCGTCACCGAGTACTCGAGATCTCCGAAGAGGACCTTGACCGTCATCTTGTACTTGGCGGTGTCCCCGAGTTTCGCCGAACGCTTGAGCGAAACCGCTTCTTGGGCAAACGCGACGATCGCGAGTGCGACCAGGATCAGAACGACGAGCAAGCGGGATTTCATGAGTAGACTCCGAGTTTACACTTCGTCGCCCTTTAGACTCCTCGGCGCCGACTGACGTTTCGGAGATCCGAAACCCCGCTTGCCCTCGCCCGTTGATTTAGGAGAGACTAGCAGGGACCGACCCTGACAGTCCTGGAGAAGAAAGTTGAAGCAAAGCTCGTTCAGATGGTGGCTTTCTCGATGCGCGATCCTTTGTGGCGTCGCTGCCCTCGCGGTCGCGGCAGGCTGCGGAGGTTCCGGCGGGGGTGGAGGTGGTGGTGGTGCCCGGACGGCCTCGATCTCGGGTGTCGTCACCGACGTCAACGGCGATCCCGTCCGCGGCGCGACTGTTTCGACGAGGGATGGATCGACCACCACGTCCACGACCGGTGCCTACGTCATCGAGAACGTCCGCCAAGACAATCTCATCGTCTCCGCTGCCATCCGCCAGGGCAACGTCTTGTTCAAAGGCCAGAACCTCGCGGTCACCTTTGTCGGCGAACGGACTTCGAGCGTCAATATCGTCGTCGCACCCGAGCGCCAATTGGCGCGCATCCGGGGCGTCGTCGAAGACCGCGACGGATTCCGCCTTCGCGGTGCGAGCGTCTATGCCTACGGGGATGCCTTGAGCAGCTCCCGCGCCATCACCAACGATCGGGGCGAGTACGAGCTCGCCGGACTCGTCGCAGGGATCGAGTACATCGTCGTCGCCGGCGGACGCGAGTTCCGCTCGGATGCCGACGGCATCATCCTCAGCGACGGCGAGGCACGAACGCTCAACTTCACCATCAGCGAAGCGGGCGACCCGTCTCTGCCCGCCGTCGACGATCTCGACGCCGTCAGCTGGACGTCGCCCCCGGTCGTGACGCGCGATCCGAAAATCGCCGGTGCCATCGCCAACCTCAAGCGGATCTTCGATCCCCAGCCACGCCGGACGATCACACGCACGACCGTGAACGGCAACCTCGTCGAAGTCGGCCTCGACTGGACCCCGATCGATAGCCTCGAGCTCCTCGGATATGGGATCTACCGGGCGCGCAACGTGAATGGACCGTTCAGCCAACTCGACCTTCTCACCGAGCCGATCGCGGGTTACTACAACGACCTCGACGATTCTCTGCGGCCGGGACAGACCTACAGCTACCAGATCACGACCCTGAGCACCGCCTTCCCCAGCACCGCCAACTCCGAAAGCGATCCGAGCAACACATCGACGGTGGCTCCGCTCGATGACCTCGTCGGCATCGACGTGGTCGGCAATCCGCTCACCTTTGTTTGGGACGACGTGCGGGACGCGGAAGAGTACATCGTGTTCTTGTTCGACCAGTTTCCCGGCGTCGGCATCGACTCGCTCTGGTCCAATTCGGACGCCCCAACCGCCGACAATGTCCTCCCCTACTCAGGTCCCGCCTTGGAGCCGGGCCGCCGCTACTACTACATGGTGCTCGGGCTCGCCAACGACCGGGTCGATCGCACCATCAGCACTGTCGGCGACTTCGTCGCCCCCTGACGACCCCAAGGTCCGCGCATGCGTGTGCGGACCTTGACCAACCCCTATGACCTTTCTGCGAATCGTTTTGCCCCTGTTCGTCCTGTCCGCGGTGACCGGAGCCTGGTCTTCCGAGTTGCGCGTCGAGATCGGATCGAGTCGCGCCCGCGAGGAGTCGATGGCTCGCGCCGAAGGCGCGGTCCGGCTCTTCGCGAAGAACGCAGCCCGCTTGACGGCCCGCTCGCGGTCCGCTCAGCGCGCCGTGACCCCATTCTCCCTTCCCGCTCGGGTCGTCCTCACCCGTAACGGCGCCCCTCTCGGGAGCAATTCCGGTCGAGGCCGCGGTGCCGATCTCAGCCTGGTCTTCGACACGACCGGCCCGCGCACGTTCCCTGCGGCCTATCGCACGCTACTCCAGGACGCGTTCCAGCGGGCGAAGCCGGCGCTCGATGCCCTTTTCGGGACGCCTTCGGTCGGCGGTAACGTCCGCGTCGCAAACTTCGAGGCCGACATCGGGGAGCGCGACGCTGTTGCCGGAGGGTTCTACGTTCCGAACAACGGGACCGGGGAACAGGAGATTCGGTTTCCGATCTATGCCGACCAGTTCGGGATCAAGGCCGAGGTGACCGCGGTCAACTTCCTCCACTGCCTCCTCCTCGCCTACCTCGGGCCCCGTGCCTACCCCTGGGACGCGTTCACCGAAGGCCTCGTCCGGGCGGCGACGATGAAGATCGCACGGACCCCAAGTGCGATGCTCGGAACCCTCGATCCCGACGCAATCGAAGGCGTCCTCCTGAGCACGTACGACATCGACGCCAGCTACGACTGGAACAACCAGCGCGCGCTCGGCGGGGCGACGTTCATCGCGCCCAACCTCAAGAACCAGCCGCTGCCGATCGGGGGCAGCACCGGCGGGATCTATCTCCTCCGCTACCAGATGGCGGGAACGGCTTGGCAGAAAGTCCTCGTCGAGTATCCGCAGTTCGCGGCCGAGTTCAACGCCCGCTACTATGCCAATCCGAACGGTTTCCAGACGCGCTCCTCGCTGATCGGACTCGGCCAGACGGTCATCAGCCAATTCGCCGGCCCGGACGCCACGATCGAAGGGCTCCCCTTCGCCGATTGGTTCCGGCGTCAGGGAATTCTGGAAACGCGCACGGTCCCCGGATTGAAACTCCAAGTCCAGACCTTCCCAATCATCGACGGGCTCGGTGGGAGCGACTTCGGCGTCTTCGGCGTCCAAGCCCATGCCTTCACGACTGATGCCGCCGGGAACGAGAACCTCCTTGCCGGCACAAGCTATCCGATCTTCTGGACGCCGGAGTTCTTCCGCATCTTTACGAGTGCCCAAGAAGACCGTATGGACTACCAGGCCGGCTACGGGTCCGTCGCGCCCAATTTTCCGGGTTCGCTCTTCAACAATGACCCGTACCGAGTCGCCGTCGACATCCCGTTCCAGGATCAGATCGCGCGCTGCTACCTCCCGGCAGGTTCGATCGCGACCGCCTCGAATCCGATTCCGAAGAACTTCTACGGCACGATCGCCGGCTCGCCCGGCGGGACGGGGGTCAGCTTCACGGTGAAAGTGATCTGGCAGGGCGGGCAACTCGCTGACATCCCGGTGACGAACTTCGCCTTCGGGGCGAACGTCCAAGACACCGCGTTCGCGAACGCCCAACGGCTGACAATCGAAGTGCGTCGCGTTCAGGGCAACCGGGCCGACCTCGTGCTGACACGCAAAGTCAACAAGGGCCCGGGCCCGATCGGCGTCGATCTTCGCGTGAACGAAGCCGACGTCTACAGCATTCCTGGCGGATTGCCCCGCGGAGTCGGCCTCATCGGACTCCCGGTCGATCCGTACGCGAGTTCTGCCGCCGACCTGTTCGAGCTCGCCGACAACGCCACCCAGGCCGCCCGCTGGAACGGGCTTCGAGGCCGATTCGAGTTCTTCCCCGAGTGCGGCGCGTTCCGGCAGGGTCTCAGCTTCTTCGTGCGCGGCGAGTCGGCCAAGAGTGTCGACATCGCGGGTCGAGCGCTCCCGAGCACTCCGATCGCCGTGGCGCTTCGACCCGGGTGGAACCTGATTGCCAACCCACTCCAGGAATCCGTGCCGACAAGCCGGGTTCAGGTCGCGGTCGCCGCAGACTTCCCGACGCCATACGAAACGGCAAAGGGCCAGTCCATCGGCACCGAGTTCTTCGCCTTCACATCCGGGGCTCCCGACCCGGTGTCGGGGGCACCCGAGGGGGGCACGTTCGGGGCCGCGACGACGTTCGAACCCGGACGAGGCTACTTCGTGCGGGTTTTCGCACCGGAAGGCGCGACGCTCCTCTTCTCGCCGACGCCGGGCCAGTCCCGATCTTCGGAGTCGCCGCGGTCCACGCCGCCGGGATGGGAGTTGAAGGCCGTCGCCTCAGGTGGCGGCGAGTCGAGTGAAGTCCGGATCGGGCAGCATCCTCGGGGTACGACCGGGTTCGATCGGGCGGTCGACACCGAACTGCCGCCGGCATTCAACGGCATGCAGGCTCGACTCGGGACCACGACCCCGCTGTACCGGGACAGCCGCATGATCGGGGCGGCGGCGACGTACCGACTCCAGCTCGATCGGATCCGGCCGGGCACGCTCTACACGCTTCGATTCTCGCGAGCCCATGGGACGATCGGTCGTTTCACCGTCCGCGATCTGGAGACCGGCACGCGCACCACATTCTCCGGGTCGGGGACACTGAACGTCCGAGCACGAACGGCCACGCGCACGTTCGAAGTCACTTTCCAGGCAGGCAATCGATGAAACTCAAGCTCGGGCTCGCCGTACTCATCGCGCATGTCGCTCTCTTCGGTTGTGGTGGAGGGGGAGGGGGCGGAGGAGGCACCACAGGCTTCACGGTCGTGGGCCGGGTGATCGCTCTGCCTTCCGGTGGCGCACCCAATCCGACCGCGTCGGTCCAAGTCGGACAGGCCTCGGTCCTCACGAGCAGCGCCGACGGGTCGTTCTCGATTCAAGTCCCGGATGGGAGCGACTCGCTTCTCGTCCTTTGGACTCCAGGCGGCTCGACGATCTCGTTCCGCTACACAATCCCACCCCCGACCGGGGGCACCGCCAACGTCGGCGATCTCTACGTCGGCCTTGACAAGGTCACCGTCGAGGGCCGTGTCGTCAACGCAAACGATCAGACCGCCGTTTCAGGCGCGACGTTGCGCTTCGCCGGCAAGGACGCCTCGACTGACTCCAACGGACGATTCTCGCTGACCGAGATCGCCTACTCGACCGCCAACCCGACCTCGTTCTTCGATATCGTCGGCTCGGTAACGCGACCTGGATTCCTCAGCCAGAGCTTCCGCGCTTCGACGCCGGCCGTCTCCGGGATTGTCACGATCGGCGATGTCTTGATCGTGCCGGAAGGGGGGAACGAGCCACCCGGGTCGCCGTACAACATCACTGGCACCGTCCAACCCCGTGCGAGCGCGCCAGGTACGGTGGTCACGTTGCTGAGCTCGGGAACTCCGATCCGTAGAATGACGGTTGGAACGGACAGCCGGTACGGATTCTGGGTGGTGGCCGGAAGCTACACGATTCGGTACCAGAATCCGAACAACGGCCTCAGCGCACCCGAAGAAACGGTGACGTTGGCGAGTCAGGACTCGGTTGTGAATCGCGACGTCACCCTCCGCTAACACTATGAAGAAACCCCGCCCGCAACCGAAGCTTGACCTCGCGATCAGTGGTAAGCCCACGTGGAAAGTGATCGTCGCGACGATCACCGTCACCGGTCTCGGGATCGGCGGGGTGTACTACCTCCACGGGGTGCTCAAGCTCGACCCCATGGCTCGGTATCGGGCAAATCTCGGAGCGAAGAAGCCTGGAGATATCGCGATCAAGATGGAGGACGTCGCGATTCGAACGTTCGAAGGCAAACGCTTGGTCGGCAAAGCCCACGTCGGTCGCCTCGGCATCACCCAGGACCGGCGATCGATCGAGACCTTCGCGATCACGAATGGAGTCTACTACGCCGACAACGGCGACCCGTTCAACTTCATCGCAGACGAAGGAGTCTGGAGCCAGGACACCAAGATTTTCGAAGCGCGCAAGGGCGCGAAGATGACGGGGAAGGACCTCGAACTCTCTGTCGATGCGTTCAAGTACGACCAGGTTCTGCGGAAGATCGAGGTTCCGGGCGACATTACCGGCAAGCTGTCGGGCGGCACGGTCGACGCCAAGACCTTCGCCTACATGCTCCGCGACAATTCGTATGAACTCGGTCCGGTGACGTGGGTCGGACAGGTCGACACGACCGGCGATGCGAAGAAACGGTCGAAGTGGACGATCAAAGCCAAGAGCGTCAGCCGCCCGAGTGGGAGCGAAGTGGAAGTGTCCCTGAACGCGGAGGCCACCGACGGCGACGTCATCCTGAAGGCCGACAAGGTCGAGCGAAACGTCAAGACCGACGTCGTCACCGCGACGGGCAAGGTCCAGTACTTCAGCAAAGAAGCGAACCTGTTGTGCGAGAAAGTCACGGTGTTCCGAAAGGAGAAACGCGCCGTTCTCGAGGGCAACGTCTCGATGCTGATCAAACCTGAAGATCAGGAGCGTCTCGAAGTCACGGAGTTGCAGCCCCTCCGGCCCGTCGTCCCTGACGAAATCGCCTCGAGCCGGCCGGATGCGCCGACCACCAAGAACGACGAAGAGAAACAACTCGACGAGGAAGTTCGATCGACCCAGAACCGGCGGAAGTATCCCGCAACCCTCCTCGCGGCGAGAATCGAATACTGGTACGCCGACGGCCAGCGAAAGGCGATCATCACCGGATCGCCCCAGGCCCGCCAAGAGCTTCCGGGTGGGCGCTGGCGGCAGATCTGGGCGTACAAGGCGATCTACGACGGTGAGAAGGAAACGCTTCGGCTGGAAAGCTCACCGGACGGGAGGGAGACACGCATCATGACGTCCCTCCAGGACGACATGCGGGCCAAGTGGTTCGAAGTCTCGACCAAAGAAAACGACGATGCGTGGTCAGCCGAGGATCTCGACGGCGTCTTCATGCCGGACGAGGACGAAATCCCGAAGAAGCCGGGCGAGAAGAGCAATTCCGGAGGCGGCGTCCAAGCTCCTCCGCCTGGGATGCAGGGCGAGATTCGACGGCGCTCGAACTGACCGCGTCATAATCCGCACGTGGACGATCTCAAGGGTGCGGTCAGCGAACTGGCCCAGATGATGGAGGAGTTTGGCCTCACCGAGGCCAAACTCAAAGGCGAGGACTGGTCCGTTTCGTTCTCGCGGCTCACGCCGGCTGCTGCGGCCTCACCGACCACGACCGTCTCCGCGGACACGTCGGTGCCCCGGACGGCGGTGCGCCCCACCAAGGCCGAACCTGCCAAACCCAAGGGAACCCCGATCAACAGTCCGATGATGGGGATCTTCTTCACTTCCCCGAGTCCTGGCGCTCCGCCGTTCGTGAAAGAAGGGGACACCGTCACCGCCGGACAGGTGGTCGGCTTGATCGAAGCGATGAAGGTGTTCAACGAGATCACCGCGACCGTCTCGGGAACGGTGACGGCGATTCCGGCCGAGAGTGGCCGACTCGTCCAGCCCGGCGACCCGCTCCTCTACATTGCCTAGCTCCGCCGCGATCCGGGTTGCGATCCTCGGATTCGGGACCGTCGGCGAGGGCGCTTACCGAATGCTCGAAGACAACCGCGAGGCGATCACGCGGAAAGTCGGGCGGCCGGTCGAGGTGGTTGGAATCGGAGTTCGGGACCTGACCCGCAGCCGTACGGCGCCCCGGAGTCTGTTCACCAACGACCTCCCGAAACTTGTGCGCCGCGAAGACGTCGATGTCGTGCTCGAACTGATCGGGGGTCTCGATCCCGCCGCTTCGCTGGTCGAGCAAGCGCTCGAACGGGGCGTGCCGGTGGTGACCGCCAACAAGGAGCTGATCGCGAAGCAGGGCCGAGAGCTCCTGAGCCTTGCCGGTCGACATCACGTCGATCTGCACTTCGAGGCCGCCGTCGGGGGTGGGATACCGCTCGTTCAACCCCTGAAGCACCAGCTCGCCGGCAATGACGTCCTCAAGCTGATCGGCATCCTAAACGGCACCACGAACACGATCCTGACCCGGATGGCCGTCGATGGCGCCGGATTCGACGAGGCACTCCGAGAGGCGCAAGAGCTCGGATATGCCGAAGCAGATCCCACCAACGACGTCGACGGCTACGACGCGGCGTACAAGCTCGCCATCCTCGGGAGCATCGCCTTCGGGCGGCAGGTGCCCGTGGACCAGGTCTATCGGGAAGGGATTCGGCGTGTCTCGCAAGTCGACATGCACTTCGCGGACGTCCTCGGCTATGCGATCAAGCTGCTCGCGATCATCGAACCCGCCCACGAGACGCTCTTCGCGCGGGTTCATCCGACCCTCATTCCACGCACCCACCCGCTCGCGGGCGTCGACGGGGTGTACAACGCCGTCTGGCTTCACGGCGACTTTGTCGGCGACCTGATGTTCAGCGGACGGGGCGCCGGTTCCGATCCGACCGCCTCGGCCGTCATCGGCGATCTGATCGGCGTCGCCCGGGACGTCGTCGCCGGCCAATCCGGGCAGCCGATCTTGTGGGGCGAACCGATCGATCTCCTCCCGATCGCCGATCTCGAAACCTCCTATTACGTCCGCCTCAACGTCCAGGACCGCCCTAAGGTCCTCGGCCAGATCGCTCTCGAATTCGGCCACCACGACGTCGGGCTCTCGGCGATGGAGATGCGGGTGATCGATCGCAAACGCGAACTCGGCGAGATCGTCTTCCTCACCCATCGCTGCCGCGAATCCGACTTTCGAGCCGGACTCGCGAGCGTTGCCGCCCTCGACGCGATCGTCGAAGTGTGCAGCGACTTCCGCGTCGAGGCCTGAAAACTGCGAGGGCCCCGGACTCTGAGGGCTTGAGCCGGGGCCTCGCATGGAAGGAGGAATGACCTCGAACCGTTGGACGATGCCCCCTAGTCGCTTGTTCCGTCGATCTCCGAGGGTCCCGGGACCACGTCGTACCTGAGATGAACGTCGGGCCCTAGCCTCGTGGTCGAAACGAGCCGAAGACTCGTCTCGCGTCCGGGCACTCGGTTGCCGATCCAAGAAACGCCCTCGCCGAGGAGCTTGGGTGCCACAAACAAGTCGACGCGATCGACGAGGCCCGCCTCGAGAAACCGACGGATGGTGGAGCCTCCGCCCTCGACTAGGAGTCCCGTCTGCCCATCCTCGTGAAGCCGCTCGAGCACCGCCCCGAGATCGAGTTCCCCGTCCTCGCCCGGAACCGGAACGACGTCGACCCGTGGCATAGCGCCCACCCGATCCGCGTGCTTCTCCAGCACGACGTGCCAGGTGCGGCCCGCCTCGCGGTAGGCCGCCCGATCGGCCGGGAGCTCGCCTCGGGGGTCGAGCAAGATCCTCAACGGTGGGTTCACGACCCCTCGGACTCGGGCGGTGAGTCGCGGATCGTCGAGAAGCGCCGTGCGGGGGCCGACCAGCACCGCACCCATCTCGGCGCGGAGTCGGTGTCCCGCCGTTCTCGCCGCAAGACCTGTGATCCACTTGCTCTCGCCGGCCGGGTTGGCGATCATTCCATCGAGGGTGATTGCAGCCTTGACGGTGACGTAGGGACGCCCACGTGCCACGGCGACGATAAAGCGACGATTCGTGGCCGCTGCTTCGGCCTCCAGCACCCCGACGACGACTTCGATTCCTGCTGCCCGGAGGCGCTCGGCCCCACCGGCGGCCTGCTCATACCGATCGCGGCAGGCGACCACCACCCGTGAGACGTCGGCCTCGATGAGGGCTTCGGTACAGGGTGGCGTGCGGCCATGATGCGCGCATGGCTCGAGCGTGACGTAGACGTCGGCACCCTGCGCCTGCGTGCCGGCCTGACGAAGAGCGACGACCTCGGCGTGGGGTCCGCCCGCGTACTGATGGAAGCCTTCCCCAACCACGGACCCGTCCCGCACGATCACACAGCCGACGTGCGGATTGGGTGCCGGATAGCCGCGTAAGCTCAGTCGAATCGCCCGGCGCATGAAGCGGTCATGGATTGCGTTTTTGGTCATGGTCGCGGAGCGTTCCTTCGATCAAGCCCTTGAGGTTCTCCTTCGCCTCCTTCGCGAAATCTCGACGCGCTTGCCGCACCAGGAAGAGGGCGAGGATCGCGGTGACAAGAAAGGTCGTTGCGGTAATCGCAAAGTAGACCAGGATCCTGAGTGCGTACTCGGCGAGTTCCTTCTGCGAGGCTTGAACCGGCTTGGGACCGACCGCGAACGGCCAGGCCAAGAGGAGGAGAACTCCTGCGATCAGGAAGCAGGTGGTGGCGATCTTCAGGCGCATGCGGCACGGAGGGCTGCGACTCCCGCAGCAATGGATGGGGAACGCGCTAGGTAGCTACCGACGACGAAGACGTTCGCACCGGCCGACAGCGCGAGGTGCAACGTCAGCGGATCGATCCCGCCATCGACCTCGATATGGAGGTGGGGCGCCACCGCACGGAGCATGCGCACCTTTTCCAGGGCTGAAGCGATCATCTCCTGGCCTCCCCAGCCCGGATTGACCGTCATCACAAGGACGATATCGACGACCCCGAGCAACGGAAACACCGTTTCGACCGGTGTACCCGGATTGATCGCAACCCCAGGCTCGACGCCCATCGCTCGCAACGATTCGCAAAGACGATGGCTGTGGGGCGTTGCTTCCGGATGGAACAGGATGCGCCGGCAACCAGCCTCTCGAAACGCCTCGAAGTGGCGGTCAGGCGTTTCCGTCATGAGGTGCGCCTCAAACGGGGTCGCACCGAGCGGTCGAAGGTTCGCCGCCATCTGGGCGCCGAACGTGATCGGAGGCACGAATTGACCGTCCATCACGTCGAAATGAATCCAATCGACCCCGGCCGCCATGAGTTCACACACCGGGTTGCGAAGGTCGCCGAAGTCGAAGCTCAGGATCGACGGGGCAAGCTGAGGTGCCATCACTCGCCTCCGGTGGCGCCGGGAGCGTCGTCGGCTTCCTTCGTCACCTGGTTCACGATTTCGCCATTGAAGAAGATGCGGAACGTGGCCTTCGGACCGATCCCCTCGGCATTTACCTCGAACGAATCTCCTGGTTGATGCTCCTCTTCGTGAACGGTTTTGGTTTCGCGCCCATCCGTCATTTCCACCTTGACGAGAACGGCCTCGTCGCCGTCGGGCATCTTGATCCGGACCGTGTAACTGTAGATCCCGTTCTCGACTTCGCGCTCGTTGCGACCGCGGGCGCCTGTGCTCACCACAACCCGAATCTTCGTGTCGCGTTCCACCTTGCGGCGAGGCTCCGGAACCTGGCTGATGATCTTGCCCTCTTCGATGTTACGATCCCGTGCCTCGCGAATCTGATCGTCGACTCCTAGCTTTACCGAAGACAGCATCGCCTTGGCTTCGTCGACCGTGCGTCCCCGAAGATCGGGAACTTCGACGAATCGGCTTCCGGTGCTGATGTCGACCCGAATCGTGAATCCCTGCCGGACTTCGGCCCCCGCTTGCGGACTGGTTCCGACGACTTCGTCCGCGGGCTGCTTCTCACTCGGGAGACGGCCCCCGATTCGGAGGGTCAGCCCGGCTTCCTCAAGGCGCTTTTGGGCTTCCGTCACCGGCAGGCCGACCAGATTCGGCACCTTGACCGGCTTCGGCTTGGTGAGATTCCAATAAACCCATCCGCCGACCATGAGCACGACGACACAGATCGCGGTGTAGACCGCAGCCATAAGCCAGCGGGGAACCGCGTCCTCGTCGATCTCACGGACCTTTCTGGCTTTCTTCGGCGGCGGACCCACCGGTTGCTTCGCGGCAGGTTTCGAACCCATCGCACGGGCGACGGCGGTCTCGGGTTCGACCCGTGTCGAGGACGACGCCGCAGCCCCGCTTAGGGGCCACGTGAGGGTCTTGCCGAACCTCAGCGCATCCTGAAGCTGACGGAGGTCGGAGAGCATCGAGCGAGCATCGGGATAGCGGTCAGCCGGGTTCTTGGCAAGTGCCTTCTTCGTGATCTCGTCGAGCGCGACGGGTACGGACGGGTTGAATGCCCGCGCGCTCGGCACCGGTGCCGTGGCGTGCTTGACCGCGATGGAGACCGCCGTGTCTCCCGGAAACGGCGATCGTCCGGTGAGCAGTTCGAACAACAGGACGCCGACGCCATACACGTCGGTCGCCGGGCTAGGCATCGACCCCGCAGAAATCTCCGGTGCCAGGTACGGCGCCATCGCGTTGAGCATTGCCGCGCCCGCGAGTCGACTCGACGAGTACGACTCCCAGACTCCAGCCAGGGCGAGTCGCGTGCGTCCGTCCGCGGTGACCGTCACGTTCGCCGAGTTGACGTCGCCGTGAACGACCCCGGCCGCGTGTATCGCCTCCAAAGCCTCGCAGAGGCCGATCGCCATCGCTGCGGCCACGCTCGGCGAGAACGGGGCGAGTTTCTTGATCCGCTCCTGGAGCGACGCGCCAACCGGCAACTCCGAGACCAGAAACGGTTGCCCCTCATGATCGTCGAGATCGAGCACGCGCTCGACGCCGGGGTGGTGGACGACGGAGAGCTTCCGAACAACTTCGCGCAGTTTCTCGACGAACGCGGGCTCACTCCGGTAAGGAGACTGGATCACCCGAATGCAGACCTCCTTGCCACCCACCCGATCCCGAGCGGCATACACCATGAAAAGAGGGGTTTGCTCGATCTCGTGGAGCAGTTCGTATCGAATCCGGAGCACGTCGCCGATCACTCGCCTTCCCCCGTCCGATCGGGGATCCAGGCCAAAGCGATCGACCCGACGAGGATAAGGGCGGCGATCATGGCAACGCTCGGTGTGTCGATCGCTTTCGCGTATTGCGGCGCCATTCCGCGAAAGTACGCAACCTGGCTCGCGGCGTAACCGCCCCCCACCAGGAGGGTTGCTGCAGCCATCACGGCAATCCGGATCGCATTCATGTCGCCCACAGACTCTGCCGGACGATGTCTTCCGGCACGTGCTCCACGAGTTTACACGTCCCGACCCCGGTCAGGAGGCTGAAGGCAAGCTGGCCCTGCGTTGTTTTCTTGTCACCCCGCATCGCGTCGATCAACCGCGCCGGGTTGGTGGAGGCGGGTATCTCGGTCGGGAGACCTTGGCTGCGAAGTCCGCGCTCGGCACGCGCGACGGCATCCGCGGGTGTCATACCGAGGAGCGCGCCAAGGCGGGCCTCGACCACCATCCCGATCGCGATCGCCTCTCCGTGGAGAAGACTCCGGTAGCCGTCCAAAACTTCGAGGGCGTGACCGACGGTGTGACCAAAGTTGAGGATCGCCCGGATCCCGAGGCGGTCGTACTCGTCCGCCTCGACAAGCTCCGCCTTGAGGGCAACGCACCGCGCTACCATGGAACTCAACCGGGTGTCGTCGGGCCGAGGGATCCGTGCCTCAAGGGTCTCAAGGAGCTCGGCATCGAGGATGAAGCCGTACTTCCAAACCTCGGCCATACCGTTCACGAAGTGACGGTCGGGGAGGGTCGTGAGGAATTCGGTGGCGATCCGGACTTCACGTGGGGGATAGAACGAACCGACCAGGTTTTTGCCTTCGGGCAAGTCGATCGCAACCTTTCCTCCCACGGACGAGTCAACCTGAGCGAGGAGCGACGTCGGGATTTGCACGTAGGGCACGCCGCGCATGTAGGTCGCAGCGACAAAACCCGCGAGATCGCCGATGACCCCGCCGCCGAAGGCGACGATCGGCGTGTTCCGATCACTCTTGAGCCCGGCCAGCCACTGAACGGCGAGTCCGAAGCAACCCATCGATTTCGTGGATTCGCCGGCAGGAAGGACCAGCGTCGGGGCCGCGGCAGGGAGGTAAGGTCCCCATTCGCGAGCGACATTCTCGTCCGTGATCCAGACCGCTCGTTCGATGGCGACCGCTTCGGACGCCGAGCCCTCCAAGATTGGACAGGTGCCGCCGCGATGGGTGACGCGAAGAAGCTCACGCAAGGTCGGTCTCCTTGAGACGCGTGAGAATCTTGCGGACTGCGTCTTCGGTGGTCTCATCGCCGAGCTGCACTTGGAGGTCGGCTTGCTCATAGAGCGGCTTGCGCCCTTCGAGGATTCGCACGTAGCGCTCTCGCCAGTCCTCGAAGTCGAGGAGAGGTCGTTTCTTCCGGCTCTTGGCAATCCGTTCGAGGAGGACGTCGGTGCAGACATCGAGATGGATGGTGATACCGAGGCGGCGCAGTTCGGTCCAGTTCGCCGGGCGAATCACGATCCCGCCTCCGGTCGCGAGTACCGCGTCCGCGGGTTCCAGCGAGCGAAGAATGCTGGTCTCGTGGTCACGGAACGTGTCTTCTCCATAGATTCGGAAGAGCTGCGGGATCGGGCGGCCCATTCGCCTCACCAGCAGGGCGTCGGTGTCCCAGAACGTTCGCCCAGCTTCCTCGGCAAGGCTCCGTCCGATGGTGCTCTTCCCGGCGCCCATCATGCCGAGGAGAATCCAACACCGCTGCATAGGGCACAGGATAGCGCGGGAAGTGCGGCGACCGCTCAATGCGAAGGGCCAAATCCGATTCCGGATTTGGCCCCTGGCATGCGTTGGAGGAAGGAGCTACGGGCTCAGGCCGCCGAACTCGTCATCTTCGATGACCGTCGGGGTCACGAAGACGATCAGTTCCTGCTGGCCCATTTCCCGCTGATTGTTGCGGAAGAACTGGCCGATGATCGGCAGTTCGCTCAACACTGGGAAGCGGTTCGAGGACGACTGGTCGCTCTTTCGGGTGAGACCGGCAAGAGCGATCGTCTCACCGCTCTTGACTCGGGCCACGACCGCGATAAGGGAGGAAAGCCGGTCGGGGATCTGGGATCCGTCCGGGCCCTGTCGGATCTGACCGAAGTCTTGAATCTGCGGGGTCAAGAACATCGTCACCGTTCCGTCCTCGTTGATACGGGGTCGGACGACGAGCTGGGTGTTGACCTGGTACTGCACCGGCTGCGGGACCGTGGTGATACCGCCGGGACCGTTGACGACCTGGTTGATGAAGATCGTGGTTTCGATCGTCTGCTGGACGACCGCGGTCTGGTTGTTGAGAGTCCTGAGCAACGGAGCGCTGACGCTTATACCGTTACCGGTCGTGAGCAACGCTCGGAGTCGAGCCTGCACGTTACCGGTCGAGTAGTTCAGGAAGATGGGATCGCCGTTTCGGGCGAACGACCCGGGTCGGTTGCCGGCGAAGACACCACCTCGCTGGTAGAGCCAGTCGAAACCGATCGAGCGGAGAAGGCTCTGCGAAGTCGTGATGAACTGGACTTTGATGACCACCTGCTTCGGTGCGACATCGAAGAGGGCGATCGCCTGGGCCAACTGTCGGACAGCCTCGTCCGGTCCTTTGACGACCAAGCTGTTGTCGGTCGGGTCGTAGCCGATGTACTCGATCCCGTCGGGCACGAGACCCTCACCGGGGGTGAGCTGGGTGTTCTGCTGGCCGCCCTGACCGAGACCGCCGCCAAGACCACTACCACCGCCGCCGCCGGGCTGGCCGCCGCCACCGCCGAGTGCTCCCTGGCCGGCAGACTCGCCTGGAAGGGCCACGCTACCACCGGACTCACCACCGAGGGGGAGGGGTTGGGTCGTGGGGAGATTGCTTTGGGGTGCCGCCACCGGCATCGCCGGGATTCCCGCACCAACGACGGTGACGTTGCCGCCATACATCACTTGGGTGCTGGGCCGGGACGCCGCAGCGAAGCGGTTCAGCGTTTGGAGGCCGAGGTCGGGATCGAACTGGACCTTGTTGACCAGGTAATCGTAAACCGTCTTGGGGTCGGCCTTCTGGAGCTTGACCTTTTTGAGGACGCTCGGGCGCTTGACGCCGGGAGGAAGCTCGTTGCGCTCCGGCTTCGTGCCCCATCGGATGATGAAGACGCCATTCTCGTCGCGCTCGGCCCACGCACCGGCTGCCGAGCACATATAGCGAATGACGTCTTCAGCCGTGGCGCCCGTGAGCGAGAGGTTGATCTTCCCGAACGTTTTGTCAGTGGGCTGGATGACGAACTGAATGCCTGTCAATCGGGTCAAGGTCTGGGTTGCGGTCAGCAGGTCCGCATCCTTGAGATTGATATCCACTCGTTTCGTCAACGACGTATCTTGCGCGAAGGCCGTCACGGCCATGACGCACGCGCAAGCAACCATCCACATCCTGTTTTTCATTCGGTTCCAATCCATAATCCTCTTCCTCCTGGACGAAGCTCCTCCATTATGGCCCGGTTGGGGCCGCGAAGACTACTAGAAGCCTCCGCGGCCCCCACCGCCGCCGCGACCGAAGCCGCCGCCGCCGCCCATACCCGGGCTACCGCCGC
>ERZ761602.2146-NODE-2146-length-32299-cov-6.883482_pt1 | contig 32299 bp, 23 predicted proteins | sample MGYA00512165_ERZ761602 | MGnify/ENA primary metagenome ERZ761602 (study PRJEB28899, sample SAMN02445085) | bioreactor sludge metagenome | biome: EBPR sludge; isolation source: Thorneside wastewater treatment plant | place: Australia: Brisbane, Thorneside...
ACGGGCACCGCGGCTGGAACGGCGACGGGCACCGCGGCTGGAACGGCGACGGGCAGCGCCGCGGATGCGGGCGGGGGCCGCGACGGCCAGCGCTGCGATGCCGATGCAGGCGGGGCAGCCTCCGCGCCCTCCGGCTTGCGAAATGGCAGGCCCGTCGAGTCGGCCTTGGGCCAGCTCGAGGAGGGCGGCGCGGGCAAGGGGACGCGCCTCATCGCCTGGGCCACGAGGCTCGTGCCGAGCGGATCCAAGGACACGACCGCTCGCCCCGCCTCGTCGGGGCGCTCGAGCGCGACCTGCGCGCGCCAGACGAGCGTCACCACCGACCGATCGGTGTCGATCGTGAGGGTGTCGCAGCGCATGCTGGGCAGCTCCTCGGCCGTGGCCTCGTCGACGAAGCTGCCCTCACGCTCGACGGTCAGCCAGGGGCGCAAGGGCGGCAGCGCGAGCTCGAGGAAGGGGGCGTCGCGATCGAGGTTCTCGAGCACCACGCGCGCACGGTCCGGCAGCTGGTCGAGCTGCTGATCCGGCGGCGCGTGGTTGAAGTAGGCGAAGTCCAGATCCGTGGGCAGGCTGCGCGCGCGAAAGTCCGCGGCCGACCATGCAGCTGGCTGCGCGCCCAGCTTGCCGTGGCGCAGAGGCCAGGAGCTCGCCACCGGTCCGAAGGGCGCCGATGCAGGCACGGCCGCGCTCGCGAGCGCCGAGTGCTGGAGGTACAGGTTCGCCTGTCGCGCCGCGGGCTCCTGGGCGTCGGGCATCACACCGACGGGGTTCGCGAGCGTCGAGCCCAAGGCGCGCTCGTAGACGAGGGGCATCTCGGAGAAGGCGCCCTCGTCGGTCCCCGGCTGGCTGCCCCGCCCGGCCTTCACGCTGCCCACGATCTCGATCGTCTTGTCGATCGCGCCGACCGCGAGCCTCGCGCTGAGCCGCGACACGGGCGCGCCGTCGGGCGCGTAGGCGTGGCCGACGAGCACGACGTCGACGCGCGACTTCGTCGGCACGAGATCGCTCGCCGCGCGCAGGCTGCGGCGCTCGTCGTCGTCCCAATGGAGGTCGGCGGGCGTCGGCGGCTCCTGGTGCTCGGCGAGCGCGAGCTTGGAGCCGCTCCACACGAAGGTCGCCTTGCACACGACCGTGAGCGCCCACGCGTCCGCGCTCGGTCGCCAGAGGAGCGACGCGACAGGCAATCGACAAGCGGAGTGGACGTCCATCGGGGTGAGGTGGTGCGCGGGTCTCGGCTGGGATCAGAGCGGGATCTCGCCACGGTCGCGAGCGACGAAGAACTCGTCGTAGAGCCCTTGCTCCTCGTCCCAATCGCGGTCGAGCTCGACGCGGAAGACGTGGGGGCCGAACTCGAGGTGGACCAGCCTGCCGTCGACCCGCAGGTCGGCGGCGTATCGGGTGCGCATCGTGCCGTCGAGCAAGCGCGCCCGGCCGATCTCGTGCACCAGGTGCAAATAGTCCTGGCGGCTGAGCAGCCCCTTCTTGCCGGGAGGGCACTCGAAGTCCATCGCGTCGTCGGGCTCCGACCACGCGGGCCGCGGGTGCTTCCACGCGAGCTCCTGCGCAGGGCCGATCTCGAAGAGGTGCCCACCGAAGAAGGTGTCCGGGATCGCGTACTCCAGCCTCACGGGGCGCTCGCCCAGGTTCTCGAAGGTGATCTCGCCCACCGCCATGTCGAAGAGCCGCGCATCACGCGGGGAGTCTCGCCCGCTCCTGTAGGTGAAGAGCAGATCGCCCACGCGCGTCGATTCGACCCACCCTCGCTCGGTCATCTGCCCGTTCGCCATCTACCCGCCTCTCGGTCTCGGGGCCCTCAGCGCCCGCCGTTCATGCGCACGTCGTGGCAATACGCGACCGAGCGGCCGCCGTGATGTGCGCGGTTGTAGCGAGCGATGAAGTCGTGGACCACCGTGTACACGTACCGCTTGAAGTAGGTGATGCCCCCGGCGCCCCCCATCTGGGCCATCAAGCCTCTGCGCACCTCGTTCGACATGATGGAGATCGACTCGACGTCGGTGCCGTGGGCGTCGCGGTAGACCTTCGTGGGGTTCTTGAACCGAATGGCGACGCGAGAGCCGGGGTATCGGCTCTCCTGCCCGCGCAGCGGCCCCTCGTATTCGTCGCCCCAGCCGATCCAATGGCCGTACTCGTGGGAGGCCACGAGCGCGCCGCGGGAGTCGTCGAGGTTCATCTTCGCGGCGTTGGAGCCGTGCTCGAGGTGGACCGCGCTGTAATCGTGCCGGAGCTGTTGCGCCGTGCCGTACTGAGGGTGGGTCGGGTTGCTGAACGCCTCGGCCGGAAGCTTGCCGCCTCGGGGGTGGCTCATCCGGTACATGCCGATCTCCTGGTGCTGACCGCGCTGCACGCCTTCGAAGCGGAACTCGATCGGCAGATCACCCGGACAGTCGGTGCCACGCAGGAGCACCGTGTAGCGGTTCGACCAGCGCGCCCGGATGTCGCGCTGCCAGGACTCCAAGGCGCTGGAGATCTCCGTCGCGCTCACCGCGCGGTATTCGACGTCGTAGTCGAGGCGCTCGATCGCGGTCGCGACGGCTTGCGGCATGGACCGAGGGACGAGACGCACGCGGAGCGTGACGACGATCGTGCCGTTGGCGGCTCGGCCGTCGGGGCTGCTCGCCTGGCGCCACGACATCGCGAAGGCGTAGGTGCCGCGGTAGTAATACGGGTGCCATTGCGCCACCTGCGAGGAGCCGCCCAGGCCGTGGCCGAAGTGCGTGAAGATCCGCGCATAGCTGTCGCTGATCTCGGCCTCACCGCTGCGGTTCGTGCAGCACGTCGCGCAGATCGCCGCGTCGGCGCCGCTCGTGTTCACGACGGCCTCGCTTCCTCCCGGCGTGTCGACTCCCGTGGGGCGTCCTTTGGCCATCCGTCGACTCCTCGCGTCCTCAGCTCGCGGCCGCGCGGCGGCCCTCGTTCACGGCCTTGAGCCACCACATCGCCTTGCGCTCGAGCGCCTCCGCGCGGCGCCCCGGATCGTCGTTCTTCGGGTTCGTCAGCGTCGCGCCGATCCACGGGTAGTAGGGGTCACGCGTGCAGTCGGCGCCGAAGGAGAACATGAGGATCGCGAGCACGCAGCGGCCGCGCAGCTCCTGCGCGCCGAAGACCTCCGCGGCTCGCAGCTCCGCGCGATCCAGCACGCGCTCCACGCCGAGCGGCCCGATGTGGCTCGCCTTCTCCGGGAAGACCGTCGCGAGCGCCTCGGCGAGCTCGCTGCGCCAATGCGACTCGGTGTACACCCAGCGCGGGGCCTCTGCCTCGAGCCGGCGCAGCGCGGCGTCGGCGTTCCGGCCCTCGGGGCCGTGCACCTCGTCGAGGTAGCCCAGGCAGAGCTTCTCGAGGCGCCCGGCGCGGAACATCTCGTCGTCGAGGGCCGGGTCCCTCAGCGTCTCGCCAGCCCAGGGCAGCTGTGGGTCGTCGTCGAAGCCCGTACCGAAGAGCCACTCGAGCTCGAGGAACAGGCGAATGGGGCCGCGCTTCGTGAAGCCCAGCTCGACGGCGCGCGCGACGCCGCGACGCACGGCGGCTTCGGCGCGCTCGTCGCCGAGCGTGGCGTACAGCGGCGGAGTGAAGCGCCGGAAGTGCGCGACCATCTCGTCGATGAACTGCAGCTCCGCCGCCACGCGGAAGGCCTGGAGCTGCGGAGCGCGCACGAGCATCATCGCTCGCCCTCCTCCGGCTCGAGCACCGGAGGCACCTCCGCCCGCTCGGGCGCGCGCGGCCGCACCGGTCGGCCCGTGATCGCGCGGCCGTCCTCGTTGATCTTCACCAGCGTGCCGCCGATCGTCACGCCGCCCGCGTCGATGCGCACGAAGCCACCCGGGCCCTTGAGCGTGAGGTCGACCGCCTCGCCGACGAGCCCCTCCCCCGCAGCGAAGCGCAGCGTCGCGCCCGCCTCGAGCGCGTAGGTGCCGCTCACCTCGATCTGGTGCTCGTCGACGACCGTGAGCGATTGCGAGCCACGCACCTGTTCGCGGCGGCCACCCGAGACGGTCGTGTGCGCGTCGGCGCCGATGCGCTCGCGCCGCCTTCGGTGCACGACCGTGTCGACCTCGCCGCGCACGTAGAGCTGCCTGTCGCTGCGCGACTCCTCGAGCTCCACGCCCTCGACGCGCTTCTGCTCGTTCGCCCGGAGGTCGATCTCGGACGCTCCGTAGGTCGTCGCCTTGCGTCGCTCTCGCGTGACCTCGGTGCGATCACCGTGCGTGGTGTCGGCCGAGCAGCCCTCGACGAGCTGCTCCAGATCGCGCCCGACCGTCAGCGTCTCGTCGTGCTTCACCAAGCGGCGCAGGTTCTTCTCGGCCTGGACGTAGACGAGCTCTTCGCCCTTCGCGTCGTCGTAGCGGATCTCGTTGTAGCCGTCCGAGCCGGGTGAGGAGTCGCTGCGCCACGCGCTCACCGTGGCGTTCGCCGGGAGGCGCTGAGGCACCGGCGCGGTGGCGTTGTACATGCGGCCGACCACGAGCGGCTCGTCCGGGTCACCATTCGCGAAGGCGACGAGCACCTCCTGGCCGACGCGCGGGATCATGGCCATGCCATGGGCGGCGCCGGCCCAGCCCTGGCTCACGCGGATCCAGCACGAGCTGTGTTCGTCGAGCTTGCCCTCGCGGTCCCAGGGGAACTGCACACGCACGCGGCCGAGCTCGTCGGTGTGGATCTCCTCGCCCTCCGGGCCGACGACGACGGCGCTCTGCACGCCGACGAGCCGAGGTTTGGGGGTGCGCCGTGCCGGCCTGAAGGGCGCGCCCGCCAGGACGACCTTCACCTCGTGCGACCACGCGCCGTCGTGCGGGCCTCCGAGCGTCGACGCGATCACGAGCAAGCTCGGGTCGCCCTCGAGCTCGGCGCGCGGGTAGGTGTCGAGCGCGAAGACCACGCCCGGCGCGAGCGCGTGCACGTTCGTCTCGAAGGACACCACGCGCGCGTCGCCGCGCAGGCTCGCGAGGAACCGCTCGGCGAGCGCGCGGCCCGTCGGGTCGTCGTGTCGCGTCGCTCCGCGGTCGTCGGCCACGGGCGTCGCGCCCGTATCGGCGCCCGGCACGTCGACCGAGAAGGCACCAGGCACGTAATGGTATTGCTCGAGCCTCGCCTCGGGCTCGCGCGCGTCACGCGCGGCGCCGAGCACCCGCGCGCGCGGACGCCGCAGGTCGACGTCGCGCAGCACGTAGGCCCCCGGGCGCACCTGGTGAGCGATGCGCAGCTTCGACGCCTGCTCCTCGCCGGAGCCCCAGGCCTCGGTCGGCCCCACGTCGCGGATGGGCGCAGCCTCGCGCCGCTCGCCGGTGCCGAGCGCGTCGTGGAAGACCGGCCGCGCGCCCGCTTCGTCGTCGGTGAAGGTGATCGCGATGCCGGCCTCTTCGCCGAGGCGGAAGAGAAAGGCGAGGTCCGACTCGCCATACTGGACCTTGTAATGGAGCTTGGGGAAGGCCGCGCGATCGAGCGCCCACACCGGCGCGATCCGCCAAGGCGCGAGCACCCGCTCGAGGATCTCGGGCACCGAGAGGTGCTGGAAGATCCGGTGATCGCGCCGCAGCCCGAGCAGCCAGAGCTCCGGCGCGATCCGGAAGGCGTAGGTCGACAGTCCGTCGGGCTCCGCGCGCAGCTGCTCGACGTGGCAGCAGACGCCCGACCACGTGCGGCCCGTGCCACCCGCGCGCCCGAGCTCGCCCGCCACGACGCGCAGAGAGGCCGGGCGACCCACGATCGCGCCGAGCTCGAGATCGGCCTGGGGCGACACGGCCACCACGGAGACCTCGAAGAGCTCCGAGACCGCCTCACGCACCTGGAAGGAGCGCACCGAGAGCGTCACGCCTTCGGCGGCGACCTCGAGGCGCAGGTTGCGCCGCGCGTCGAGCAAGAGCTCGCTCGGCTCCGTGCGGGTCGCGCTCATCGCCCGGGCTCCTCGGTTGCGCCGGGCGCCACGAAGCGCAAGAGCTCGCCGCGCGGGCCCTCCGCATACAGCTCGCTCAGCTCGCCGAAGAGCTCCGAGAGCTGGAGCGGGGTCGCGGCCTCGATGAAGACGCGCAGCACGGCGGGATCGTAGAAACGGAAGTACATGCGCGCGCGGGTCTCCTCGTTGCGCACCACGAGCAGGCGCCGCAGGTGTCGACGCAGCTCTCGGAGCGGCGTGCGGCAGCTGGCGTAGAAGCCCCAGCGCCGCCCCCAGCCCTCGCGGACGAGCGACTCGAGCAGATGCGACTCCGGATCGAGCCTGACGACGTAGGGCGCCACGTGGGCGAAGGGCTCGCCCGCGAGGCCCTCGTAGAGCGATCGGTACTCGTCGACCGACTCCCGCAAGAGCTGGAGGATGCGCCCGTCACGGGCCGCGTCGACGACCGCGTAGAGCGGCGCCTCGCCGAGGGCCTCGCGCAGCGCGGCGAGCGCCCTGAGCCGACGCTCCTCGGCGCCGGGTGCTTCGATCTCGAAGTCGGGGGCGTATACGTCGGCGGCGGGCGGAGGCGTCTTCGCTTCGACGTGCACGGAGAAGTCGGTCTCGCCTGCGCGCACCCAGCCGCCGTGCGGCACCCAGCCAGCCTCGACGCGCTGGCCTCCGAGCGCCGTGCCGAGCGCGCTGCCGAGGTCGCGCAGGTGGCAGCGTTCGCCGTCCCAATGCAGCTCGAAGTGCACACCCGAGAGCTTCGAGTCGTGCGGCACGACGAGATCGGCGCGCTCGGTGCGCCCGACGCGCAGCGTGGCGCCCTTCGGGATCACCGCTCTGTCGCCCTTCTGGCGGCCCCACAGCACGGCCACGATCGCGCGTCGTTCGCTCACGGCCCGGTGCCCGCCTCGTCGCCGGCAGGCCTGCGCGAAGCCTCGCAGTCCTCGGCGAAGGGTTTGTCGGTGCGCAGCGTCTCGGCCTGGGGCGAAGAGCCGATGAGCACCGTGGGGCAGCCGGAGGCGAGCACGCCTCCGTGCGAAGTGGCGTCGCCGAGACGGGCCGCGTCCTTGAAGCCGATGAGCACGCTCGGCTCGCCTCGCGCGACCGTGTCGGCCGGCCCGATGCATGTCGCGGAGTCGCCGACGCGCGCCGCGGGCTGGAAGCCGATGAGCACCGTCGCGTCGCCCGCGCTCACCGGCCCGCCCACGTGCGGCTTCGGGCCGGGCTCCACCTTGGGGCACACGTGCGCGTCCGAGATGCGTGCGGCGGGCGGCATCAGCGCGCCTCCGCTCGGCGGAGCATGGGCAGGGCCCTCCACGCAGCGCTCTTCATTGCGCGAGCCCCGTCTGGAAGATGTCGTCGGTCTCCGGCGGCTCGGAGGGACGGAGCTCGATCTGCTTCGCTTCGGCGGGTGCGTCGGCAGACACACCCGGGCCCTCGCCGGCCTCGCCGCCGCTGTTGATGCGCACGAGCGTGCCGCGGATCGTCACACCGCCGGCGTCGATGCGCACGAAACCGCCCGGCCCCTTGAAGCACAGGTCGGTGGCCGACTCGATCACCAGCGCGCCGCTCGACTTGAGGTGGATCGCGTTCGCCTCGAGCCCGTGATGCCCGCCGACGCGCGCCTGCATGTCGCCTCCGACCACGAGCGAGCTCTTCTGCTCGACCATCTCGCGGCGCTCGCCCGCGACGACGAGGTGGGCGTCGCCGTCGACGCGCTCGCGCTTCGTGCGCTCCACGACGACGTCGAGATCGCCGCCCACGCGCTGCGCGCGGCTGCCGTTCGTCTGCTCGCTCTCGTCGCCCTCGACGCGCTTCTTGCGGCTGCCCCAGACGGTCGTCTCTCGATCGCCGAAGGTGATCTCCTTGCGGCTGCCCCGCGTGACCTCGGTGCGATCGCCGCCGGTCGTCTCGAGCTCGTGCCGGTGCACGAGCTTCTCGCGGTCGTTGCCGATCGTGATCGTCTCGTCGTTCTTCACGAGCTTGCGCAGGTTCTTCTCGGCCTGCACGTAGACGAGCTCCTGGCCCTTCAGGTCCTCGAAGAGGATCTCGTTGAAGCCGTTCGAGCCGAGCGAGGAGTCGCTCTTCCAGGTGCTGCGGGTCTTGTGCTCGGGCAGCGCGTAGGGCACCGCCTGCACGGCGTTGAAGACGCGCCCCACCACGACGGGCTGGTCGGGGTTGCCCTCGAGAAAGCCCACGAGCACCTCTTGCCCGATGCGCGGCAGCACCAGCACGCCGTAGCCCGTGCCGGCCCAGCCCTGGCTCACGCGGATCCAGCTCGAGCTGTTCTCGTCGCCGCGGCTCTCGCGATCCCAGGGGAATTCGACCCGCACGCGCCCGAACTCGTCGACGTGGATCTCCTGGCCGGCCGGGCCCACGACCGTGGCGCTCTGCACCCCGGCGACCACGGGCCGAGGCGTGACGCGCGCGGGCCTCCAGGGCTCGGCGGCGAAGACCGCGCGGGCCTCGAGCGTCGGCTCGTTGCCCTCGGTCCAGCGGAAGCTCGACTCCACGACGAGCAGCTCGTGCTCCTCGGAGAGCTCCGCCTGCGGGTGCCCGCTGATCGCGAAGACCACGCCCGGCGCGATGTCCGGCGCGTTGGTGGCGAAGCGCACGCTGCGCCTGCCGAGGCGATCCTGGGCGAGCGAGCGCGTCGCGAGATCGGCGCCGTGGCCGGGCAGGTGGCGCGCGAAGGCCTTGTCGTCGGCCGTCGGGGTGCCGCTGCCCTGCGAGGTCTCCACGAGGAAGGCGCCGGGGCTGTAATGGTACTGCTCGAGCCGCGCTTGCTCGGGCGACATCGCCTGCGCCGTCGTCGACTGCCCATAGAGCGGGAAGGCCGGGTTGCGGAAGTCGTAATCGCGGATGAGATGCGCCCCAGGCCGCACGTCGTGTGCGATGCGCACCTCGTTCACGAACTCGGCGTCGCGCCAGCCCATCGGGCGATCGAAGAAGCGCACCGGAGGGCCGCCGCGGCGCTCCGCCGATTGGGGAGCGTCGTCGAAATGGATGCGCGTCGCGCGCCCCTCGGCGACCAGCGCATAGCCGATGCCGGCCTCCTCGAGCAGGCGCGAGACGAAGGCGTGGTCGCTCTCGCCGAACTGCACGCGGTACTCGAGCTTCGGGTAGCGGCTCGCGTCGATCTTCCAGGTGGACTCGAGGTTCCACTCCGCGAGCATGGAGCGCACGATCTCGGGCACGCTCTGGTGCTGGAAGATGCGGTAGTTGCGCCGCTGCGTGAGCAGCCAGAAGGCCGGCACGATGCGCAAATGGTAGGTCGACAGGCCCGTGGGCTCGGCGGCGACCTGTTCGATGAAACTGCAAACACCCGTCCACAGGCGCGGGCTCTGGAGCCTGAGCGCGAGCTCGGCGGTGCTGCGCACCCCCGCGGCTCGCCCGACGAGGCCCTCGAGATCGAGGCTCGCGTCTTCCGACACGGCGACGATCGTGATCTCGAACAGCTCGGAGAGCGCCTCGCGGACCGTCACCTCGCGCACCGACAACGACGCGTCGCTCTCGGCGAAGAACATCTCGAGCACGGGGCTGGGTCTCCTTGGTGGGCGTGGTTCGGAGGCTCGCCCGGCTCCGTCGAGCCGAGCGACTCGGGCGCCGCTCGGCGAGCGCGAGCGTCGGGACTCTAGCCCGCGGCAGGAGCTCCAACAACTGGATCACCTTGACGATCCTGGCATCGCACAGGCGCGCCGGAGGTGCGCGAGCGCGTTCTCCGCCCCTGCGATCCTTGCGCGACACGCGAATCGCCTTCGCTCCACCGGCCTGCTGGGCGCAGGCCCCGGGCACACGGCGCGACGAGCTAGCCTGCGCGCATGCGTGCGCTCGCCGTGCTCGGGCTCGTCGTCCCTCTCACCGTCGCTTGCTCGGAGGGCGCGGCGCCCTCGGGGCGAGCGGCGCCGAGCGCATCGACGAAGACGCAGGCGACGAGCGCAAGCGCCGCGCCCTCGAGCAGCGCGCCTCCCGAGCGAGGCTCCGCTCCATCGAGCTCGGCCTCGCCGCCGCCACACGTCTCCGCGAGCGCGCCACCCGAGCGCGACGCGGAGCTCGTGCCTCGAGTGGGGCCGCGACTCGCCATGGCCTGGCACCCGAAGGGCGGCGCGCTGCTCGTCGCGCGTGGCAAGACCCTGCACGAAATCACGATCGCCGACGCGAAGAAGAGCTCGCGCGAGCTGCCATCCCCCGTCGCGGCGATCGAATACGCCTACGGCGGCGCTCGGCTCGCCGTCGCCGACCAGACGCGGAGCCTGCGTGTGCTCGAGAGCGGCACGCTCGCGACGATCGCCGAGTGGATCGAGCCCGTGCCAGCGAAGCCCGAGCTCGGCGAGGCCGACGTGCACGCGCTCGCCTTCTCACCGGACGGCGGGCTCGTGGCGATGAGCGCGCAGCGCCCCGACGAGTCGATGCCCACGGTCGCCATCTTCGACGTCGCGCAGAAGAAGCGCCGCTGCACGAGCGAGCGCTTCGCCTTCGATCTCGCCTTCACGGCCTCGGGCGCCTCGCTCGTGACCACCGGCATCGGCGCCATGGCGAGGCTCGACCCCGCGAGCTGCGAGGAGCAGGCCTCGGGCAGCGCCGCGACGGGCGGCACCTTCGGCTCCTGGGTCGCACCGCTCGGCGCGCACGTCGCCGCGGCCGACGCCGCGGGGCACGATCTCGCGCTCTTCGACTCGCGCAGCTTCGCGCGCATCGGCGTGCTCGCGCGGAGCGGGGGCTGCTCCGATCACATCGGCCCGGTGCGCTTCTCGCGCGACGGCCAGATCTTGCTCGCGACGGGCTCGGGTCGCTGGCTGCGCTCCTTTCGCGTCGCGTCGATGCGCACGATCGCCGCCTACGACGTGCGCGACCCCGACGAGGCCACGCTCCTGCCCTTCGACGACGGCGAGCGCCTGCTCGTGGTCCGCGGCGAGAGGGCCGAGCTCGTGAGCGTGGTGTCGAAGAAGGTCGCGTACGCCTTCGAGACGAAGGGCGCCTCGCTGTACTCGCACTCCTGGGACATGAAGAAGCTCGCCGGGCTCTCCGAGGCGGCGCTCCACGTCTGGGATACCGCGACGGGCGCGCTCGAGCAGACCGTGCCGCTCGGCCCCTGAGCCGTGGCGCCTCCTGCCTCGCGCCGCACGGCGCGGTTCCGATAGGCTGCGCGGCATGCGCACGCTGCTACGTCCGCTCGCTTCGACCCTCTTCGCGCTCGCCGTGCTCGGTGGCGTACGCGCCGCGTCTGCGCAGCAGGCCTCCACACCCGGCGTCGCCACGAGCCCCTACCCGACGCTGCACAGCCTCTCGCTCGAGTGGCCCGTCGCTGGCGACTCGGACCTCGACGGCGTCGCGACGGTGCGCTTCCGAGAGCTCGGCGCGCAGGCCTACCGAGAGGCCATGCCGCTCGTACGTGTGCCCGCCGGCACGCTCGCGGGCTTCTCCTGGGCAAACCGCCACGCGGGCAGCCTCTTCGGGCTCGAGCCGGGCACCGACTACGAGGTCGAGCTCACATTGGTCGATCCCGACGGCGGCGACGCCACGCAGACGCTCACGGCGCGCACGCGCACCGCGCCCACGCTCGACGGCGGCGCCGCGATCCCCGTGACACCCACGACGGTGGCCGCGGCGCTCGCCGCGCTGCAACCCGGCCAACACCTCGTGCTCGCCGACGGCAGCTACCCGGCGCTGCAGTTCGCCTCGAGCGGCACCGAGAGCGCGCCCATCGGCGTGCGCGCGGCGAACCCGGGTGGCGCGGTCGTCGTGGGCGACGTGCGCGCCGACGGTCGCTCGCACGTCGTCGTCGAGGGGCTCGCGATCCAGGGCAAGGTGAAGTTCAACGACGCGGCCTTCATCACCGTGCGCGGCTGCACCATCACCACGCCCGACGACGGCGTCGTCTCGCTCGGCGGCGGCGTGCAGAACGCGCTCGTCGTCGACAACGTGATCGAAGGGCCGACGCTCTGGCAGGAGAGCTCGCTCGGGGTCAGCGGCGACAACCTCGGCGAGGGCATCCAGCTCACCGGCCCGGGCAACGTCATCGCCTTCAACCGTGTGCGCGGCTTCCGCGATTGCATCTCGCTGCTCGAAGACGGCGACGCCGTGCAGCAGACCTCGATCGACATCTATGGCAACGATCTCTCGGCCTGCGCCGACGACGGCATCGAGGCCGATTTCTCGATGGGCAACGTGCGCGTCTACCAGAACCGCGTCGCCGACAGCTTCATGGCGCTCTCCTCGCAGCCGAGCCTCGGCGGGCCGACGTACTTCATCCGCAACGTCGTCTACAACGCGGTGTACCAGGCCTTCAAGCTGCAGCGCAGCTCGATCGGCGACATCGGCCTGCACAACACCGTCGTGAAGAGCGGCGACGCCTTCAGCGTGAACACCACCGACGTGTTCTCGCGCGCGACCTTCCGCAACAACCTCTTCATCGGCGGCCCGGGAGGCAGCTACGCGGGTTACGCCTCCGGCCCCGGGCGCGTCGCAGAGCTGCCCTCGGCCGCGCCGAGCTGCAGCTTCGACTACGATGGTTATGGCGCGATCGGTGCCGCCTTCAATGGTCGCATCGGCTCGGTGCAATTCGACGGGCTCGCCGAGCTGCGCTCGCTCACCACCGAGGCCCACGCGGTCGAGGTCGATCTCTCGGTCTTCGAGGGAGCGGTCGCCTATCCGAGCGCGCCCTTCGCGGCCACGCTGCCTTCGAGCTTCGCGCTCGCGAGCTCGAGCCCCGCGATCGACGCCGGCCTGGTGCTCGCCAACGTGAACGACGGCTACGCGGGCAGCGCGCCGGATCTCGGCGCGCTCGAGCTCGGCGCCACCGAGACGATCTACGGCCCGGGAGGCTCGCTCGGCAGCGGCGGTGGTGGCGCGGGCGGCGGCGCGGGCGCGGGCGGCGGCGCGACGGGTGGCGGAGGCCCGGGCGCGGGCGGCGGAGCGACGACGGGTGGCGCCGGGCCGGGCGCGGGTGCGGGCGGCGGAGGCGAAGACGGCGGCGCGAGCGACGGCTGCGACTGCAGCGTGCGCGGAGGCGGCGCGGCGAGGCCGGCCTGGCTCACGATGGCCGCCGCCGCGGCCCTGCTCGGGCTGCGCAGGCGGCGGCGCGTGGGCTGAGCATACACCGGGCGCGTGCGACTCGGCTGCGCACGCGCGCCTCGTTGGCCGGAGCCGCTCAGCCCGCCGGCGTGAGCAGCTTCGCCATGTCGTCCTCGAGCGTCGCGAGGATGTGCGCGATCGTGCGGCCGCGCAGGCGCTCCTTGGTCGCCGCGTAGGACGTGCGCGGCAGCGCCGCGAGCCTCGCCGCCTCGGCCATCACGCGCGCCTCGAGCTCCTCCGGCGCGACGACCTCGTCGAGGTAGCCGACGCGCGCGGCCTCGTCGGGGTTGTAGATCCTCGCCTCGAGCGTCGCGCGGCTGAGGTCTTCGTTGCGCAGGCGGTCGCGCGCGAGCTCCATCGCGAGCACCGGCACCGGCATGCCGATGCTCACCTCGTTGAGGCCGAGCCGGTAGGGGCCGGCCACGCCCACGCGCACGTCGCCCGTGAGCAGCACGAGCGCGCCACCGGCGAGCGCGTGCCCCGTACAGCCCATGACGAGCGGCAGCGGCGCGCCGTAGAGCTTCATCAAGAGCGACGAGCCACGACGGAGCAGCGCCTTCGCGGCCTCGGGGCCGCTCATCATCACGCGCAGGTCGAAGCCCGCCGAGAAGCGATCGGGCCGGCCGAGCAGAACGATGGCGCTCGCCTCCTTCGCCGCGCGATCGAGCGCCTCCGAGAGCGCGTCGATCATCGCGTCGGAGAGCGCGTTCGCTTTGCCGTCGTCCATGCGGAGCACGGCGGTGGATCCTTCGAGGGCGTAGTGGAGCGGTTGGTCGGACACGCCGCGACGATAGCCCAGGCCGCGCGGGGGCGCTGCTCTCGATGCGGGGTGCCCCCGCTCAGCGCGCTCGGCCCTCGAACTCGTCTCGTGTCACGTAGGTCACGAGCGTGCGAACGCGGGCCTTCGAAGGCAGCTCGTAGTCGAAGGGAACGATCTCGAGCGCGTAGAGGGCCTCGCCTTCGGCGAGCGCGTCGACGACGTAGAGGCTCCCGTCGGGCAGGCTGAAGTCCGAGGCGTGCTTCTCGCCGAGGCGCGTCCGCACCGTGTGGGTGTCGTCGCCGCTCCCGAAGCTGAGGCGCGTGAGGCGGTCCTTCGCGAAGGATCCGTCGACTGCGGCGACCGCGCCTCCCTCCCAGGGCCCAGGCGCGCCGTCGCAGCGCGCGAGCAAGCCCCTGTCGACGTGCTCACGCGTCAGCGGCGGCTCCTTCTTCCAATCGAAGCGGTCGACGCGCAGCTTCGCGCGCCTGCACGCGGCGACGAAGTCTTCCCGACGCTGCCCGAGCTCGAAGCCGGCGACGCTCGTGATCCTCGGCTGAGGTGGGCCGAGCAGCTCGTCGAAGCCTCGCCTCGGCTCGTCCTCCACCACGGCGCTGCGCAAGAGCGGCTCGCAGAGGGTCGACGACTCGGCGAGGCACTGCGCGCCGAGCGTGACGATGCGCTCGTCGGAGGCGACGAAGGCGACCGTGCGCATCTCGAGCACGGCGCTCTTGCCGCCTTGGGTCATCGTCGCGCGCGACATGACGTCGACGCGGTCGGCGGCGTAGGTGGCCTCCCATTGCGTCTCGCTCGCGCCCTGCAGCTTCATCTCGAGGCGCAGCTCGGCTTCGGCGCGGCGCAGCACGTCGCGCACCGTGCCCGCCAGAATGGTGGGGTCCTTGGGCATCTCGATGCGCAGCACGTAGCCCGTGCCGGCGCTCAAGCCGCCTGGCGCGCGCCTCGCGTCGACCGTGACCGTCGAGCGAGGATCGCGCGCGAGCGCCGCCGCGCGCAGGCGCTCCTGCCGAGGCGCCTCGAGCGGCACGAAACCCGCGGGCACGTCCATCGAGAGGCCCTTCACGCGCACGCGCTGTGGCGGAGGCGCCGCGGCGGAAGCGCTCGCCGAAGCGGCCGCGGTGGCCGCAGGCAGCGGCTCGTCGGGGCTGCCCGAGCCGCAGCCCGGCGTCGCGGCGACGGCGGCGACCGCGAGGCAGAGGCGCAGATATCGAGGCATGCGCTCGATGCCCACGTCAACCACCTAGCCCGAGCGGCCTGGTAGGCCAATCGATGAGCGCGCGGGCCTCGACGAGATCGCGCACCACACGATCGGCGACGCCCTCGAAGGAGGCGTGGTCGAGCTCGGGCACCGCGATCACCGGGATGCCCGCGCGCGTCGCGGCGATCACACCGGGCATGGAGTCCTCGAGCACGAGGCAGCGCGCGCTCGGCACCTCGCAGCGCTCCGCGGCGAGCAGGAAGATCGCCGGATCGGGCTTCTTTCGCACGACGTCGTCGCCGGTGACGATGACCTCGAAACGCGACCACAGCGCGCGCGCCTCGAGCACGCGGCTGACGACGCGCCTCGGTGACGACGACGCGACCGCGAGTCGCAGCCCAGCCTCGCTCGCGGCGGCCACGAGCTCCTGCGCGCCGGGCTGGTCGGCGATCGTCGGCACGAGCTCGAGGAAGGCCTCGATCAGCGCGTCGGGATCGCGCTCGGCGTCGTAGGGGCGACCAGCGCGCTCGGCCATGCGCCGAGCCGTCTCCGGGATGCCGGTGCCTCGGCAGACGTGCATGTCGGCGTCGGTCCACTCCGCGCCCCAGCGCTGCATCAAGCGCTGCTCGGCGAGGCCCCAGACCGGCTCGGAGTCGACGAGCAGGCCGTCCATGTCGAAGAGGATCGCCTGCGGCGCGAAGCGAGGCGCGGTCATGCGCGGAGCGTACACCGTGAACCGGCCGCGTCGATTGCGCTACGCGTGGTTCGAGCCCGACGGGCGACGCGGCAGGCCACGCCCACCCTGGTCAGCGCAGCGCCCGAGGAGCATGCTCGCGGCCATGAGCCACCTCGACCAGGTCTTGCCCACACCACGCAAGCTGGAGCTCTCCTCCGTCGAGCTCGCGCTGAGGCCCGAAGAGGCCTGGCAGCTCGTGCGCCACGAGGACCTCGCGCGCTCCTCGCTCGTGAAGGCTCTCTTCGCCTTGAGGACCTTGCCCTCGCGCCTCACGGGCACGGTGGAGAAGGTCGAGCTGCGCCTCGACGCGATCGCTTCGAGCCCGGAGCACCCCGGCTTCCGGATCCTGATCGACGAAACGCGCGAGGTCGTCGTGGGCGCGATCGGCAAGGTGTGGCAGCTCGACATCCCCTTCGTGCACGTCGACGGGCCGGCCGAGTATGCAGCCTTCGACGAGCCAGGCTGGGTGAAGGTCGCCTGGGCCCTGCGTGTGCTGCCCTTCGGCGAGCGCGACAGCCGCGTCGAGATCGAGGTGCGCGTCGACGCGACCGACGAAGCGTCGTGGAAGCGCTTCGAGCGCTACTGGCTCGTGATCGGCCCGGGCTCGCACCTCATCCGGCGCACGCTCTTCGCAGCGCTCGCGCGCGAGCACGGCACACCGGAGAGCCGCGAGCTCGAGCGAGCCCTGCCCGGCGACGAGCTCTTGCCCGATGCCGGCGGCGCGCTCACCCACGGCATCACCATCGACGCCGAGCCATCGCGGATCTGGCCCTGGCTCGTGCAGATGGGCGGCGGGCGCGCAGGCTTCTATTCGCTCGATACGCTCGACAACGCGAACCAGGCCTCGGCGCGCGAGCTCCACCCCGAGTATTCGTCGCTCGAGGTCGGGCAGATCTTGCCCGCGACCCCGGAGGGCGGCGATGGCTTCGAGGTGCTCGCGATCGAGCCCGAGCGAACGCTCTTGCTCGGAGGGCTCTTCGATCCCGAGGCCAAGAAGCAGCTGCCCTTCGCGTCGGCGAGGCCGATGCGCTTCTGGCAGGTGACCTGGGCCTTCGTGCTCGAGCCGCTCGATGCGCAGAAGACGCGCCTGCACGTGCGCGTGCGCGCGGCCTTCTCTGCCGATCAGCGCCTGCACGCGGCATGGATCACCCCGGTGCATCGGCTCATGGAGACCGCGCAGCTCCACAACCTCAAGCGCCGCGCCGAGGGCAGAGCGCGCGACGGATGGCGCGACGTGCTCGAGGGCGCAGGCGGCGCGGCGGTCATGTTGGCGGCGATGCTCACGCCCTTTCTGCGCGGCGGCCAGCGGCGCTGGGGCGTCGACGAAGCGACCGCTCGGCGCAGCTACCCCGGCGACGAGCTTGTCCCGGCCCCGAGCTCGCATTGGACGCACGGCATCGAGATCGACGCAGCCATCGACGAGGTCTGGCCGTGGATCGCCCAGATCGGCGCCGACCGAGGCGGCTTCTACAGCTACCAATGGCTCGAGAACGTCGCGGGCTGCGAGGTCCGCAATGCCGAGCGCGTGCACCCCGAGTGGGAGGTGAAGCTCGGCGATGGGCTCAGGCTGCACCCGGAGATGCCGCCGCTGCCGGTCGTCGGGCTCGAGCGTGGGCGCCATTGGCTCGCTTTCGGGGCCGCAGACCCCGCCGCGAAGGCCGCCGGCAAACCCTGGGTCGAGACGAGCTGGCTCTTCTACCTCGAGCCGCTCGGACCGAGCCGCTGTCGTTTCATCAGCCGCTACCGCACCGCCACCTCCGACGATCTCGCCACCAAGCTCGCTTATGGCGTCGCGATCGAGCCCATCGGCTTCGCCATGGATCGGCGCATGCTGCTCGGCGTGAAGGAGCGCGTCGAGCGCGAGGGTTGAGCGAGGCGGTGGGTCGAGCCGCGGCGCCGACCGAGGCGGGGGGCCGAGCCGGAGCGCGCGCCCGGGGTGGCGGCCGCCGCCGAGGCGCCAGGCACCGCCAGGCCCACGCGGGGTTCGGAAGCGCCGACCGAGGCGCGGGGGTCGAGCCGGAGCGCGCGCCCGGGGTGGCGGCCGCCGCCGAGGCGCCAGGCGCCGCCAGGCCGATGCGGAGTTCTGGAGACGGGCCGGCGGGCTCCGCTGCGCGGCAGCTCGAGGCGCAAGCCGCGGGAACCGCGACGAAACGGGGAGACCTCGCCGCCAGCTCGGTCGATCGTGTCGCACCCTGCGGGGTTTGGCGCGCTCCGTGAATGGCGCGAGCCCGCCATGTCCGCGAAGTACTCTCCGCCGTCGCAGCCGACCACGCACCGAGGCGCCTCGACCCGCGACGAAACCCGACCAGCTCGCCGCGAGCGCCCCCGGTTTCGTCGCACCCGCGCCGGCCTCGTGCTCGACGACGCGCTCGGCCACCACGTCACCATGCGCCTCGTCGACGAGCGCGTCTTTGCCGCGACCCCCGCCGCGCTCCGCCGCACCGCGCGCGTGCTGCTCGCGCGTGGCGCCGCGCGCGGCCTCCTGAGCTTCGGTGTCGCCGATACGCACCTGCACGCCGTGCTCGCCTGCGATCGCGCCACCGCGGGAGTCTTCGCCCAGACCGTCGAGGCCAGCCTGCGGGCCGTGCTGAGCCTGCCGGTTCCATTCGAGGCCGCGCGCATCCGGCCGATCGTCGAGCAGCGCCACCTCGCCCACGCCGTGCGCTATGCATTGCGCCAAGACGCGCGCCACGGACTCGCCCTCGACCCATGTCGCGATGGCAGCGCCCTGCCCGAGCTGCTCGCCATGCGCGTCGTCGACACCCACCTCGCGGCGCGCGTCGCGGCGCGGCTGCCGCGCTGGTCGCGCGCCGAGCTGCTCGCGCTGCTCGGCGTCGAGCTCGCGCCCGGTCCGCTCGATTTCGCCCAGCTCGCCGACGCCGCCGCGGCGGCCTTCGCCCTGCCCGAGCTCGACGGCCAGGACGCCGAGCGCAGCACAGCGCGTCGCGCCGCGGTCCAGCTCGCGCTCGCCGCCGGCCTGCGCACACGCCGAGTCGCCGAGCTGCTCTCCGTCACCGCCCGCAGCGCGCAGCGCCTCGCGCTCGCGCCCGCACCTCGCGCTGCCCTGCGCGCCGTCGAGCTCCAGCTCCGCCTGCGCACGGCCCTCGCCGCCCGCGAGCGCGGCGACATCGACGCGGAGGGGCGCAGCGCAGCGGACCCGCCGCTCGGTTAGCATCGCCGCGTGGCGCGCGACGCGGGAGACCTCGAGGGCTGGGTGGCCGTGGGCGCCGTCGCAGGGCTCGGCCTCGTCATGCTGCTGGGCGCGGCGGCGCTCGCCTGGCGCGCGCGCTCGCTGCGCGACGTCCCGCCGGTCGCAGCCAGCTATCGCCTCGCCGCGAGCCCAGGTTCCCGAGACGCCTCGAGTACGCGCGAGCTCGCGTGGCTCTTGCTCGTGCTGTGCGCGCTCACCCAGCTCGTCTACCTCGGCCTCTACCTCGAGCTCGCGGCCTGGCTCGCGAGCGAGGGCCCACCGCCACGCATCGACGCGACGATCTACTTCTGGGTGCTGCTCGTCGATGGCAGCTGCACCGGCGGCGCCGTCGTCTCGGGTCTGCGTGGCGAGGCCTGAGGCGGCGGCGTCGCGGCGACGCAGCGGCGCGGATGCGACGCGGCGACGCAGCGGCGCGGATGCGACGCGTCGCCGTCACCGCCGGGGGACTTCGCCGCCATGTGCCCGCGGGCTGTCGGGGCTGCGGCCTCGCTGCGTCTGCGGGTGCGGCGTGCGTGCGCTCCGGCGCCCCGCGTCGCCGTCACCGCCGGGGGACATCGCCGCCATGTGCCCGCAGGCTGTCGGGGCGGCGACGCTCTGCGACGAAACCGACCGAGCTCGCAGCGAGCACCCCCAGTTTCGTCGCGCTGAGGCGGAGCGTCAGCCAGCCTGAGCGCGCCGCCGAGGCCCACCGAGCCAGCGGCGGGTTGCAAAGCTCCGAAACCCGGTCGCCGCGAGCGCACTGCGCGTCCGCGAGCATGCCTCACCGCGACGAAACCGGCCCAGCTGGCGGCGAGCACCCACAGTTTCGTCGCCGCGGGGTCGCGCCGGCGTCGCGGCGGCCTCGCTGCGTCTGCGGGGGCCTCGCGGCGGCCTCGCGACGCCCCCGCGACACCGACACCGCCGGGGGACTTCGCCGCCATGTACCCGCACGCTGTCGGTGCGGCGGCCTCGCGGCGGCCTCGCGACACCGACACCGCCGGGGGACATCGCCGCCATGTACCCGCACGCTGTCGGTGCCGCGGCGTCGCTGCGTCTGCGGCGACCTCGCTGCGGCTGCGGGGGCCTCGCTGGCGCTTGGCCACAGCCTCGCCGCCCCCGAATCGGCCCCGCGAGACGCGCCGTGTCTCCTGTAGAGGACACTCCATCGCCGCGGTGACGCATTCGCGCGCACATCGGCGCACCTCCAAGCAAGCGCGCGGCTCACGACGGTCGACACACACGCTTCGACTTCGCTAGGGTCGTGCGTTCTCAGGGAGGGCTCGCTTTGGGGAGACGCAGCGGCACGGAGACCATCGTCGCGATCCTCGCTTGCTTCGTGCGCAGGCGGAGCTGGTCGCAGGCCGAGCTCGCGCGCGAGGTCGGCGTCAGCGTACGCTCGCTGCGCGCGCGTCTCGACGAGCTCAGCGCACGCGGTGTGCGCGTCTCGCGCTACGCCGAGAGCCAGCGCGACGTGCGCTGGGACGTGCCCCCCGGCTGGCTGCCCGACGCGCGCGGCCTCAGCGACGCCGAGGCTGCGCAGTGCATGCGCCTGCTCGGTCGTCTGCCCGCCTCCACGGCGCGCGACACCCTGCTCGCCAGGCTCGCCGGCCGCGCCGCATTGCAGCTCGCCCGCGAGGCCGACCCCGGCGACGGCGTGCTCGAGGCCCTCGAAGACGCCGCGCGCGCCCGAGCGCCCGTGCGCATCCTCTACGACGCCGCCTCGAGCGAGCTCGCCTTTCGCACCGTCTCGGTGCATCGCATCGTCTACGACAGCCCGCCGCGCTTCGTCGCCACCAGCCACGAGCGCGACCGCCTCGCCTGGTTCCGCGTCGAGCGCGTGCGCCGCGTCGACCCAGCGAGCGGCGAGCGCTACGTCGAGGTCTCGCCCCAGCTCATCGACGCCTACCTGCGCGAGAGCGCCGACGGCTTCCACCGCGGCAGAGCCGTGCGCTGCAGCTTCGTCGTGCGCGATCCCGAGGCGAGGTGGGTCGTGGAGAACCTGCCCGTCGAAGGCGCGACGGTGCGGCGCGTGGCGTGGAGCGGCGGCAGCGGCGACGGCAACGGAGGGAGAAGCAGGCGGAGCGGAGAGCGAGACGGGGCGGAGGTCGTCGTGGATACGGCGGGCATCGAGGTGCTCGCCAGGTTCGTGGTGGGCCTCGGCGAAGCGGCGCGCGCGACGAGCGAGGAGCTCGCGGCCAGGGTGAAGGCGCTCGCGGTGGGGGCGCTGGGGCGGGAAGAGAAGGCTGGCGTGGTCTTGGAGCGCAAACCGCAGACACCAGCGCACGAGAAGGCTGCGCGCCGGAGCCCCCGCGACGTCGCGCGGGGGTCGTCCGTGAGCGTGGTTCGCGCCCGCGACCCTGCCGGATAGCGCAGGGTGCTCTGAGATCTCTGTCTTCACACTCGAACCAACCTCATCGACTCGAGCGAGCCACCGGCATGAACCAAGACAAGCACACGCGCGCGGCCGCACCCGGCCCGACCACGAGCTTCGAGGTGCTCTTCGCCAAGGCCACCGGTCAGGCGCCTTGGCCTTGGCAGCAGCAGCTCGCCGCCGACGCCGACTGCGGCGATCGGGTGATCCGTATCCCGACGGGCTTCGGCAAGACCGCCGGCACCGTGCTCAGCTGGCTGTTCCATCGCGTCGTTCGTGGCGACGAGCGATGGCCGCTACGCCTCGTGTTCTGCCTCCCGATGCGCGTGCTGGTGGAGCAGACCGAGAGCAACGTGCGCGCGTGGCTCGAGTCCCTCGGCCTCGAACAACAGGTGGGCGTCCACGTGCTGATGGGCGGCGTGGCCGCTGGTCGTTGGGTCGCCGATCCCGAGCGACCCGCCATCCTCATCGGTACCCAGGACATGCTGCTCTCTCGCGCGCTCATGCGAGGTTACGCCTCACCGCGCGCCCGCTGGCCGATGGAGTTCGCGCTGCTTCACCACGACACGCTGTGGGTCGTCGACGAAGTCCAGCTCATGGGTGTAGGCCTCGCGACGAGCTCGCAACTCGCAGGGTTTCACACGGTGCCGAGCGGCCTGTCGAACGCCACGCACCGGCCGCCTCGCTTCTGGTGGATGAGCGCCACCTTGCAGCCGAGCTGGCTGGGCACGGTCGATCATGCTTCGCAGGTCAGGCCGCTTGCGCAGCGCATGCTCTCGATCCCGGCTGCGCAGCGAAGCGGCGGGCTCTACCAGAGCGAGCGCAGCGTCGAGCTCGCACCTGAGCTATCCACACCGAAGGAGCTGGCGGAGCTCGTGCGCTCCCGGCACGCACCCCGCTCGGTGACGCTCGTGATCGTCAATACGGTGCGCCGCGCCGTCGAGGTGAGCCAGGAGCTCTCCAAGGGCAAGGGCCTGCGCGACACCAACGGTGCCGAGGTCGAGCTGAAGCTCGTACACAGCCGCTTCCGCGGTCACGAGCGCCGCGGCTGGGCGAGCGACTTCCTCAACCGCACGGCCTGCCAACCCGACGCACTGAACGCTAGCGGCAGGGTCATCGTGGCCACGCAGGTGGTCGAGGCGGGCGTCGACGTGTCGGCTTCGTTGCTCATCACCGATCTCGCGCCCTGGTCGAGCCTCGTTCAGCGCTTCGGCCGATGCGCTCGCTACGTGGGTGAGCGTGGCACGATCGTCGTCGCGGGCAGCCCACCTCCCAAGGAGGCCGACGCCGCCCCGTACACGCTCGCCGAGCTGAGCGCCGCCGCCGCAGGGCTCGCCGACCTCGGCGCAGACGCCGGCCCCGCTGCGCTGGAGCACTTCGAAGAAGCCCTCACCCCGGAGCGACGAGCGGCGCTGTTCCCCTACGCCCCCGAGCACGTGCTCCGCCGCAAAGACCTCGACGACCTCTTCGACACCACGGCCGACCTGCGTGGCGCAGACATCGACGTCGCGCGCTACATCCGCAACGACCAGGAGCGCGACGTGAAGGTCTTCTGGCGCAACGTCGACCCGAACCAGAGGTACGTCGACGACCAGCCCTTCGCGGCGCGTGACGAGCTCTGCCCAGCGCCACTGCGTGGCAAAGGCGGCGTCGATGGGCTCGTCAAAGAGCGCGCGGTCTGGGTCTACGACTACCTCGACGAGCGCTGGACGCTCGTGCGCAGCGAGCGAGGACTCGGCTCGGGCATGACGCTCATGTTGAGCAGCCGAGAGGGCGGCTACGACGTCACGACAGGCTGGGACCCGACGTCGAAGAGCGTCGTCCCGGTCGTCGAAGTGAAGTCCGACGAGCTGGGCGAACGTGCGCAGCGCCTCGAGAGAGCCACCAGCGGCCAGGGCGACGACGCGCTCTCCGAAGCCCAGTGGCAGTCCATCGCCGAGCACGGCAGAGACGTCGGCGCCAACGCGCTCGCTCTCGCGAAGGAGCTGTCGCTCCCACCCCAGGTGCAAGCGCTCCTCGAGCTCGCGGGGCGCTGGCACGACGCGGGCAAGGCGCACCCCGTGTTCCAGAGGGCCATCTCCGACGAAGCGAAGGCCCGATCGCCAAACCCCGACGCGACCGATTGGGGCAAGGCCCCACACGCTGCTTGGCGCCGCCCGGCGTACCCGGGGCGGCCCGGGTTCCGGCACGAGCTCGCCAGCACCTTGATGCTCTACGAGACGCTGAGGCTCGCTCAGCCCGAGCACCCGGCGCTACTCGGCGAGTCGCGCGAGCTCCTGTTGGCCTTGGGTATCGAGCCCGAGCTCCCCGAGAGCCGGGTGACCTCGGCGCTCGCCGACGAGCTCGGTCGCCTGTCCGCCATCGAGGTCGATCTGGTCGCCTACTTGGTCTGCGCGCACCACGGCAAGGTGCGCTGCCAATGGTCGCCGAGCCCGAACGACGGCGACGAGGGCCAGCGCGTGCTGGGCATCTCGCAAGGCGATGTCGTGCCCGCGACGAAGCTCGCGACGCCGGACGGCAGCGGTGAGCTGCCCAAGCTCGAGCTCTCGCTCGAACAAGCCGCCATGGGCGCTGGCTCACGCCACGGGCGGAGCTGGACCGAGCGCGTCGAGCGCCTGCTCCGCACCTACGGGCCGTTCCAGCTCGCGCTGCTCGAGTGTGTGCTCATCGCCTGCGACTGGAAGGCCTCGAAGGCCGTGGAGGAACGCGCATGACCCTGCACGCACACACGCTCGTCGGCTGCCGCCCCGACGTACTCGCGCTCTACCTCAAGTCACTCGGGGTCTTACGGCTATTGGCCGAGCAGGCCGACCCAGAGGCGCGCGCGTGCTGGCGCGACGGGAGCTTCGTCTTGGTCACCAAGCTCGACCGCGCTCAGCTGCTCGACTTCTTCGCGAACGACTATGCGCCGAGCCCGTTGGTCGCGCCCTGGAATGGCGGGAGCGGCTTCTACGCCAAGGACAACAAGGACGCGCCCAACGCGATCCTCGCGGGCGAAGCGGTTCGCTTCGGGCTTTACCGCGCCGCGCTGCGAGCTGCCCAAGAGCTCGTCGGCGAGCGCAGCGAGTCACCGAAGGACGACGCGAAGCTGGAGATGTTTCGCGTGGCGCGAGCCGACTGGTCGAGCGAGCTGCTCACATGGCTCGATGCGGCGACCTCGCTCGAAGACGAGGGCGTGCGCTATCCGGCGCTGCTCGGCACCGGCGGCAACGACGGCCGGCTCGACTTCACCAACAACTTCATGCAGCGCTTGGTCGCACTGTTCGCCCCCAGCGATGGGCTGCCGAGTGCGGCAGCGAGGGTGTCACTCGAGTCCGCGCTGTTCGGCACATCCTCTGCCGGGGTTACGAGAGACGCAAAAATCGGGCAATTCCTTCCCGGCGGTGCGGGCGGCGCGAACGCGAGCGTTGGCTTCGACGGCCCGTCTCAGGTCAACCCGTGGGACTTCATCCTCGCGCTCGAGGGTGCGCTCGCGTTCCAGGTCGCTGCGGTTCGGCGGCTCGACAGCAATGACCTTGCCCAGGCGAGTGCGCCCTTCGCAGTCCGAGCGACAGGCGCGGGCTACGCCAGCGCCACGGCGGCCGATGAGTCCGCGCGCGGTGAGCAGTGGATGCCGCTCTGGGGGCGGCCGGTCGACTGGTCGGGTCTCGCCCGAGTGTTTCGAGAGGCGAGACTCACCTCTGGGCGCCAGGCGGCCGGGAGCGCGGTCGAGGCCGCCATCGCAACGAGCCGCGCGGGTGCGGCGCGCGGCATCGAAGCCTTCCAGCGCTTCGGATACATCGAGCGCAACGGTCAAGCCAACCTTGCCGTGCCGCTCGGCGTCTGGGCCGTGAAACCGAGCAGCGCGAGCGGCCTCGTCGACAGAGTCGAGGGCTGGGTTCGCTTCCTTCGCAGTGCGGCCGACAAGCCCGGGGCGCCGGCGAGCATGGCCCGCGACGCACGCCGCATTCAGAGCGCGATGCTCGACCTGCTCAGGCAGCCGACCCTCGACCGCGAGCTCGACCTCTTGTGCCAGCTCGCCGAGGCCGAGGAGGGTATCGTTCGGAGCGGAAAGTGGGCGGCGGGAGCCAACTTGCGGCCACTCCCGGAGATCAGCGACCAGCACCTGGCTCACGCTCGGTCGTCCGACGACGCGGAGGTCGAGATCGCGCGTTCGCTCGCCGCACTCCGCAGTGACGGCATGTCGGCGCTGCGGCGCCACGTCGTACCGTTCGCGCACGACCGCCATCGCTTCGCGACGACGGCAGAGGGCCTGCTTCACTCACGCGAGCTCGTGTGGCGCTCGGGGAACCTGGGTGAGTCGCTCACCTCGGTCATCGTGCGCTGGCTGCACGGGAGCGCGCCAACGCTCGAGCCGCGCCGCTACGTCGACGCGAACACACTCGCGTCGTTTCTCGCGGGTCGGTTCGATGAAGCGCGGATCGCGCGGCTCACCCGCGCGTTCATGGCGATCGATTGGCGCGAGGTCGAGCCCGAGTGGGGTTCGGCGGGCGCGCTCCCCGCCAGCTTCGCCGCGTGTCGCCTCGCTTGGGGGGTGATCGACCTACCCCTGCTCGATCAGGAGCAGCGAGCGCGTCGCCACCCCGACCCGAGCGTCCCGCAGCAGCTCTGCCGAGGCCGGGGCCGCAGCGCCCTGCTCGCCGCGGAGCGTCGCCTGGTGAGCTGGGGCCACCGATTGCGCTTCGACGGGCGGCGGCACGCGCTCAGTCTGTCGAGCACCGAGGCCCGTCGCTACGCAGTGGGGCTGCTGCTCCCGATGTCGCGCTCGGTCATCACCGACCTCGCGCGCAACGTCGAACGGCACTCCGAGCCCGCTGACCAGTCCGAAACTCCGACGTCCTGACCGAACCACACGCGCACCGCGCACCACGAACGAAGAGGATTCCATGGCGATCGATCTGTCCGCTCTGCTTGCCCCCGAAGTCACGCGTGTGTTGGTCACGGCCAGCCTCCAGCCGCTCTTGGGCACGCGCTTCCAGCCCACCGGCTTCCCCGACCTCGGCCCCGCGCTCTACGAGTCGGCCCAAGGCCAGAGCTTGCTCGTCGAGAGCGCCCAGAGTACCGCGAACCGGCTCGAGGCCACCCTCTGGGATCCTGCGACGCTCGACCTGATCCCCGAGGCGAAGGGGCTGTCCTACGTGCGCGTCACCAAGCCAGGCGGCGGCTATCTCACGTCGAGCATCACCGAGGCTCATCGGCTCAATTCGCCGTACATTCTGGAAGGTAAAGACAGCAAGGTCTTCGCCGAGCTGAAGCAAGAGTGCGCGACCTTCTCCGAAGGCGACATCGACCGACACGCGCTCGCCGCGCTCGTGGCCAAGTACGATTTCAACTCTCTCATCCACGGACTCTTCCTCGCGAAGAGCGAGCTCGCCGGTGGCCGCCTCCGCCTCGAGCGTGCGCTCTCGGGCTTCATCGAAGCCACGGGCGTGAGCATCGCGGCTTCGGGGGGCGTGAAGAACGACGCCGTCAACCCGAGCGGCGAGGCCAAGCAGGGCTTCGGCAACGTGCCCTTCCAGCGCGACGAGTTCACCGCCAAGGAGATCACGGCCTTCTTCAGCCTCGATCTAAGCCAGATCCGCGGCTACCGCCTTGGCATCGCCGCCGAGCGCTTGCTCGTCGCGCTCTCGCTCTACAAGATCACGGCCTTCCTCGAGGGCAGCCTGCGGCTTCGCACAGCCTGCGATCTCGAGTGCGTGGCGATCCACGTGAAGCGCCCCGCCGGCTTGACGCTCCCCAAGGCTTCGGAGCTGCGTGCTTCGCTCCCCGCGCTCATCGCCGAGGCGAAGCCGCTCCTCGGAGAGGGCGCGCGCACCGTCGTGTTCGAGGCGAAGGGTGGGTCGAAGTCGTGACCGTGCTGGCGCGCTTCGACTTCCCCGCGGGGCGCTACCACGCGACGCCTTGGGGGCGTCACGTCAACGAGGGCGCCATCGAGTGGCCTCCGAGCCCCTGGCGCATCCTGCGCGCGCTCGTCTCTGTGGGGCACCAACGGATCGGCTGGCGTGAGCCACCAGCGGAGGCGCGCGCGCTCATCGACGCGCTCGCGAGCGCGCCTCCGGCCTACGTGCTTCCTCCGGCCAACGCGGCACACACGCGCCACTTCATGCCGCTCTTCAAGGAGAAGACGACGCGCGTGCTCGACACCTTTGCTGTGCTGGATCGTGAGCAGCCAGGTGTGGTCGTTCGCTGGGACGTGGAGCTCCCGCCGAACCAGCTCGAGCTGCTCGGCGCGCTCTTGACCGCGCTTCCCTACCTCGGGCGGGCCGAGAGCTGGACCGTCGCGGGCCTGGTCGACGAAGCCCCTGCCGGCCCGTGGACCGTCGCGGCCGCGCGCGCGCCGAACGGCAGAATGGAGCGCATCGACCTGCTCGCGCCGCTGAGCGCGCCTCATCTCGCGGAGTGGCGCACCGAGGCGCTGACCCAAGCCAAGCAGCGCAAGCTCGAGCAGCTCGTGGCGAAAGCCGAGGCCGACGGCAAGCCCGTGCCGACGAAGCTCAGCAAGAAGCAGCTCGAGGAGCTCGAAGCCGGGCTTCCGAGCACGGTGGTCGAGGCCCTGTCGGCCGACACCGCGAGCCTCCAGAAGGGAGGCTGGCCACTGCCACCAGGCACGCGGTGGCTCAGCTACTGGCGGCCCTCAGGCGCGCTGGAGGCTGGATCGGTCAGGCGCGACGCGAGACGCGCCGAGCGAGTCGACGGCGTGCTCTATGCGGTCGCCTCCGAGACGGTCGCGGGCACGGTGCTCCCTCCGCTCTCCGGCGCGCTGCTGCGTGCGGAACAGGTACACGCCACCTTGGCGAGCCGACTCCGCCACACCCCCGAAGCTCTCGACACTCCCGACGCCTCAGCGCTCCGCACCGCGCGGCTCCAGCTTCTTGGGCGCAGCGACGACGGGCCCTCGAGCGGGCACCAGCACGTGTCGATCCTCCCGGTCTCGCTCGCGGCTGCGCGTTCGGGCAACCGGCGCGACGCCGAGGCACGCATCGATCACGTCCTGGTCACGCTGCCGCGGGGGGCGACCTTCGACGCCGCGTCCCTCGAAGCCCTGCGCGGGGTGCGCAAGATCTACGGTCCGGACTCGACCCCTCTGTGGCTCACGCGCATCTGGGAGGGGCGCTGCGAGGATCGCGCAGACCTCCCCTGGGCGGGTAAAGCGACGACCTGGGTGAGCCACACGCCCTTCATCGCGCCGCGCCACCTGAAGAAGTCGGGCGCCTCCTCGCTCGTGGGCCAGCTCCGGCGAGAGCTCGGCGAGCGACTTCGAGGGACGACGATCGCCGACGTCGAGGCGCTGCTCGAGGCGACAAGCTTCGAGGTCCACGCCGAGGTGGGGGGCCGCTCCGAGTGGCTCGACGCCGAGGCGTTCTGGTCGCTCTGGTCGGCGCCGAGCTCTCAGCGGCGGCTCGCGCTCAACTGGCGCGGCTTCCGCACCACGCGCAGGTCGCGGCCGGCGATCCCAGGTCAGCCAGCGCTGGGCTTGCGCATCACCTTCCCCGAGCCGGTGCACGGACCGCTCAGCCTCGGCTATGGATCGCACTATGGCCTCGGTGCCCTGGCCCGCGAGGGCTGGCGGTGACCGCGCTGGAGGGCGAAGGCGGCGAGGAGGCGCTTCTCGCGGTACCTGCGCGGATGGTCAACGAGGTGCTCTATTGCGAGCGCCTCTTCTATCTGGAGTGGGTGCAGGGCGAGTTCGCGCACAACCACTTCACGCTCGACGGCGCCTCGGTGCATCGGCGCGCCGATCGCCCTGGCGGGCGCCTGCCCGCGCCACCCTCAGCGGAGCCCGGGGCGGCGCCCGCGCCGGGTGAGCCCTCGCAGCCCGACGAGCTCGACGACGACGCCCGGCCCTACACCGCACGCAGCGTGTCGCTCTCGTCCGAGCGCCTCGGCCTCACGGCCAAGATCGACGTGGTCGAAGGCAGCGAGTCGGGCTCGGTCGTCCCGATCGAGTACAAGCGCGGCACCGCGCCGAACGTGCCCGAGGGCGCGTACCTGCCCGAGCGCGCTCAGCTCTGCGCGCAGGTGCTCCTCCTGCGCGAGCACGGCTACCGTTGCGACGAGGCAGCGCTCTACTTCGCCAAGAGCAAGCGGCGCGTGCCGATCGCGATCGACGATGCGCTCGTCGCCACCACGCTCGAGGCGGTCGCGCGCGCTCGCACGCTCTCGGCTGGGGGAACGATCCCCGCGCCGCTCAGCGACAGCCCGAAGTGCAATGGTTGCTCGCTCGTCGGCATCTGCCTCCCCGACGAGGTCAACCTGCTCCGTGAGCGCACCGAGCCGCCCCACGCAGAGCCCGTCCCCGAGGCCGAGGGCGAGTCGGCCCGCCCGAAGGCGCTCCGGCGACTTCACCCCCAGCGCGACGACGAGCTACCGCTGCTCGTGCAGGAGCAGGGCGCACGCATCGGACTCGAGGGAGAGCTGCTCGTGATCCGCACGCCCGACGGCAAACGCTCCGAGGCACGCATCCCGAACACCTCCCACGTGTGCTTGCTAGGCAACGTGCAGATCTCCACCCAGGCGGTGCGCGCGCTCATCGATCGATGCGTGCCGATCGCGTACTTCACCACCGGCGGTTACTACCTCGGGCGTACGGTCGGGACCGACTCGAAGAACGTCGAGCTTCGCATCGCCCAGTACCGAACGGCCGACGACCCGGAGCGGTGCCTCGCCTTCGCGAGGAGCTGGGTAGCCTCGAAGGTGCGCAACTGTCGAACCCTGCTCAGGCGAAACCACGCCGACCCGGGCGAGATGGTGCTGCGCGAGCTGGAGCAGCTCGCCAAGAAGGCGGAGAAAGCGAGCGCCATCGAGCAGCTCCTGGGTCTCGAGGGCACCGCCGCGCGCAGCTACTTCGGCGCGTTCACGGGCATGCTGAACGAGCAGCTCGGCTTCGAGCTCGACGGCCGAAACCGGCGCCCCCCGAAGGACCCGGTCAACGCCCTCTTGTCGTTCACCTACGCCCTGCTCACGAAAGACCTCGCGCTCGCCTGCGCGACCGTCGGCCTCGACCCCGCGCGCGGCTTCTACCACCAGGCACGGTTCGGCAAACCAGCGCTCGCGCTCGACCTGATGGAGGAATTTCGCCCTCTCGTCGCCGACTCCACGGTCATCGGCGTCATCAACCAAGGCATCGTCAAGCAAGACGACTTCGTCGTTCACCCGACTGGTACCGCGCTGAGCTCGGCCGCGAGGCGCCGCGTGGTGCTCGCCTACGAGCGGCGCATGGACCAGCTCGTGAGCCACCCGGTCTTCGGCTACCGCATCAGCTATCGCCGCGTACTCGAGGTGCAGGCCCGCCTGTTCACGCGGGTGCTGCTCGGCGAGATCGACGAGATCCCAGCGTTTCGCACGAGGTAGGCGATGCGAAAGACCTACCTCATCTCCTACGACATCACCGACACCAAACGACGCACCAGTGTGTTCCGTGCGCTTCGTGGGCGCGGCGATCACCTCCAGTTCTCCGTGTTTCGCTGTGACCTCAGCGAGGCCGATCTCGTCGAGGTGAAGGACGAGCTGCGCGACCTCATCCACCACACGGTCGATCAGGTGCTCATCGTCGACCTCGGCCCCGCCGACGGACGGGCCTTGACCTGCTTCGAAGCGCTAGGCAAAGGTGTCCCCGCGGCCATGCGCGACGCCATCGTCGTCTGATCGCGAGCGGCCCGGTGGTGCGCCAACCCCCGGGGTCGCTCGCGTCGACTTGATCCGTGAAATCATGTGCGTTTTGAACCGCTCGCGTTCTATGATCCCTCGCAGCAGTACCCGCCCCACCGACCCGCTCGCCAAGCGCCCCGCAAGTGCGCGAAGTTCGTGGATTTCGGCGGGACGGCCTTCCGGTGATCTCGATCACCGGCTCCGTTGAAGCCGAAACCATAGTGTGTCCGCCCGTGGTCTTATCGGTGTCCTTCCGGTGATCTCGATCACCGGCTCCGTTGAAGCTACTGGGGCGGCCACTTCCAGGGCCGGCCCGACCCGACCTTCCGGTGATCTCGATCACCGGCTCCGTTGAAGCCGCCGAGCTGGCATCTCTCGCGCCGAGCTATTCCGTGCCTTCCGGTGATCTCGATCACCGGCTCCGTTGAAGCTAGGCGTCTGCGCGGAGCTCGCGCTCTTCGGGCTGCCTTCCGGTGATCTCGATCACCGGCTCCGTTGAAGCTTGACCGCTGCGCGCGCGCTGAGCGCTGAGCGGGCGCCTTCCGGTGATCTCGATCACCGGCTCCGTTGAAGCGCGTGGTAGGAGCCCTCGACGCCGCGCTTCGGGTCGACCTTCCGGTGATCTCGATCACCGGCTCCGTTGAAGCGACACGGGTAGGTGACTTCGCAGGCGCCGATCGAGTCCTTCCGGTGATCTCGATCACCGGCTCCGTTGAAGCCTAATGTGCTTCCATCGGTAGCAGACGCTAGAAGCGCCTTCCGGTGATCTCGATCACCGGCTCCGTTGAAGCTCGACGGGTCCGTCCTCCGCGCGAAGCCCGCCAAGCCTTCCGGTGATCTCGATCACCGGCTCCGTTGAAGCTCGCCGCCGAGCAGCTCACCGAGCGCCAGCTGCTTCGGCCTTCCGGTGATCTCGATCACCGGCTCCGTTGAAGCGCATCGAGCGACCGGCTACGGGGTTCGCTCGGTGCGCCCTTCCGGTGATCTCGATCACCGGCTCCGTTGAAGCGATCATGAACGCAGGTGGAGGTGGTGGGCACCTGTCCCTTCCGGTGATCTCGATCACCGGCTCCGTTGAAGCGCCGCCCGAGCGCGCGGGCCTGCTCGACTTGAGCACCCTTCCGGTGATCTCGATCACCGGCTCCGTTGAAGCTGGAAGACGCCGCGTCGCCAGGGCTTCCAGCTCATCCTTCCGGTGATCTCGATCACCGGCTCCGTTGAAGCTCGACGGCGCCCAATCGGAAGCGGGGGAGCAAACACCGCCTTCCGGTGATCTCGATCACCGGCTCCGTTGAAGCGCCGAGTCCCAGCGCGGCGCGCTGGACGTCCTGGCCCGCCGACACACGTGGGGGTGAGCCCAGGGCGAGCGCATCAAAACGCGATCAATATCGATCACTTGCGGTTTCGTGGC
>ERZ761602.2147-NODE-2147-length-32272-cov-14.289878_pt1 | contig 32272 bp, 20 predicted proteins | sample MGYA00512165_ERZ761602 | MGnify/ENA primary metagenome ERZ761602 (study PRJEB28899, sample SAMN02445085) | bioreactor sludge metagenome | biome: EBPR sludge; isolation source: Thorneside wastewater treatment plant | place: Australia: Brisbane, Thorneside...
GTATACTAATCAATACTAATAGATAGCTCTAATCTTTAGGAAGAGTAGTAGGTGTATTTAATTTCCTGAATGATTTTTTAACCGACTGCTACAGTGTGTAATGTTTCGGCAGAGAGATAGTTGGCTGCCAATTTTTGCAGATCGTTTGAGCGGATATTCATTATTTTGAAAAACAACGAATTGTAGTAATCCGAATTCAGATTGTACATACGAAGCATCTTGATTTTATCAGTAATAGAGAATGGATTGGCAGCATCTAATTGGATGCCGCCAAGCAGGTGGTTACGAGCTAAATCTATTTCAGAATCTGAAGCAGGATTAAGAGATAGCGCATGGATTTCTTTTTTGATTTCATCAATTGCCAACAGCTGGTCTTTACTATTCACATCCGTTCCAATCAAAAAAAGGGAATCATTGAAAAGAGTTGAAATGGAAGAATGGATTCCGTATGTAAGACCTCGCTCTTCTCTCAGGTTTTTCATAAGTCTGGAGCCAAAATATCCGCCAAGTAAATGATTTAACAGAAGTAGCCCGGGATAATCCGGATTGGCACGATTAATTGTTTTTTTGCCCAGACGCAAAGAAGTTTGAATGCTTTCTGGTTTTTCGATTTTCTCAAAAACAGCACGACTATTCGTTGTGAAAGAAGGCGATGGATGTGGGGTAATTTCTTTTCGCTGAGAGATTAAATCACGGAGTATTGTGTCAGTTGATTTGCTTAATGGCCCGGTTACGTAAACTTCGTGTAGAACGAATCTATCGTTGAAATACTCGCGAAGTAATTCTGTGGTAATGAATGGCAGATGTGACTCATCTAATGTTGCTCCGTAGGGATGAGTTTCACCAAAAATATTTCTACGTATGTTTCTGCTGGCTACAAAACTGTTTTTCTCCAGATTCAATTTTAAGTTTTGAGCAAAAATTTCTTTTGCCTGTGTCAATTCAGAATCTGGAAAGGAGGGGTTAGTTACCAATTGAAAAAACAATGGTAGCGTTTCATGGACATTGGAAGCCAATGAGAATAATGAAACGGAAGTAAAATCCAGACCTGCATGAATTTCCAGAGATGCTCCAAACAGATCGAACCAGGAGGCTATCTGATACGCATTTTTTCCGGGGACACCTTTGTCTAATAATAGGGCTGTAAAATGTGAAATACCGGATGCCGGCTCAAACCATTTTCCGGCTTTGAATAGTAATTCAATTTTTATTACATCCTGTGTAACGCTGTTTAAATGGATAAGGTTATACCCATTGGAAAGCGAAGTGACTTCGGGTGTTGGAAGTTGAAAATTTGCTAAAGGTGAGAATGAGGGGGCTGATTTTCTATCGAGCATTCTATTAATCAGTAACAGAATCGTTTTCTCCTATTTTGCGATCAAAGTTTAGCATGATGGTTAACCTTAGGGTTTCGGCCAGTGCGTTTTCTCTCTTATTGGTTGGAACTAAATAAGCGGCATCAAAACCAAAACGTTGATGGCGAAAGCCTACTCCTGCTGTTAAATATTTTCGGTTCCCTTTATCAGTAGCTTCATGAAAATAACCTAAACGACCAGCAAGCGTATTGTTGTACCAATACTCTACACCTGTTGAAGTCATAAATTCTCTTATCTCTTCTTTAAAGCCTCCGCGCGCGTCAGTAAAGGATCCAAAAATTCCACTCAATAAAGGTGTTGAATTATTTCTGGGAGGGCTTGGTACTAATAGTTTATTTAAGTCGAGGGCAAAGGTTAGTTTGTTGCGTGGATCTAACTCCATGGTGTATGCGCCACCCATTCGGAGGTTAGTTGGAATAAAATCACGATTGTTGGCATCCGAATATGAAATTTTAGCACCCAGGTTTGTGATGGCGGCTCCTAATGAGAGTGTTGCATTTCGGGATGTTAATGGTTTGGTATAATAGATACCAAAGTCTACTGCTACTGAGTTACCAGGCCGCGCATCAATGTTTCCGGTTGATAATGCGCCAGTAAGGTTGGAATGAATGTAACGTAGTGCTCCACCTAAGGCAAGTTCTTCTGTAAGTAGGCGTGAGTATGTTACGTCAAACGAAAATTCGCGGGGATTAAACCGACCCAAATCTTCAGCGCTTAATCCTCTAAACTGAATTTCGCCCAAGTCAAAATATTTCATAGAAGCCGCCACAGTTTGCTCGCGCCCCAGCTTGTAAAAACCGGAGAGATAAAATACATACATGTCGTTAATAATTTTACCTAACCAGGGGGTATAAGAGCCCGATATTCCATACCCCAATCCATTGTCTATAAAAGCTAGTTTGCCAGCATTCCAGTAAGCCGAGTTTACATCGGCTGAAGTTGCCACACCTGTATCGCCCATGCCGGCTGCGCGGGCATCTGGGGTAATGGTTAGAAAAGGAACAGCGGTGGTAATAACCCTGTTTGTGCTATCCTGTCCAATTAAGGTGCCTTGTTGTGGTTGCGAAAAACCCAATGTAGTTACGCAGAGTAAAAGGGTCAGCAGACTTAACTTATTCATACTCAAGTTCTAAGGGGTAAAGGTAGTTAATTAAGCACAATTAGCTTGGTAAATTGCTCATTTTTCGAGCCATCCAGTAATGAACGAACAGATAGTTTCCCAACATATATTCCCCGGCCTAATTTTGTTCCGGAAGCAGAGCGGCCATCCCATTCGGCAAGGGTAACGCGGTATTGGCTGGACAGTACTTCAAAATGTTTTTCCAGTATTTTACTTCCCGCTAAATCAACAATACTTACCCATACTTCCAGGTCTTCGCCCGGTCGGGTATGTGTAAATTCCAGAGTAGTGCTGCCTTCAAAAGGATTGGGGTAGTTCATAAACTGTTCAATCTCAATCTGACTGCCATCGGTAACCACAAAGGGCACCGAAATTGTTGTGCTATTGTTGTGTGAATCGGAAACGGTTAGCGTTATGGTATGATTTCCTCTCTCTAAGCCATCCAGTGGAAATAAGATCATTCCGCTCTTGTCTGTATCGACATTGGCCATATAATAGTCGTTAATAACCTGAGGCTCGCCATTATCCAGAGTGAAGTATATCTGTTTGTCTTCCGGAGAATTGGTGATGTTTATTCCACTAATATCGGAAAGCAAAGCAACAATTCGGGTTGATGGCCCCACAATACCGCCCGATATAAATGTGGTGTCGCCCATAAATAATTTTACCTGTGGGGGTGTTGTATCTGGTAATGCTGATGGGTTGAGGCCACCAACGGTTTGATTGCTATATCCGCTTGCCCGTGAAGAGTTATTGTAAGCAAATCCGGTAAACATACCAACCGAAGTATTTAATGGAACGTTTTTAGATAACATAAAACTGGCCTGAAACTGGCCTTGCGTAACGGTTGCTTGTCCTCTGTACAACACATTCGATAGTTCTGAATAGCTGAAGGGTGAGCTCTCATCGCCTTTTGTAGCTTGTGTTACGGGTTCATCAAACAAAGACAGAACCAGGTTTCCATCAAAGCTATCAGCGGTATTGCCTGCATTCTCAATACGACCCTTAACTAAAATTTCCGAAAGTCCTGTTAGTGAGGAAGAGCCCGCTGCTGTGGTAATTTCATCAAATATGATTTCATTTTGTGGTAGTGCAAGTTTCATACTTGGGTCGGCCAGCAAAGAAAAATTACGATTGGCTATTCCGCTTGTGCTATTGTTTTTGGTGATACGGAAGGTAGTACCAAGATCGGGATATTGGTTATTTGTTTTGGTGAACAGTGCTTCGTAGAAAGCCCGGTTTAAGGTAAAGTTGGTGCTGGAATTTACCGGACGCGCAGATGTAACCAAGCCAATGCTGCCGCCCTTTGGTTGCAGCAGAGTTAACTCTCCACTGGTTATTTGCAGGGGGTCATCATGCCGGCCAAACTCGCAGGTAGCGGTAACAAACAAAGGATACCGGGGTTTGTTCTTCCAGTCTTTTACCATTACCTCATCCAATATGCGTTCGTCCATCCATACCCGCTCAGAGCCATGCCCTGTGAAGTTTACAATTAAAGATCCTTTACGAACAGCAAGGTCTAATGCTTTTGCGGCAGCCGGGCTGGTTTGTCCGCTGGGTTTTGTAATCTGTTCATACGAATCAACAAAGAACCTTCTGGTTGCCATAGCCGGGTAAGTTTGTTCTACATAGGTAGCCAACTGATCGGCTTGTGAGTGATGAATATTAAAATCGCCATCGTCTGCAACAAAAAGAATTTCGTTTTGCCACGGCCCTGAAGCATTCGTGTCATATTCAATAAGTTTATCTACCACGGCTTTGGCTTCTTCTGCCGTTTTAACGGGTAGCCGCCCCACACTAAGATCAAGCGTGTGATTTTGTACCGGGGATTCAAACCAATCTCCTTCTGATTCATCCATAAAAGCATAATAATCATCAGATGAATAGGTTTCGAGAGGGCTTAAAGAATTTCGTGACTCATAAACCGGTACAAAATTGGAATTACTGAGTACACGATTCTTGTAGTCGTAAGATCCACGGCCAAAAAGCAATACATGCTTTAATGCAGAGCCTGTTTGTAAATAATAACTTCTAACGAAATCGCGGATGGCGCTAAAATCCTGTTTGCCACCTGCATATTCATTGTAGATTTTATCAACAGTAACAACCTGAGTAGATAATGCGGAGTGTTGTTGGCGATGATTGGCCAATCGTTGCGCTTCAGAAACAAAGTTCTGATGGGTGATGATGAGTAATTCTGATGCTGTTGTGCCTCTTAAGTTTTGATTGGCAATTGAATTTTCAAATGTAGGAGCCGGGAGTTGAGAGGGGTTAATTACCACAAATGTGCGGAGGGTTTCGGATGGAGCAGAAAAAGTTATTTTTCCTGCTGTAAGCGTTGTTTCTTGCTGAATAACGTGTTCAGCATCTGTAACATCCCAAACCTGCAGGCCTGCTGTTGCATTCGAAATTTCATAAGCAGTAACAGGTGCTTCCGTACTTTCTGCAGAGCGAAAAGTAAGTTGAGATGTGCGCATGGTTAATTTCCGCGAAAGCGTGAGTAAGAAAAAATCGAGATACCCAACGGACAGTCCGGGCGAGCCTTTTGTAAATTGATACCGGATATCCTGATTTTGGCTGGTGCTTGCTCCAATTGTGTTGGAGTTTAAGATAATTGTATCTGCTTTGATGATTCCTTTTACACCATAGCGTGTGTTAGGAACCGCATCAATAGGTTGGGTAAGAATCGGGTTAGTGTTGTAGCTTACAGAAAAGGATGAGGGGGTAATGGATTGCGCCATTACGTGCGATACTAATTTTACCTGCGAATTTTCTACAATGTCACCGATCTCAAACCGGATAGTTGCAGTTAAGCTGGCATCGAATTGTTCGCCAAACCATTGCCGGCCCGATTTCAACTGGCTGTATTTTTCAGTTTCATAAAATGCCAGATCCTGATAGGTAGTAACAGTGGGGTGCGTGCCTGCTATACTTTGGCGGTTGGAAATTCGTTTACCGGCTTCCGTTCCAATGGCTAGAAAATAAAAATTCTTATCTGTAAATAAATTATTCTCGTATTCAAAAATCTGCTTTTGCAGATTGTATTGGTAACGGTCGGGGCCTTGTGCGTAAAATAAAATAGCATCGCCTGTATTAAACCGTCCATCTTGTTCACCCGTAATTTGAATGGCAATTTCAGTTAAATCTGTTTTACGGGGTTTATTGTTGGCTTGCGGCAACATGCCGGGTTGCCCGGTATAGATTCGAATGTTTCGTGGATCAATTTGATCGGGGTTCACACCGGCCTGGCGCAGCAGTTCGTAGTTTATACGAACAACACCATCAGTTGCAACAGAAAATTTATACCAACTACCGTTCTGTAAAACGGAATTAGTTTGAGCCACTAAGGCTGTGCTCAAAAGGAAGGGAATTAAATAAAACGCAAACCGGATTGCGATCATCGTTATTTTGTTTCTGCACCTGCCAATCGCGAACCTAACGAGACACCCACGTAGAATAGTATAATAAAAGGTATTGCCCCCGCACGGAACAGGAATAATAACAATACCGAAATGATTAAAAAGGTAAACCTGAGCTGATTGCCCTGCCAGCCAAAGTGTTTGAATTTTAGAGCAAGTAATTTGATAGGGGCTACCAATAAAAGTGAAAAAATAACGGTTATAGTTAATAACGAGGCGGGTAAAAACACCCATGAATGTAGTGCATCTGGCAAAAAGGGTAGTGCGGAAATAAACAACGCATTGGCAGGAGTTGGCATTCCTATAAAAGAATCAGATTGAGTTTCATCTATATTGAATTTAGCTAACCGTAAGGCCGAGAATACAGCAATTAAAATAGCCACAAGCGGGAGATACTGTCCTGTGGTGTTTCCAATCCAGGTGTACATGGCCAGTGCAGGCAGTACTCCAAAACTTACTACATCGGCCAGCGAATCCAACTCTTTACCAATAGGGGATGTTACCTTCAGCAATCTTGCAGCAAAACCATCAAAAAAATCGAATACACATGCGGCCCAAATAAAATAGGCTGATTCAATTTTGTTAGTGAATAAGCTAATAATACCAAGGCAACCACAAATAAGATTTGCGCAGGTTAACGCATTAGGAATATGGCGCAGCACACTCATGGGGTTACAGATATTGCACAGAAGGGGTTAGAAATTTTTTCTTCGCCCACTGTAGTTGGGTTACCATGGCCCGGGTATACAATGGTTTCATCGGGTAAAGCAAAAACTTTTTGGCGAATACTTTGTATAAGTGTATTAAAATCCCCTCCTGGTAAATCGGTACGGCCAATACTATTTTCAAAAAGAACATCGCCACTAATAAGCGCATTTGTGGGGGCGTGATAAAAACCAATATGCCCCGGAGCATGACCGGGCAAAAAGAGTACCTGCAGGTTTGTATTTCCAAACGAAACCACATCTCCTTCGCTTAAAAACCGATCGGGGGTAGTCTCCTGAAACAGCGCAAACCCATAATTTGACGCGTAACTTTTAACAGCCTTTAGTACCGGCAAATCTTTTTCGTGAATCAGAAAAGGAACGTTGTATTTCGTTTTGATGAAGGTATTGCCCAACACATGATCGACATGGCAATGGGTATTTAATAATAGTTTTACGCTTAGGTTATTACGATCAATAAACTGAACGAGCTCGGCCTTCTCTTCGGCTTCGTAACAACCCGGATCAACCACCACGGCTTCGCCAGTTTCATCGAACAAGACAAATGTGTTTTCCTGAAAGGGATTAAACGTGAAAGTTTGAATCTTCATCACGCAAAAGTAAGGCTTTTACTAAAATTAAGGTGGAAACAACAAAAGGCTGGTGTAATTTTAAACCATTAAAAAATCATGATCGATTACCTGATTGTAGGGCAAGGTTTGGCAGGCTCATGCATGGCATGGCAATTACTGCAGCGAGGCAAACGCGTTCTTGTGTTAGACGTTCCGCGAAATAACCGCAGTTCGATGATAGCGGCCGGATTATTTAATCCCATTACCGGAAAACTGATGACCCGCACGTGGTTGGCAGAAACGCTTTTTCAGTCTCTTTTTGATTTTTATCCACAGGTTGAACGTACATTAAAACAAAAGTTTTTTCATCCCATGCCCTTATATCGTCCGTTCTTGTCGGTGCAGGAACAAAACGAATGGATGGGGTATAGTGCCCAACCCGAAAATCAAAAATTCATTAGTCATATTCACACAAAAAGTACGTATGGCGACCAGGCAAATGATTCTTTTGGTGGCCTGGTGATAAAGCAATGCGGCTATGTAGATACACCTGTTTTTCTGGATGGAATGCGATTATTTCTGTTGCAACAAAACTCGTTTGCGGAAGAGTGGTTTGATGAGTCGCAGGTGCACTATTCAGCTAGTGAAATAACATACAAACAATGGAAGGCATCGGCAATAATATTCTGCACCGGTGTTTCACCCATAAATTTATGGCAGGCGCTTCCTGTAAAACCGCTTAAAGGCGAAACGCTAACCATTAGAATTAAAGAAAAACCCAGGGTGATTTACAATCGGGGTGTTTATGTAGTGCCGGGCTGGGAAAATCTGTATAAAGTGGGTGCTACGTACGAAACCAAGGAGCTATCAGAATCGGTTACCCATGCGGCCAGATTGGAGTTGGAGACGCGTACAAGTGAATTATTAAAAATGCCTTTTGAAATTACAGATCAGAATTGGGGGCTAAGACCTACTTCGCCCGATCGCAGGCCTATGCTGGGGCACCACCCCAATTCGAAAAATGTTATTATTTTTAATGGTTTGGGTACTAAAGGTATAAGCCTGGCCCCGTATTTTTCGGCACAATTAACCGATTGGTTAACGGGCGCCACCGAAATTTTGCCCGCAGTAAATATTAACAGGTTTAAAGCGTTATATTCGAAATCTTAGAGGGATAGTATGCGAGTGTTTCGGGTTGTATTTCTGAGTTTAATAGCGGCAATTTATTTGGGTAATGCGCAAGCGCAGGATGCCTATGAGCGGTTTGGTAAAAACCGGATTCAATACAAGCAATTTCGATGGAACTACCTTAGTTCAGAAAACTTCGATGTTTATTATTATGACGACCGTAAGCGGGTAGCACAGGATGCACTCGATTATCTTGAAAAAGAGTTTGACCGGATAACCGACCTTATCGGATTTTATCCTTATCAGAAAACAAAAGTGTTTTTGTACAACTCGGTGGCCGATTTGCAACAGAGCAATATTGGCATGGATAAACAACAGTTTAGTGCCGGTGGCGAAACCGATTTTGTAAAACCCTATATTGAAGTGGCGCACCCGGGCACTGTTGAGGAATTTAAAGAAGAACTGATCTATAAATTTTCTGACCTGATGCTGAACGAAATGATGTTTGGCGGAAGCTTAAAAGACATGTTTCAGAATGCGGTATTATTAAACCTGCCCGATTGGTTTGTTGATGGCGCCTCATTCTATGTGGCCAAGGGCTGGAATGATGAAATGGATGATTTTGTTCGGCAACTCATTACCGAGAATAAAACAAACCGGGCACTTCGCATGACGGGCCCCGAAGCTGCCCTGGTGGGTCAATCTATCTGGAATTTTATTGTTGAAAAATACGGGAAGAGCTCCATAAACAATATTCTTAATTACACCCGTATTATCCGAAACGAAGAGCGCAGTATATTAATTACGTTGGGTATTCCTTTCCGGCAGTTAATGGTGGATTGGAAAAACTATTACAGCGAGATGGAAAAACGGGTTGAGCAAAGCTACGTAACACCATCAGATTCTTCCCGATTTAGTTATAAACACCGTAAGACAGTTGTATTTACAACTGTAAAGATTAGCCCCGATGGTAAGAAAATTGCATACGCTGAAAATGACAGAGGAAAATTTACGGTAAAGGTTCGCTCACTGGAGAATGGTCAGGAAACCGTTATTCTGAATGGAGGGAATAAAGCAATTCGGCAAACCGTAGATCATAACATTCCATTGCTAAGTTGGTCTGATGCCAATACACTTGGTGTAATTGGGGTAAAAGATGGTCAGTATGTATTCTGGTTGTACGATCTGCTAACCAAAAGCAAATTGCCACGCGAACTGGAACGCTTTAGTAATGTGCGCAGTTTTGATTTCTCTGGAAATGGGCGTCTGGCGGTTTTAAGTGCAGACTTAAATGGTCAGAATGATTTGTTTCTGATAAGCAGCCGGAGAGACCGTACCCGCAGGCTTACCAACGATGTTTTTGATGATTTAGATCCTTCGTTTATACCAAATACCAACACCGTTGTATTTAGCTCAAACCGCACTACCGATTCTATAACTAACAATGTGCGTGGCTACGATAAGTCAACTATTAATTATAATCTTTTTCTATTCAGTCTGGACACAACCAGTACCACGGTTACACGCGTTACTAATACCCTGAGTAAAGATATTAAACCTAAAGCACTGGACGAAAACAATTTTTTTTACTTAAGCGATCAAAGAGGTATTGTTAATCTCTTCCGGTTTAACCGGCAAACCGGAATCTATGCGCAAGTCACTAATTATAATTCCAGTATTCGCGATTACGATATGAATTTCGGTAACCAGAAGTTGGTACTGGTAGCTACACAAGATAATAGCGAGGATATCTTTCAGGTAAACAATTTTAATATAGAGCGGCATGTTTTTACACCTGCTTCGCGCAGGCGTGAAGTGCAACAGGCTAAATCAATAACCGAAAGGCGTAAGCCTGAGCAGCCTAAAAATATGTCGATTAAAGACCTGATAAATGCCCGCTTGAAGGAAAAGACCGACACTACGCAAAAGCAAGTACCTAAGCCAGAAATTAAACCAGACTCAGTTCAGAGAGAAGGTGTAATTAATACAGATGACTATACGTTTGAAGAACCCGTTAAAGCGGATACGATAAAACCAAAAACAGAAAAACCATTAAACACAAGCGATTATGTTTTTGAAGATGAGGCGGTGAAAGCCAAACAACCCAGCGAAACATTTTTAACACGCTACATGAAAGCGCGCGATGCAAGCCGGGTAACAGGGCCTTTTCCCTATATGCCAAAGTTTAGTTACGAAACCTTTGCCACCAATTTTGTAATTGATCCCTTGCGTGGATTTAGTATGAAGTTAGAAGCACAGATGAATGATATGTTGGAAAATTATCGTGTGCTGGGAGGGTTGCAAACTGCTTTTGACTTTAAGAATGGCGATGTGTGGGGCGAGTTTCAATTTCTGCCCTATCGTGTTGATTACAGTGTGCGTTTTGATCGGAAAGTGCTCTTTTGGGAGACCATAGGTAACAGTCAGGATCCGGTTTTAGAACAAAAATATTCTTTTCAAAAAATTGAAGTAGGGGCATCGTTGCCGTTATCAATGCGCACACGTGTTTCATTTAAACCCTTTGTAGGGTTTACTCAGTATGTAGACAGAGGAAACGTTTTTCCGCAAAATGTAGCTCCGGAATTTTTGCCGTCACAGCATCAGGTTTATTCGGGTGCACGGGCCGAAGTAGTATATGATAATTCGCTCACTACCGGTATGAATATTATTGAAGGCACACGCGGTAAATTCAGCGTGGTGCATTACAAAGCAATAGGAAATGGCGCGAAAAGTTTTTCGCAGGCATCGTTAGACATACGGCACTATCAGAAAATTTATCGCGAAATTGTATTGGCTGTACGTGGGTTTACAGGAACATTTTTTGGCAACTCGCCCAAAAAATACTTGTTGGGGGGTATGGACAACTGGGCATTTAACCGGATTAATTACACAGGCCTTCAAAACCCGTTACGAAGCTCTTCAGGCGCATACAACGAAAACATACTTTTCTCGGAATTTGCCACAAGCCTTCGTGGTTTTGATTATGCAACCTTGTATGGCAATAGTGTAGCGGTTGGAAATATAGAATTGAGAGTGCCATTGGTTAGGGCACTAAGCAATGGGCCTATTACGTCAAACTTCTTTCGCAATTTACAGTTTACCGCATTCTACGACATTGGAACAAGCTGGACAGGCCCGATACCCCTTAACTCACGCAACAGCGTACGTAAACGAGTAGTGCCCGAAGATCCTACCGAATCGGGTAGCCCGTTTGTAATTGAGATAAATGAATACCTTAACCCGTGGCTATATAGTTATGGTGTTGGCTTGCGCACTATGATGTTCGGCTATTACATGAAGTTTGATTTAGCCTGGCCGGTAGAAAACTATCAGGTAAAAGACCCACGGTTGTCAGTAACACTTGGCTTCGATTTCTGATTTACTACGAGTGCATTAAAAAATAAATACCTTGCAAGGTATTTTGAACAGCTATTGTATGATTAAATCCATGACTGGTTTCGGGCAAGCATCTAATTCAGGCGAAGGCACCTTCTCTATTGAGGTAAAAAGCCTGAACTCAAAATTTTTAGACCTGAGCCTGCGCCTGCCTAAAAAATTCTCTGAGAAAGAACTGGAATTACGAAACCTGGTAGCCGATAAATTAGAGCGCGGTAAGGTTTCGCTCAGTATAGATTTTCAACCCGGATTAAAACAGGAAACCCGGCAGCGATACAACGAAGAGTTATTTGCTTCTTATTATGCTGAACTTAAAAGACTGGCAGACAAAGTAGGGTCGCCACAGGATGGGCTTTTTGAAATGGCACTTAACGCGCCCGATGTAATTCAGAATAATGGGAAAGAAGAATTAGATGTTGCCGAATGGGCGCGCGTACTGGCTTTGCTGAAAGCGGCCATTGAACAGTGCGACAAATTTCGATTAACCGAAGGTAAATCGCTTGAAGGTAAACTGGCAGGTTATATAGAAAATATTCGGCAAGGATTACTTCAGGTAGAGGAACTGGATCCAAAACGGGTTGAAAAAATCAGAGCCAGAATAAAAGGCAACATTACCGATTTTTTTGGAAGCGAAGGTTTTGATGCTAACCGGTTAGAGCAAGAGATAATTTTTTATATTGAAAAACTCGACATTCACGAAGAGCGCGTACGCCTTAAAACGCATCTCGATTATTTCTTGAAAGTAATAGAAGAAAAGCAATCGGCAGGGAAAAAACTGGGGTTTATTGCACAGGAGATAGGCCGCGAGATAAACACCATTGGCAGCAAAGCCAATGATGCCGAAATGCAGAAATACGTGGTGTTGATGAAGGAGGAGTTGGAAAAAATAAAGGAGCAATTAAATAATGTATTGTAACAAGAAAAATGCAACTCCTTTTCATGCCAAAATTTTGCATTGTATCTGTTTTATTTTGTTGATTCGCACCCCGATTTAAAACCTCGGTGATGCATGAATCCAATTGAATTAAAAATTGCAGGTGAATTAAATCTTAAAGCGCCACAGGTTACTTGTGTAGTAGCGTTACTGGCCGGTGGTGCTACCATTCCGTTTATAGCCCGCTATCGTAAAGAAGTTACCGGTAGTTTAGACGAAGTACAGTTAGCGGCTATTCGCGACCGACATGAACAGTTAGTTGAATTGGATAAAAGAAGAGAGTCAATACTTTCATCCATCGAAAAACAACAAAAGCTTACACCCGAACTTGCCCATGCCATTAACCAGGCAGAAACACTGAACGAACTAGAAGATATTTATTTGCCTTACAAACCAAAGCGTAAAACCCGGGCAAGCATAGCAAAGGAAAAAGGACTGGAACCATTAGCGGTTACCATTTTTGAACAAGCTACTACTGATGTAAGTACATTGGCTAAAACATTTATTGATGCGGAAAAGGGAGTTACATCTGAACAGGAGGCGCTAGATGGTGCCCGCGATATAATGGCCGAATGGATAAGTGAAAACCAGGAAGCGCGCCAGAAGATACGCGAATTGTTTTGGGGTGAAGGGATAATTGAAGCGGCCGTGATTAAATCGAAAGCTGAAAGTAATGAGGCCCAGAAATTTAAAGATTACTTCGATTGGAAGGAACCCATTAAAAAAACGCCTTCGCACCGGCTGCTTGCCATGCGCAGAGCCGAAAAGGAAGGCTTTATTACGTTAGATATTGCTCCGGAAGAAGGGCAGGCAATTGCTTCATTAGAAAAACAATTTGTTAAAGGAGCATCTAAGGCAAGCGAGCAAGTTTCACTGGCAGTTAAAGATTCGTACAGGCGTTTATTAAAACCTTCGCTTGAAACGGAAATCAGAGTAGAAAGCAAAATGAAAGCCGATGCAGAGGCCATTCAGGTGTTTGCAGATAATCTGAAAAAACTTTTACTCGCTTCACCACTGGGCCAGAAAAGAGTGTTAGCTCTTGACCCGGGCTTTCGTACAGGCACAAAATTAGTGTGTTTGGATGAGCAAGGCACGTTATTGTTCGATACGGTATTGTATCAAAATGAGCCACAACGCGAAACTGCTAAATCGGCCACTATTGTACTGGGTTTGTGCGATCGGTTTAAGATTGAAGCCATTGCTATTGGTAATGGTACCGCCAGCCGCGAAACAGAAACCTTTGTGAAGAACATTGGCTTACCTAAAGAAATTTTAATTGTGATGGTGAATGAAAGTGGAGCATCGGTATACTCTGCTTCGGATGTGGCACGAGAAGAATTTCCAAATCATGATGTAACAGTGCGGGGCGCAGTTTCAATTGGTCGCAGGCTAAAAGATCCGTTGGCCGAGTTGGTAAAGATCGACCCGAAATCTATTGGGGTTGGTCAGTATCAGCACGATGTGGATCAACCAAAACTAAAGGCCGGGCTTGATGATGTGGTAGTCAGTTGTGTAAACTCTGTAGGCGTAGAATTGAATACAGCCAGTAAAGAATTGCTGGCCTATGTTTCGGGCCTTGGCCCGCAATTGGCAAAAAGTATTGTGGAGTACCGTAATCAACATGGCGCATTCGCAGATCGCAATGCACTGCTGAAAGTACCGCGCCTTGGTGAAAAAGCATTTGAACAGTGTGCAGGATTTTTACGCATACGCGATTCTAAAAATCCGCTTGACGCAAGCGCTGTGCATCCTGAACGGTATGAGTTAGTGAAACAATTTGCAACCGACCTTGGCTGCACCATTAAAGATTTGATGACAAGTGCAGAGCTTCGAAAAAAACTGGATCTTAAGAAATATGTATCCAACACAGTTGGCTTACCAACCTTAACTGATATTTTATCGGAACTTGAAAAACCGGGTCGCGATCCGCGCGAGAAGTTTGAGGTATTTGAATTTGCAAAAGGCGTTCATGAAATAAAAGATTTAAAAATAGGAATGAAACTGCCAGGCATTGTAACTAATGTAACGGCCTTTGGTGCATTTGTAGACATTGGTGTACATCAGGACGGGCTTGTTCATGTAAGCCACCTGAGTGATAAGTTTGTAAAAGAACCCAGCCAGGTGGTAGCTGTACAGCAAAAGGTACAGGTAACAGTAATGGAGGTGGATATTGCACGTAAGCGTATTGCCTTATCACTGAAGGCTGATCCGTTTGGGAATACCCCACGGCAAGAACGCACCGAGCGAATATCTAAACCCCGTCCGGTTGAATCGATGGAAGATAAACTCGCACAGTTGCGTGATAAGTTTAAGCGATAACAAGCATTGTACTGAAAATAAATAGGGCTGCCTTGTATGGGCAGCCCTAAATTTTAAAAAGTTAATTTATAATTACGACCCCGGGTTATCTTTAGCCAACTCACTCATCAGGGCATCATATTTTGCTTTCAATGCAGTATCGGTGCCTAGTGCTTTCCTTACTTTATTAAAAGTAGCCGCACCAACATAATCTTTTGCAAGAGTTTGAACGGCCTGATTGATTTTTACAGTAGCAGAGTCACGTTTTAACGCCAGCTCCTTTACAAAGGTAATTTCTTCGGGTGTGGCTTTAGCTTCAGCTAACCGGGCCTCGTCTGCAATGATTTTAGAAATTTCATTGTAGCGGGTTGCTGTTACCTCTTTGTTGTTCTTTACTAATTCAGTAATCATTTCTTTTACCTCGGCCGACATCTCGTTAATTGAGTCCATAGCGGTTGCGTACTTGGTAAGCTCTTCGTCTGTAACCGTTACGTCCTGCGCTAATGCCGATACACTCAACAAACAGAAAATGGGAATAACTAAGAATTTTGTCTTCATAGTAGTTTGGTTATAGTTTAACAGGTTGTTTAATACGCAGTTTAGTAAACAACGTGTAACTATGCAACTATTTTTAGTTGAGGAAAGAGCAATGTTCTTAATTTGCAACTCTAAGTCGTGCAATTACCCCTTCGTCTTGCAGCAAGATTAATTCATGGCCTTCGAGCCGATACACATTTATAATCTCAAGACTTTGAAGAAAAGAAGTTTCTATCGTCATGGTTTCTGCGCAGAACATACGGGTTGCGGCTATGTTGTTAAACTTAATTTTTTGACCGTTTAACTCATATGAACCAGCTAATTGATTACACCCTCCAAAACCATTTAATACCATGCTTTTGGAAGCGAATACCAGATAAGGTTTGTTTTCGATGGTTACGGCTTGCGAGTTGAGTTCAACTAAATTCCAACGGGTGTTTTCCAGTGTAATTTTTGTGATGCCCACTACTTCATTGATTTTATTGGATGGTTTGCAATTCATGGCCAGAAAGGCAATTAGCGTTAGCAGACCAGTAATTTTTAAAATGTATTTCATATCGGTTACGATTCAAATAAATTAAGAAATTCCTGCTTTTTATTAGGTGAAATTTCAAGTTCCTGATTGTTTTTCATGGTTACGTATCCACCCTTTCCCTTCGAATATCGTACCACAAAATCCGGATTGATGAGGTGAGATCGGTGAATGCGCACAAAACGATGTTCTTTCAGTATATCTTCGAAATATTTAAGTGTACGACAAATTAAAAGCGGTTGTGTGCTCTCAAAATGAAACCGTGTAAAATTGTCAGCGCCTTCGCAATATAAAATGGAGTTAATATTTACAATTTCGAACCCCTCCAGCGTAGGCAACATAATTTTTTGATGCGCACCATTTTTTTTATTTTCCAGCAAGAGGCGCGCATGCTGCATGTAATTTTTTTCAGTGCGCTCGGTTTTAATTTTTTCAACGGCCTTCACCAACTCATCAATATCAATGGGCTTAAGAAGATAATAGGCAGCGCTTTGGTTGAGTGCCTGAATAGCATAATTATCAAACGCGGTAACAAAAACAATTTCAAACGTTACAGAACCTATTTTATCAAGCAGGTCAAACCCATTTCCGTATGGCATTTCAATATCCAGAAACACTACATCCGGGTTGTGTTTTTTAATTTCTTCAAGCCCGGTAGCAACAGATTCTCCAAAGCCAAGCACGCTAACATCGGGGCAATACTTTTTTAAGTAGTTTGCTAATATTTCGCGGCTATCTTTTTCGTCATCTATAATTATAGCCTTCATAGTGCAGGAGCTTTTGAAATGGGTAATGTAATAGTTACACGTGTGCCGGCATCAGCTGGCAGGTCCTCAATAGAAACTGTAAAGGTTGTTTTGTATATGGTGTTTAAAATCTGCAAACGCTCCTGAATGTTTTTTAACCCTGTTGAATGATGCTTCTTCTGATTGTCTGTTTTTAGTTGAGCTGATTTTTTCCGGCCGATACCATCATCAGCCACCACCACTTTCATATGGCCATCTTGCCTGATAAATTCTAAGTTTAGTTTTCCTTTTTCTTCTTTATACCGCAATCCATGCCAAACCGCATTTTCAATATAAGGCTGAATGAGCATGGGGGGTAATTGAATGGTTTCTTTGTTCAGGCTTTCATCAATTGTTAAAGTGTAATCAAATTTATCGCGAAAGCGATAGTGCTCTAACTTCACATAAAGTGAAATGATTTCTTCCTCTTTCTGTAGCGAAATAAAATCTTCTTGCGAATTCTCCAGTACCAGTCGCATAAGTTTAGAAAATTCGGAAAGATACTTATTGGCCGATCGTTCATCGTTTTGCGAAATAAACTGATTAACCGAATTAAGAGCATTAAAAATAAAATGCGGGTTCATTTGAGCGCGCAGCGATTTAAGCGCCAGCAACTGATTGGCCCGTTTGCTGGCCTGTGCGTTTTTGTAAATGAAATAGCTGGTGATCAGAATGACTGCAATTATAATGAGTAGCCCGTAGATAACCAGTTGCTGTTGCTGAAGCAGAGTTTGTTCTTCGCGTTGGCCCGTTACAACTTCGTTACTCAGCGTTTCAATTTCTTTTTGCTTAAGCAGCAATTCGGCCCGTTGTTGTTGGTTAATTTGAGTTTGCTGTTCGTTGCGAATTACGGATTCGCTGTATTTCCTGTATGCGCCTAACGCATCGGCTGCACGTCCGTTTTTTTCATAAAGTGTGGCAAGATTAAGATAGGCAGCGGCCTGATCGTTAGGGTTGCTTATCGAATCAGCCAGCACTGCTGCTTCTTTTAATTGTTGAATGGCTTTATTTGTTTCGCCTTTGGCTACCAGCGATTTGCTAAGTTCGATTTTATCTTTTGATACTTCAGTAAGATTATTCAACTCGCGGTTATAATCGATAGATTGATTGCGTAACGTGATATCTTCGTCATATCGTTTTTGATCGCGCAACACTTCTGAAATTTCTTCTTTGGTGCTTTTTAGAGCCTCTTCCTCTTTGGCTGGTGCAGCATTGCCAGCCGAGCGGATATTTTGTTGCGAAGATTGGTAAAGCGTATTGGCTTTATCTACTTCATTGGTGCGGGCATAGATTTTAGCTTTTTGATTTTGAACTTTACCCAACAACACATCACCAGCAATTTTTGGATTCACTTTAATTTCTTCAACCGCAGTAAGCGCTCCAGTGTAATCGCCCATCTGGTAATACACTTCCGAAATATCGAGTTGGCGTTCTGCTTTCTCTGTGTCGGTTAAACGGAGCGCGAGGGTTTGCCTGTAATAGTCTAAGGCCTTATCATAGTTTGCCATTTTTAAGTACGTATTTCCCAGTCCGCGCAACGTGCGTGCATAGTCTGGCGTGGAAGCATAACGCACCGCCAGCCGCTGATAGGCCTTAGTATAGTTTTCGAGTGCCAGCGTCCATTCATTTATTTGTTCATTTATTTCACCTATCAGTAGATAGCAGCGCGCCTCGTTCAATGCATCGGCTTGCGCCAGACTCATGCCCAATGCTTCCTGAACATAGTTTAGGGCTTGTGCCGGATTTGCACTCTTTGTTAATTCTGCATCGCGTAAAAGTTGCGTAATACTGCCTTGCGATGACCGGCTCTTAAAATCTGAATACGAGTCTGCTTTTTTCTTCTGCGCAAGGCAAACGTTGCACAGGCAAACGAGCGCAGTAGCAAGAAAAAATGTAAGCAGCTTTTTCATTTCAGTACGTGTTGTCAGGTTTAATCAACGTGCTAAATTGTAATTAGGCCGGAAAGTTAATACAATAATTTTGGGTCATTTAACCTTGCCTTATTGGTTTAAGAGGGTTTACCCAGCCAGTAGAGGGGTTCACCCACTCAAATGCGGGTATCACTAAGTTACGGTACCCCCACACGTTTTTACGCGTAAACTTTACCAAAAACTAAAACGCCATGAACACACTAACATGTTGGGTAGGTAAGGTTAAGAACCGTTTATTTGCCCTTTTATCTCTGATTCTTTTTTTTAACCTCAGTGCATTTGCACCCGCACCTCCTGTGGTTAAAGATCAAAGCATTCAACTGGCCTTATTGCTGGATACCAGCAACAGTATGGATGGATTAATTGACCAGGCTAAATCGCAACTTTGGAAAATTGTAAACGAACTGGCTGCAGCCAAATGTGCCGATGGAAGAAAGCCTAATATTAAAATAGCGCTTTATGAGTATGGTAACGATGGCTTGCCTTCCTCGGAAGGATACATTCGGTTAGTAAGTGGTTTAACCGATGATCTGGATGTGATTTCCGAAAAACTCTTTGCCCTTTCTACCAATGGCGGTAATGAGTATTGTGGCCATGTGATTAACACCTCGTTAAAGCAATTGGATTGGAGTACATTGGCTAATGATCTGAAGATGATTTTTATTGCTGGTAATGAACCATTTACACAAGGTGGTATATCGTATCGTTTAGCCGGTACAAACGCCAAAGAAAAAGGAGTGGTAGTAAATACAATTTTCTGTGGCCCGTATGAGGAGGGTGTGCGTACAAGCTGGAAAAACGGAGCCGATATTACCGGTGGTTCTTATATGAGTATTGAACAAAACCGCAAAACAGTGTATGTGCCCTCTCCTTACGATGATCGGATTAGCGCATTGAATGAAAAACTGAATGACACCTATGTATATTATGGCAGCAACGGAGCCTCTAAAAAAGAATTGCAAGCTGTGCAAGACAGCAATGCCGGTAGCTACGGTGAAGCAAATAAGGTAGAGCGCGCAGTATCAAAAAGTTCACATGCTTATAAAAACTCAACCTGGGATTTGGTGGATGCTTCAAAAGAAAATGAAGAAGTAATTGTAAAGGCAAAAGACGAAGACCTGCCTAAAGAAATGAGAGGCATGACCGTAACTCAACGTCAGGCCTATGTAAAAGAAAAAGCCACTGAACGCAAGAAGATACAAGACGAGATACAAGCACTGAGTAAAAAACGCCAGGAGTATATTGCAAGTAATACACCCAAAGAAATAAGTGATAGTATGTTAGATGCAGCCATGATTAAAGCGGTGCGCGAAACGGCTAAAACAAAGAAGTTAACTTTCTAAACAGGTGGGTTAGGTTATCCCGGGGGTTGTTGTAGTGATGAACTTTGGGGTAACCTTTTTTAATGAAAGCAGTATGAATTTTTTTTTCTTGCCGTCAGGTTTTCAACCTGACGGATTTTTTTGTGGACTTCCTTTCTTAGCGACTCCAGATTGGAGGAGCTTAATCACACCGCCACCTCAAAACTCTCGGCCGAGGCGCGTTTCATGTAATCATCATAATCAAACGGAATGTCTCCATCACTTAGCAAACAACCTTCGGGCAGGGTAGGATAAATTTCTTCGTACGTTTTTACTAAGTTCATAAACACACGCCTGTATACGTGTGTGCGGTTAATCTGATCGGGGTTGTCTAATCCGGCTGCCCCCATCAGTTCAACAAACCCTTCTACCGTGTTTTTATGATAGTTGGCCACGCGTACGGTTTTATCTTCTACCACCAGGCCTTTCATAAAGTAAGGATCTTGGGTGGCCACACCGGTAGGGCAGGTGTTTTTATGACACTCTAATGCTTGTATACAACCTAAGGCCATCATCATAGCGCGGGCACAATTACACGTATCGGCCCCCAGTGCCATGGCCCTCAGAATATGGAAGCCGGTTAGAATTTTACCGGAGGCAATCAAACGCATTTCGTTGCGAATACCAAAACCGCGCAAGGCATTATCCGCGAAAGCGAGTGCATCCAGCATGGGCATGCCTACCGAGTTTGAAAATTCTGGCGGAGCAGCACCCGTGCCTCCTTCACCACCATCAATTGTAATAAAATCGGGATAGGTGTTTAGTTGTACCATAGCTTTGCAGATAGAAAGAAACTCGCCCTTACGGCCGATGCAAAGTTTAAACCCTATGGGCTTGCCATTTGAAAGTGTGCGCAATCGTTTTACAAATTGAACTAACTCAAGCGGAGTACTAAATGCGCTATGAAAAGGGGGTGAGAAAACAGTAGTGCCGGCTTTTACATGGCGGATGGCAGCGATCTCAGGTGTGTTTTTCTTGGCAGGTAAAATTCCGCCATGCCCGGGTTTTGCGCCTTGCGATAGTTTGATCTCTACCATTTTTACATTGGAGTGAGCAACATTTTTTTGAAATATTTCATCGCTGAAGTTTCCATTGTCATCGCGGGCACCAAAGTAGCCCGTTCCAATCTGCCAGATTAAATCGCCTCCGGGTTTAAGGTGGTATGGGCTAATGCCACCTTCGCCTGTATTATGGGCAAAGCCACCAATTTTTGCGCCACCATTCAATGCTAATACTGCGTTTTTACTTAGCGATCCAAAACTCATGGCGCTTATGTTAAGCACACTCATATTGTAAGGTTGTGTGCATTCTTTTCCGCCAAAACGAATGCGTGGGCTATGATCAAGTTTATGAAAATCTTTAGGAACAATAGAGTGGGTCATCCATTCGTAACCTTCGGCATATACATTTAACTGGGTGCCGAATGGAATAGTATCCGTTTGTTTTTTTGCGCGTTGATAAATAACAGAGCGTTCGTTGCGGTTGATGGGTGCCCCATCGGTGTCGCTCTCTACAAAGTATTGTTGAATTTTAGGTCTCAGATCTTCAAACACATAGCGTAAACGGCCCAGCACCGGAAAATTGATACGAATAGATTGCCGGGGTTGAAGTATATCCTGAATACCCAGCAGGATAACGGGGCCAATCAGAATAAAAAGGTAGAGTGCGTTTTTCCAGAAATAGGCAAGTGCCAATACAACGGCAATAGCAAGTGCAGAGTAGAGGTAGAATGCGGTACGCTTCATAGATTGGTTAGGATTAAAGACCGGATAAATTAGCTATTCTCAAACAGGAATCAAACCGATTTTGATTTTTCTCAGGCTACTTTCATTGCTACCAGGCCTTTACTTTTATGCAACCGCATTTCAAAATGAGTAAGAATGAAATGATTCATTTTGTTTTCGGCAAGTATAGCGTGGCGGTTTTCTGGCAGAAACACGGTTAAATCCAATACAGCCTGCAGAAAAAGTTCATGGGCACAAAAGCGAGTTGTCCATTCTGCGAAAGCAGTTTCCCACTCAACTTTGTATTTTTCAATATGGTCGCGGCCATCCCATACAAATTCAAGTTGAACTTCTCCATGTTTGTAGCGATACACTGCTGCCAGATTCTGATAAAAAGCTTCGAGTGGTTTTGAATTTTTAAGTTTAAATGTGGCGAAGAGTAATGTAAAAGCATCTTGCAGGCCTAATGGATTATGCTTTTGCAGATAAATGGATTTTACTTTTTCGACAAGGCTTACCAGCAAGTGTTGCCGCGATGTAATCTGGGCTTCTTCAAGCAGATAGTTTTTGTCTAGCGGAAAAAATTTACGAATCACGCTGGGACAGAAGGTTTTACAAAAGTAAGAAGAAAAACAAAGCGTGCAAAAATTTTATCCCATCAGGGATCATACACGGTTGCCGGGGCGGTTATCAGATTGGTTGGATACTTAATCCGCAGGTTGGTTCTAAACTCAAACCGGAATGGTTCTAATGCTTCTATTGTTTTGGGGTAGTAGTATACACGTGCTTCAACCGTATTGAAGATGAGGTTCTCGTTGCGGGCGCGCAGGGCAGCAGAAAACCCGGAATAAAAATTTTGTTTTTGAAACAATACACGATTCGCTTTGGCGAGGTAGGCCAGGTCTACTCGTGTAACAGGTGCAAAATGAAAGCCGGCTAATTTTAAGGGAGTAAACCAAACCGTTTCTGTTCGGAACACGAGCCGTTGCGCACCCCACAAACTATCGGGCCTAAAACCATGAATGCCATTTCCATCGCGTATATCTAATAACCTTTTGTGGCCAGCATTAATTTGCGATGCAAAATTGAGTTCGGCCTGGTGTCTTATTTTCACTTTGCCTAAAAAATAGAGCCGGCTGTTCCTGCTTATTCCAAATTGTGCCTGCGCATCTTCTATTAATGCTTCGCTCCAATAGTTGCCAAGTTTAAGGGTGTAGGTGTAAAATGTTCCGTCTTTATTTACGGTACTTAAGGTAAGTTCAGCGCCCGAGTAAAATCTTTCTTTACCGAGTTCACGCTCCCAGCCACCGGTAAACGCAAGCCTATAACCATAGGGCACATCTTCTGTTCGGCCAAAGCCCAACACATAATTGGTTTTGTAAAAATCTTGTTTAAAGAAGGTGAGTTGCCCCAAAAAAGTGGTGCGGTTTGAATAAATAAGTTGATCGTTGAACGAAATGTTTTCCGGGTTTTTTAAAAAGCGTTCTTCAAACGCGCGCACAGCAATAAACCTGCGGTTACGATTTTCGGTGAGTGAGTTCGGCAACTTGTTAAACCCAAACGAATATCCGGCCCATACATCGTGTATCAGGTATTCGTACTTTTTAAAGTCGGCATCATCTTTACGGGTTGTATTAGCAGACCAGTTGCGGCTTATTTCTGCCGCACCAGCCCACCGTACAAACGGGTGGAATAAGGGCCGGTCTAATCTAAAAAAGTATGCACTTTCGTTTTCGTTGCCTACACTGCGGCCTGTATTAATTTCTGAATAGCCCGCGGTAGCGTTAACAAAGCTTCCGAACAAATTCGTTTTGCGATACAGAAATTCATAACCAGTTGTGGGGTTGCGGTCGGTATTATACACTCCGGAAACCTGTACGCGTTGGCCCATGCCTGCCAGGTTGGCTTCCTGCATCCGAAAGCGATAATCGGCAATTCCGCGAGGAGAAAACGTTATGCCCAGGCTAAACACATCGCGTGTCATTACCAACAGGTCAATAGAGTCGCTTTCTTCTGAAATAGGGGCAACAAATATTTTGGAGTCGAGAATAAAATCCAGATCGCGCAGGTAGCGCTCATTATCTGCGGCCCGGTACGGGTTAAAGGGTTTGCCTTCGCGTAAAAAAATATTTTCGCGTATTACCCACTCTTTGGTGTCATTATGCAGGCGGTTGGCCAGATGTGCTACAGCCGATCGAAACCTGCGGGTAGTATCCTGCACGGTTCTGTCGAACCCGATACGGTTTACAATAATCTTACGAATAATTTTTCCTTCGTAGGGTAAAAACGAGTCTTCACTTTTTACGGTAATAACGGTATCGGCAGGGGGGGTGCGGGTAATAGTGCCAACTACTTGTTTGGTTATTTTACTGTGTTTAATCTGATCGATTTTTTTTAAGTGTGTGGTATCCTGGCCGGGTGCCATAACCGGTAAAATGAAAACACAAAGCACACCATACCACACATACCGTTTCATAGCCAGGCAAAGCTACAGCATTAATTTTTGGATATAACCGGGCTATAAAATGCAAAGAACCAGCCCCCGACCAATCTTATTTTGGTGATTTTTAAGGTGTTGAACCTGTTTTTTGAGATAAAAAAGTGGGCTTTAAGACTAATCCATTTAAGCCAGGTAATTGTTTTTTAACTCAAAGCACAGGGCATAAAGTACAAGGGCTTAGTTGTTTATGAAATTGTTAATAAAATGTGTGGAAGATTTAAAACGAAGGTCTCTTTTTTTGAGGGCTAAAAGGGATATTTTTGCTGCCTGAAAATCCAATCACTTAAACCCTATTTTATGAGGAAAATTTTACTGCTAATAACCTTTGCGCTCGGGTTAAATCTAACGATGAATGCGCAGGTTACAACAGCTACATTAACCGGTACAGCAAAGGATGATGCGGGTACTGGTATTCCAGGTGCCAACGTGGTGGCGGTACATGAGCCATCGGGAACAACATATGGCACAGTTTCTAGTCTGGATGGAAAGTTTACCATTCAAAACATGCGCGTTGGTGGTCCTTACAAGGTTACAATCAGTTTTGTAGGTTACCAGACTCAGTCTTACGGAGACATTTATCTGAAGTTAGGCGAGCCTTATGTTCTTAATCATTTGATGAAGGAAGAGGGGACACAACTGCAGGAGATTGTAGTGCTTGCTACAGAAGATGTGATTATGAACAGCAGTCGTAATGGAACGCTTACCAATATTGGTTCGCGTCAGATTATGACCATGCCTTCCATATCGCGTAGCATGAATGATATGATAAGAATGACACCGCAGGCTTCCTCAAACAGTACGGGTGCTATTGGTGGTGGTAACTATCGCCAGAATTATATAACGGTTGATGGTTCAGATTTTAACAACACCTTTGGTATTGGAGGAAACCTGCCGGCAAACGGATCGCCTATTTCACTGGATGCCCTTGAAGAAATTTCTGTAAACATTACGCCATACGATGTTCGCCAGGCAAACTTCATTGGTAGTTCTATCAATGCCGTTACCCGCTCAGGTACAAACAATTTTTCCGGATCGGCCTATACCTTTTTCAGAAATCAAAATCAGCAGGGAAATAAAGTTGGCGACAATCCGGAATTAACCCGTGCGCCACTTGATATTAAAACATACGGTATTCGTCTGGGTGGCCCGATTTTGAAAAACAAATTGTTCTTCTTTGTTAACTACGAAAAAACATCTGAGACTCGTCCGGGTCAGTTACAAGTAGCATCAACCCCTGGAAAACCCTTTAACCCGGCAGTTAATCCCCAGGTAAGTCGCCCGGAAGCTACCTTTTTGGATGATGTAAGCGATTACCTGAGAACTAACTATGGTTATGAAACAGGCCCTTATCAGGGATATGACAACGAAAGTGGTAATACACGTTTTGTTGCCCGTGTAGACTGGAACATTAACAACAATCACCGCATTAATGTGCGCTACAGCCAGGTAGAGAGCAAGTCGCCATCATTTCCTAGTACGTCTACATCAGGTTCTGGATTTAATGCAGCCAGTGGATTCAATCGCCAAAGCAATAATGCACTTTTCTTTAAAAATGCAGGTTATTTTCAGGAAGCAAATTTTTATTCATTAGCGGCAGAAGCTAACTCGCTGTTTGGCAAGGTTGCTAATACTCTTCGGTTTACGTATACACACCAAAATGACCCACGCAGTACAAATAGCAGTCAATTCCCATTTGTAGATATTCTGGATGGAGACCCTGCAAACAACCGTACCTTAACATCTTTTGGTTACGAAGTGTTTTCGTTCGGCAACTTGCGCGATGTTACCACTTATTCGCTTGTTGACTATGCTACCTTTACAAAAGGTATCCATAATATAACGGCTGGTATTCAGGCAGATTTTCAAAAAACCAAAAACGGCTTTCAACGGTTTGGAACAGGATACTATGTGTTTGCAGATTGGGATGATTTTATCGGTGGAGCTAACCCGATCAACTACGCCATCACCTACTCACTTTCACCTGGTTTTCAACAAGCATTTCCAAACATTGGATATAATCAGTATTCAGTGTATGGACAGGACGAAATGTCTATTAATGAACGGTTGAAGGTAACAGCTGGTATTCGTTTTGATATGGCTGCTTTCCCTTCAGTAGATGGTATTAAAACACACCCGTTGGTTGAACCTCTCACTTTTGCAAATGGTAAAAAGATGGATTCAGGTCAGTTACCGGATGCCCGTTTAATGGTATCGCCACGTGTTGGCTTTAACTGGGATGTGAAGGGAGATCGTTCATTACAGGTTCGGGGAGGAACAGGTATTTTCACCGGTCGTGTACCAACCGTATGGTTAGTAGCGCAATCTGGTGATGCCGGATTACTTCAATTCACAGAAACCTTTACAGGCCAAGGCAACACCCCGGGGCCCTTCCGTGTTGAACCTTATCGTCCGGCAACCCCCCCGGCAGCAGGCACATCCATCCCGTCAACGTTTAGTGCCATTGATCCTGATTTCAAATTTCCACAGGCATGGAAAACCAGCCTTGGGGTTGATAAGAAATTGCCATTTGGTTTAGTGGGTAGTTTAGAAGGTATTTATACTAAAGACATCAATACTGCGCTGGGTGTTAATCACAATATACAAGACCCTACTGCTTTGAATGTAGCTGGGTATCCTGATAACCGTCCGTTTTTCCCAACCAGCAACAATAACAAGTTTATTTATAAACTAAGTGGTGGTCAGGCAAGCACTGTAAGCGGTAGTGCATGGAATCCTATTATGCTAACAAATGGTAACAAAGGGCACTATTGGTCAGTTACGGCTAAATTGGAAAAGCAATTTGATAAAGGACTTTCAGCGTTTATCGCATATACAAAAAGTGATGCGAAAGTGCTTTATGATGGTGGTGGAGATCAGTTGATCAACACCTGGCAGAATACCCAGATAACTGGAAATCCCAATAATCCACAATTGAGCTCTGCAAACTATATAGTGCCTTCACGCGTGGTGGCTTCAATTTCATATCGCAAAGAATATCTGAAAAAACTGGCATCACAAATCTCCATTTTCTTTGAAGGCTCTGTAGCAGGAAGATTCTCCTATACTTACAGTTCAGATTTTAACCGCGATGGTCAGGTAAACGATTTGATCTACATACCAAGAGACGCATCTGAAATTACATTTACCGATTTTAATTATGGTACAGGCGCTAATCCTAACGTGGTAACTGCTGCTCAACAAAGCGATTTGTTCTTTCAATATATTGAACAAGACGATTATCTGAGCAAACATAAAGGAGAGTATGCTGAGCGTAATGGTGCTAAGATGCCCTGGAGAAACCAGATTGACCTGCGCTTTACACAAGACTTATTTACAGATATTGCCGGAAGAAAAAACACCCTGCAGTTTACGATTGATATATTCAACTTCGGAAACCTGTTGAATTCGAAGTGGGGTATTTACAAATCGGTTAATGCGCCTGGTATATTGGTACCTACTAACATAACCTCTACTGGTGGGGCTGTTACTACAGGCGGTGCAGTAGCACCAACATTCAGGCTGCAATCAAATGGTAGCCAACCGGTATCAACTACCTTCAGAGATAATAACAGTATTTCGTCTACCTACTACATGCAATTTGGTTTGCGGTATATTTTTAATTGATAGTTGGTTTACTAAGTTTAAAAAGGCCTCATTTGGGGCCTTTTTTTATTTACCGGTTAGCTGTATATTCCCTAACTATGTTCAGGCGGCAATCTTTGTTTTTTCTTCTATTTCTGCTGTACGCCTGTACACCCTCCGGCCACAACCGGAGTTTTACCACCGAACCTCAGGTAAATTTTGATCTTGAGGCTATTCGCGAGCGCGGCTCATTAGTAGCTCTGCTCGATAACAATTCCATCAGCTACTTCATTTACAAAGGTCAACCGATGGGGTATGAGTATGAGTTACTAAGGGATATGGCAAAATCTTTAAAGGTTGATCTGAAAATCCGGCTGGTTACCGGAATAGAGCAGGCCATTGATCTGCTGAACAAAGGCGAAGGCGATGTGTTGGCATTTCCGCTAACAATTACAGCTGAGCGAAAGCAATACGTAACCTTTACAAACCCACACTTTGATACGCACCAGGTATTGGTACAAAAGAAACCGGCCAACTGGCGCATGCAGGCACCGGAAATGCTCGAAAAAAAATTGATTAGGCAACCCGAACAGCTAGGCGGACAAGAAGTGTACGTAATGAAAGGTTCTGCTTTTCTTGATAGACTACGGGAGTTGAATACACAATTGCAAAAACCAATTCTGATTAAAGAAGATAGCGCTACTGCAGAGACCGAATCGCTTATACAAAAAGTAGCTACCGGAGAAATTAAATTCACGGTAACGGATGAGGTGATTGCCAATACCAATACCTTGTATTATTCAAACCTCGACATCAAAACTGTTTTAAGCGAACCTCAACAAATTGCATGGGCTGTGCGAACAAACTCTCCTCAGCTTCAAACCGAGATTAATGCGTGGCTAGCCAAAACAAAGAAGTCGGGTGTGTTTCGGGTTATCTATAGCAAATATTTTAAAAGTAATAGACTGGCATTAGCTCGCATAAAAGATGACTATTCATCATTGGCTGGTGGCCACCTTTCTCCGTACGATGAACAATTAAAACGCGGTGCGGAACAAATTGGTTGGGATTGGCGATTGGTAGCATCGGTTGTGTATCAGGAATCGAATTTTAACCCACGCGTAAAATCCTGGGCCGGGGCTGTGGGGCTTATGCAGATTATGCCTGCAACCGGAGAGTACTTTGGAGCCAGTAACCTATGGGATCCTTCGCAAAACATTAATGTAGGTATTCGCTTTCTGAAATTTCTGGATAAACATTGGGCTAAAACTGTTTCTGATCCGGAAGAGCGCATGAAGTTTGTGTTGGCGTCATATAACGTTGGGCTATCGCACGTAATTGACGCACAAAAATTAACCCGTAAGTATGGGAAAGACCCTACCCTGTGGGATGGTAATGTAGAATACTATCTTTTACAAAAGCGCGATCCTAAATACTTTCGAGACCCAGTGGCCGTGGTTGGCTATTGCCGGTGCGATGGCCCCGTTCGGTATGTAAAAGAAGTATTACAACGATACGATGAGTATAAACTTCGGATTGTTGCCTGATTTATTTTTTTGGATTGATATCCGGAAGTTTGAATTTTTGAAGTGGGCTGGATTGCTTCATCATAGCTTCAATGTCGGCCACGGTGCGGGGTGCATAACCCGACAATAATTCACAACCTTCTTTGTTTACCAGATAATCGTCTTCAATGCGTACAGCAATGCCCCACCATTTCGGGTCGGTTGCGCTGTTGTTGGGTATGTAAATTCCCGGTTCAATAGTAATTGCCATGTTAGGTTCCAGCATACGATTACCTTTGTCGTGCACATCTAACCCGATATGGTGCGATACACCATGAGGGAAGTACAAATGTTTTTCTGTTTCTGTTTTAATAATACCCAATTCAACTAACCCTTTATTCACAACCTCGCGCGAAACTGTGGTAAGAAATGCCATATCAACACCGGGTTTACAGGCTTTCATAGAGGCTTCCTGGGCGTTAAGCACCAATTCATAAATTAATTTTTGTTCTGGTGAAAATTTCCCGTTTACGGGAATGGTGCGGGTAATGTCTGCCGTATAGCCGTGAAACTCAGCTCCAAGATCCATTAGAATTAATTCTTTATTGTCAAGAGAGGGTTTATAATTATCGATATAATGCAGAATGCAGCCGTTGTGCCCTCCGCCTACAATAGAAGGATAGCCTACATCTTCGGCCTGATATTTTTTAAACACAAACTCATGAATACCCTGTATTTCGCGCTCGCTCATGCCTGGCTCAATGGCTTTCATCACCTCAACCTGGCCAACACACGAGATCATAACGGCTTTGCGGATAAGCTCAATTTCTTCCTGAGTTTTAATGCCCCGTAAATTAGCCATGAGCTGATTCAGGCCTCTTGTATTTAAGTTGTTTTTTGGTTGCTCTTTTGCAACAATAAGACTGTTATCCTGTTTAGGATAGTTTACCTTTTGCTTGAATTGATCGATCAGACTGTACAGGTCGGCCGAATCGCGCGGGTTATCGCGTACATCGTTATAGAAATCATAAAAAAGTACTTCAGTAAATTTTGAAAAATCAACATTGTATTTTTTGAACTGACTGCCGTTAAAGGCTTGATCTAAACCCAGCAGATTCTTTACACCTTCGGCACCAAGCCTGCGGCCCGTCCACATTTCGGCCATCGCATTTCTCTCCTGAACAAAAATAATTTCATCGTAGCTAGTGCCGTTGGCTGCGGTTTGTTTGTTTTTAAAAATTAACAAAACAGCTTCGGGTTCGCGGTAGCCTGTGAGGTAAAAAAAGTTGGGATCCTGGTGATATACATAATCCACATCGTTCGAGCGGTTACGCACTGCGTTGGCAAAAAAAACAGCAACCGAATTGGCAGGCATGCTGGCGCGAAGGTTGGCTCTGCGTTCTTTGTGCCACGCTTTACCCAGAAAATCGTTTGGCAGATCAGGGCTTTGGGCCAACAGGTATGAGGAAATAACGGAGATGAAAAGGGTAAGCAGAAGATGTTTCATAAAAGAGAATTCTTTATCAAATTAAATCAGTCGCGATGACTAATCCTAAAAGTAAAATGACCACCGGGGTGTGGATTAAAGTGAAATTCTTTGGTTAAAGCATTCGGATTAACGTATTCACAATTGCTTCAAAATCCAGTTCCTGCCAGTTATTTTCAATGCCGGGCTGTTTCATTACTTCATCCATAATTTGTTTTTGCTTCAGGCCGGTGTGCAGCGCATCAGAGTAGCGCATGGAATCCATGAATGTAACCATCGGGTAGAGCGGAATCCATTTATCAGGGAAGAGTTCGTACAATTTGCCTTCGATTTTCTTACGCAGTAAAAAATCAGCATCCGCTACGAGGTCGCGCATCTCAATAAAATTATCGAGTGCTAACCGGGCAATGGCATCGGTATCGGGCTTGCGCAGGTGTTGAAACTCGGGCAGCACAGCATCCCAATTGTCGTTGTGTTGGGTTAATAAATTATTCAGTATGCGGCAATCTTCAAAACCGGCATTCATGCCTTGTCCGTAAAACGGAACAATGCCGTGTGCGGCATCGCCAATCAATAAGGTTTTGTTGCGCACCCAAGGGTAACATTTAATGGTAACGAGTGAAGAGGTTGGGTTAGCTTCAAAATCGTTTAACAACTCTGGCATTAAAGCTTTTGCATCGGGGAATGTTTCGGAAAAGAATTTTTCTACTTCGGCTTTTGCCTTCACCGAATCGAACGATGGATTGCCTTCGAACGGAAAGAATAATGTACACGTAAAACTTCCGTCAGGGTTAGGTAGCGCAATCATCATAAAGCTTTCGCGTGGCCAGATGTGCAGGTGATTTTTTTCTAATTGAAAAGATCCGTTAGCTCCAGGTGGAATGTGTAGTTCTTTATAACCGTGGTCAATGTAATCCTGTTCGTAATCGAACCGATCGGTAAACTGAAATGCAGTGCGCACAGCTGAAAATGCACCGTCAGCCCCAATAATGTAGTCAAAGGAATGGTTTCCGGTTTCCAGTTCCCTGTTACTGGTAACCGGCAACGGGTAACCGGCAACTTCTAAAGCAGTATACTCTAAATCCACTCTCGTAACCCGTTGTTCAAACCGAAACTCCACACCCAGGCGTTCGGCTTCATTCATCAATACAATATTTAATCCACTGCGCGAAACCGAATTGATAAACTGCCCTTCTTTACCGTATGCAAACGATGATAGCTTCCCTTGTTTGTCGTGCATCATGCGGCCGTGCATTGGGATGGCTACCTTTTTTAATTCATCAGCTAAACCAACTTCTTCCAATGCACGAATGCCCCGGTTACTCAACGCCAGGTTAATTGACCGCCCTGTTTCAGCACCCTGCTTGCGCATGTCGGTTCTG